>LIDZ01009413.1_pt64 | contig 16700 bp, 13 predicted proteins | sample 644651 | NCBI WGS metagenome assembly LIDZ01 (sample SAMN03856242, study PRJNA289617) | food metagenome | isolation source: wine grapes on drying loft during traditional withering process | host: Vitis vinifera cv. Corvina | place: Italy: Gargagnago di S. Ambrogio di Valpolicella | collected 2014-01 | reverse complement strand
TCCATACCGATTGCTCGGGCACCAGCTACATTCACTGGCAGGTCATCCAAGAAGATGCATTGGGCTGGAACCAGCTGAAAATGATGGCAAAAAGCGCGATAAACTTCTGCTTCAGGCTTGATGATCTTCCAGTCAGCTGTAACGAAAACACCATCCATATACTTCACAGCAGGAATATCCTTCTCATAGTCATAATAATCCACCGGAGCATTTGAAAGAACATAAAGATGAAAGCCTTGTTTCTTCAGTTGTTTTACAAAGGCTTCCATTTCCGGTATAGGAATAATCTCTTCATACCAAGTAGCTAAAATATGTTGAATGGTTTCTTCCAATCCAGCAGGGGCTTTTTTTAGAACACGTCGGGCAATCTCATCTTTAGTAATCGTTCCCCGATCAAAATCAATCCATTCCGCCGACAAAAAAATGTTTTCCAGTAAAAACTTCTGGTGTTGAGGATTATTAGTAAATTTAGTGATGAACTTCGCTGGTTCATAATTAACCAAAACATTTCCTAAGTCAAAGACAATATTCCTAATCATTTCCATTCCTCGCTTCTATTGGTTATTCTGTCTATTGTAACAAAAATCGCAAAAGTATAATTAAAGCTCATTTCGATTGCAGATAATGCGAAGGGATTGAATTTAATCTTTAGGTTTAGTAATCGCTGAATCAAAGCCTATGACGCCATCTACTGGAATAGACAAGACAATACCTTGCGCTTCACTCATCAGGCCGCATTGGTTGCCGATTGCTTTCATAATATCTCGCTTTTTATCTTGGTCTACTAATAAGAAGATCATTTCTTTTTCAGGTTGGACGCTGATGCCCCATTTTCTCATGGTTTCTTTTGAATCCAGTCTGCGGGCATGAAGTACGGTGCCCCCGGCGGACCCAGCTGCGGTAGCTGCTTCCATTACTTCTTCACTGTACCCTTGATTGATGGTAACCATTATTAGGCTATGTTTTGCTTCGTTGATCATTCGTTTTTCCTCCTGGTGAATATGTTGGTGAAGTTCTTCTTCTAATTCTGAATTGAGTATTTTCAAGATATAGGAGCTAGCTCCGGTAATAGGAAAGGTGAAGGCACAACCTCTGTTTGGCTTGTGGAGACACAATTTCTCACTGAGTTCATCAAAAAGCTCCTGTACACAATCTTTTAAAACGGGACAGAAAAAGACAGCCTTATCGGTTATTCCTAAACCTAAGAGATCCATAAGCTCACTTCTGGCAGTTCCTTCGCCAGCGCACAAGTACTGAACCGGGGAATAATGGGTTTCCAGAATAGTGTGGGCTTTCTTTAAGTCCTTTTGACCAACAATTAACACTAGCATGCGAACAGCAGGTTTGTGTGTTCCCTTAGTTATCATCTTCAGTATCCTCCAAATCCTCTATTTCATTGAGCTCTTCAAATGCCAATTCGGCAATCTTAGCTTCTTTGTGTTCCTTCCATTGATACACTACACCCATAACTTGGATGGCGATCAGAGGTGTCATCGCCACTAGCGCTACCACTCCAAAGGCATCCGTCATAATATTTCCACCTAAAGCTTCGCAAACGCCGATGCTAAGAGGCAGCAGGAAAGTGCTGGTCATCGGTCCGCTGGCTACGCCGCCTGAGTCAAAGGCTATCCCGATAAAGATTTTAGGGACAAATTTTGTAAGAAGCAAGGCAATCAGATAACCAGGTAAAACAATCCAGTAAATACTTATTCCAGTAATCGAACGCATCATCGCCAATCCGACACTGACTGAAACCCCCAGTGAAAGAGACAAATTCATAGCTGATGCAGAAATCGAACCTCCAGTGACATTTTCCACTTGTCGGTTTAATACTTGAATTGCCGGTTCAGCTTTGACGATAAAATAGCCGATCAGCATACCGATTGGAATCAGCAACCATTTATATTGACTTGCGGCCAGATCGCCGCCCAGCAGACTTCCCACTGGCGCAAAACCAACACTTACCCCAGCTAAGAACAAGACTAGTCCTATGTAAGTATAGATGAGCCCCACTACCATCCGCATGAATTGTCGATGGTGGTAACGATGGCTAATTAATTGAAGTGCTAAAAACATAAAGGCAATCGGCAGGATAGAAACAGTTACTTCTTTAGCATAGTGAGGAAGCACCAACATAAATTCTCGTGCGACATCCTGGGTAGTAACCACCCCTAAAATCTCAGTCTTAGTATAAGCAGCGCCATCCGGTTGAAAAAAGATACCCATCAACATTACTGCTAAGATGGGGCCCACACTGGAAATGGCGACTAATCCAAAGCTATCATCGCTGGCGTGAGCGTCACTTCTGACGGAGGCTAGTCCGACTCCCAAGGCAAGGATGAAAGGGACTGTGATGGGGCCAGTTGTAGCTCCACCAGAATCAAAGGCTAAGGCCAAAAAATTATCGGGAGTAAAGAAGCTGACGACAATGACGATCCCGTAAAGAATCATCAAAATGATTGATAAATTGACACGAAATAAGATTCTCAATACAGCAATCATCAAGCAGATACCTACACCTGCGGCAATCGTCCAAACTAGAATACTGCTAGGGATGGCTGGGACTTGGTCAGCTAAGACTTGCAAGTCCGGCTCGGCAATCGTGATGATCACACCAATTGCGAAAATAGTTACTGCCAGAAAGGCGGTTTTTTGAATTTTTGATAATTGGATACCGATGCCTTCACCTAGTGGAGTCATCGCCATTTCTGCTCCTAATTGAAAAAAGCCCATGCCAATAATTAACATTGCAGCACCGGTTAGGAACATCGCAATTGTTCCGATCTCCATTGGAACGAGAAAAACACTAATGACTAAAACGATAGCTGTGATAGGAACAACAGCTGATAAGGATTCCAAAATCTTTTCTTTTAATTTTTGATTCATAGGGTCATTCCTTTCCTTTTTAGTGTTGGGGGAATTTTATCGTGAAAAATGAATCAGTTATGTCAAATCAAGTAATTGAACAAAATAAAAAATGGCAGTTGATTGAATTGATCGGTTCGCGAGTATAAATAAATTCAGCAGTAGTTTTTATAGAAGTTCGGGAAATGTTTATTGGATCAATGTGAAAAAATTTTGTTAGTGGTTAGACAAGTGCATGGTTTTTTTGGTGAGAGTTTTCACTGGAAAGTCTTCTACTTTTTGAAGACACACCCTCAACTGTCTTAACTTAAGCCTATGGGTTAAATCAGCCACTGTCAATAGCTGTCAGTTAATTAATAAATGTTTCACATGCTAGTGAGACATAATAATGAAGTGAATCAGCTGCTCCACATTGACAGTTGGGTGAAATTGGTTTAGCGTTAAGTCATCCAATAAAAAAGATGAGGAAAACGTATGTGGGAATTAGATGAAACGAAGAATATTCCGGTCTACCAGCAGATTATGGAACAGGTAATTGAATATATTCAAACGGGACAGTTGAATCCAGGAGATCAGCTGCCTTCTGAGCGGAAGCTGGCTGCCAGTTATCAAGTAAATCGTTCTACCGTCGTCCATGCTTTAGAAGAGCTGGTCAGCTTAGGCTGGATTATCCGTCAGCAGGGCAGCGGCACTTTAGTCAACGAAGGTAGATGGGGTCGGAGTGCTACGCCGCGGATGAACTGGCGTCAATTGCTGAGCCGAGAAACACCCCGGACGGAGCCTTATTTGGCTGAGCTTCATGCATTACTTAAAGATCCTGAAGCTTTGGATTTATATACTGGAGAATTGCCGCTGGACTTGATTCCCGATTTTCGTCTGCCTTCTTATACTTGGGAAGAATTATTAGTGGAGGAGAAAAAGCAGAAGGCGCTAGGTTATCCGCCGCTGCAAACCGTAATCTGTGAGCGCCTGGATCGCGAACAAGAACTGAAAGTGGGAACTAATGAAGTTTTGATTACTTCTGGTGCCCAACAAGCGCTTTTCTTATTGCTGCAGGTGATGTTGGAAGCCGGAGACAGTGTGGCGATTGAAGATCCGTCGTTCCTGTATTCACTGCCGATTTTTGATACCGCCGGCGTCCGGTTGTATGGTGTACCTATGGATGAAGAAGGAATGCAGATTGATGCTTTGGAGCAGCTGATTTTAGCCAAAAAAGTTAAGCTGATTATTGTCAATCCAACTTTCCAAAACCCGACTGGAAACACCATGACCTTAAAGCGTCGCGAAGAATTAATTACTTTGAGTCAAAAATATCAGCTGCCGATTGTAGAGGACGATGTATTCAGTGAATTGAACTTTGAACAGCTGCCGCCTTCTTTGAAAGCTTTGGAGCGGCATCAGGTGATCCATCTCGGTTCCTTATCGAAGGTTTTTGGTTCCTCTATTAAAATCGGCTGGATTATTGCTGATCAAAATCTGATTCAGCGACTGGCTGAAGCTAAACAAATGATGGACTTTTCCATCAGTGTATTCCCTCAAGTGGTAGCTTATACAGCGTTAACGGATCATAATTTTTCCGCTAATCGCCAACAGTTGATTGATACCTTGAAGCAAAAAAGAGATTGTTTTTATAAATATGCGGAAACAGTTAGTGATGATTGGGAGTTTGAGCCAATTGCAGGCGGGCTGTATGTCTGGCTGCGTTGGCGTCATCAAAAGCTGACTCGCAAAGATTGGTCACATTTTTTACAAGAAAAACTCTTGGTAGCTCCCTCATTTCTCTTCAGTAATGATACAATGGCTATGCGGGTAAATTACACGCGGATGACAGAAGAGGAGTGTCGAGCCTTTTTTGCTAAACTGAAAAAATTATCGGGAATAATAGGAGGAAGTAAGCATGAATGAAGCAATTGAAGTAATGAATAACCATCGCACATACCGTGACTTTGATGAAAACTACCAATTATCTGATGAGGAGCTGCAGCAGATTTTAACTGCCAGCCGTCAAGCACCAAGCTGGATGAACGGACAAATGTACAGCATTATCGTGATTAAGGATCAAGACATTCGTAAAAAATTCGTGGAAATGAATCCTGGCAACCCTCATATGCTGAAAAGCTCTGTATTCATTTTGTTTGCGGCTGACTTAAAACGGACGCAAAAAGTCGCAGAACACTACCAAGTTGATTATCCGATCGCTGAAGGAATTGATCCCTTAATTACTGCAGTGACAGATACAGCTTTGGCGCTGGAAAATGCTGTTATCGCTACTGAAGCTTTAGGTTTAGGCAGTGTTGTAGTGGGGAGTATTCGTAAAGATATCAAAGAAATCAGTGAAATCTTGAATTTGCCAGACTACGTATTGCCAATCGCTGGTCTAAGTATCGGTAAACCAACTGTGGAAATGCGCACCAAACCTCGTTTGCCAGAAAAAACAGTGATTCATTATGATGGCTATCAAGACTACGATTATCAAGAAATTGAAGACTACGACAAAACAATGGAAATCTTTGCTGAAGCACGTGAAACAAAATTATGGAGCAAAAAATTTGCGGATTATTTCAGCAATAAACCAAATGCAGCTGTAGATGCATTCGTAAAAGAGCAAAAATTTTTGAAAGACTAATATTATTCAGCCTTTCTTACTTTGATTTTTTCAAGTAGGGAGGGCTGCTTTTTATTGTAAAATATTTAGTAGGGTTTGGTGACAATAGAAGAGGATGACTTTATCCCCTATTCTCTACTTTTTCTCACACCATTCTAATTGCCTATTGGTTGACACTTCCAAGTATCTTTACTATAGTGAGAATAGAAATTAAATTAATTGTTAGGTGAGGCTCCTATATGGACATAAGCTGCTGCCGCGAAAGAATCGAGAGACTCTTAGTTGGTTTAACAGGAATCATCGTGAAGGTGATTCATAACGCAGCTGACAGGTTACCCTGTCTACGCCCTATAGTGCTAAAGCTCGACAATGACCATGATTGCTTTCGCGCGTGCTCATTTTCGAGTGCGCGCTTTTTGTATACCTTAAAAAAGAAGGAAGGTGAGGATCAATGGATCATCCAGACAGTAGTCGACCGAGAAAAAATGAAATCGTAGGGGAGACGAAGGTTTTCTCTGCACGGAGGAGGAAATACGATGATGAACAAAAAGAACCTCATCACCCGCAAAGTAAGCAAAGACCAAGAGTTGAAAAAACTCGCGCAATTATCAGATCGTGATTTATTCCTAGATTTGCGTACCTCTTTAAAAGGATTATCAGAAGAGGATGCCAAAGCACGTTTAGAAGAATATGGTCCCAATGAAGTATCCGCGCAAAAACCAACACCAGCAATCATGTTATTCTTTCAAGCCTTTAATGATTTGTTTGTATATGTATTAGCACTATTAATGGTCGTTTCGCTTCTAACTGCTGATTATGAAGCCGGAATCGTTATGGGAATCATGATTTTAGCCAGCGTTTTGATTACTTTTATTCAAGAATATCGTTCTCAAAAAGCCAGCATCGCACTGCGGGAAATGATTGAAAATACGGCCGCGATTACCCGAGAAGGCCAAACCAAAGAAATTCCAATGGACGAAGTGGTGCCAGGAGACATTTTAACTTTGGCAACCGGGGACATGATCCCAGCCGATGCGGTACTGATTTGGACCAAGGATTTATTCGTCAATCAATCTTCATTGACTGGGGAATCGATGCCAGTGGAAAAATCTTCGACTGTAGATGCTGATGATGAAAGCAACGCGCTGGATATGTCCAACTTAGTCTTCATGGGCACTGATGTACTGAGCGGACAAGGCCGGGCGATTATTTTAAAAACCGGGCAACAAACCTTTTTTGGCGATATCGCGAAAAACGCTACAATCAAACGGGGCAAAACTTCCTTTGATGTCGGCTTAGCCCAAGTAAGCAAAGTGTTGCTGCGTTTGATTATGGTGCTTTTCCCATTAGTATTCTTGATTAATGGCATCACAAAAGGTGACTGGGGCAATGCTTTCTTCTTCGCTATTGCCGTAGCAGTCGGTTTGACGCCAGAAATGCTGCCGATGATTGTCAGCTCTAACTTGGCTAAAGGTGCCTTGACTCTATCTAAGCATAAAGTGATCGTCAAAGAATTGCCTTCAATTCAAAACCTGGGCAGTATGGATGTGCTTTGTACCGATAAGACTGGCACGATTACCGAAGATCGCGTGGTATTGGTGCAGCACTTAGATCCATTAGGCAAAGAAAATACTCAGGTACTAGATCTGGCTTTTTTAAACTCCAATTATCAAACGGGCTGGAAAAACTTGATGGATATTGCTGTGATTAATTATTATGAAGAAGAAAAGCGTCAATTGCCTTTTGCAGAAATTCAAAAGATCGACGAAATTCCCTTCGACTTTTCACGCCGTCGTTTGACAGTGGTAGTAAAGGCTGATGAGCACCAATGGATGATTACCAAAGGTGCCGTAGAGGAAATGGCATCAATTTGTAAATATGTCGAAATCGATGGCGAAGTGCTGGAGTTCACCGAAGAATTGCATCAACAACTAAAAGAAGTTAACGAACGAATGAACCGCCAAGGGATGCGAGTGATCACCGTGGCTGTGAAGCGGGATGCTCACGACGAAGCGGTTTACAGCACAGAAGATGAAAAAGATATGACCTTGATTGGCTTCATGGGCTTCTTGGACCCAGCTAAAGAATCAGCGATCACTGCGATTGCTTCCTTACATGAACATGGTGTTGCTGTAAAAGTATTAACCGGAGACAATGCCATCGTTGCGCAAAAAGTCTGCCAAGATGTCGGAATTGATGCAGAACGATTCGTGTTAGGTAACCAAGTCGATCAAATGAGTGATGAAGAACTGCAGCAAGCAGCCAACCAAACCCATTTGTTCGCCAAACTGAATCCAATGCAAAAAGCCCGTATTATTGAAGCTTTACAAACCACCGGTCACACCGTCGGCTTCATGGGTGATGGAATTAACGATGCACCAGCTTTGCGCAAAGCGGATGTGGGAATCTCAGTTGATACCGCGGCCGACATTACCAAAGATGCCAGCTCAATTATCTTGCTGGAAAAAAGCTTGAATGTCCTGGAAAGCGGCGTAATCGAAGGTCGCCGGGTATTCAGTAATATGATGAAATACATTAAGATAACCATCAGCTCTAATTTTGGGAATGTCTTCTCAATCTTGATTGCTAGTGCCTTCTTGCCGTTTCTGCCAATGCTGTCACTGCAATTGTTGCTGCAAAACCTGATTTATGATATTGCTCAGTTGACGATTCCTTGGGATAACGTAGACGAGGAAGAGTTAGTCACTCCGACTAAGTGGGAAACGAAAGGCTTAATGAAGTTCACGGTTTGCATAGGTCCGGTCAGCTCAATTTTTGACGTAATTACCTTCTTGGTAATGTGGTTTGTCTTTGGCGCCAATACAGTAGCCAACCAAAGTCTGTTTCAAACGGGTTGGTTCATGGTGGGACTTGCTACTCAAGCACTAGTCGTCTTGATGGTAAGAACTAGAAAAATCCCGTTCATTCAAAGTCGTCCTGCTTGGCCAGTTTTTGCAAGTATCATGGCGGCAGTGGTTATCGGGATGTTGATCGTTCTTACACCATTTAGAGAACAGTTCGAATTTGTCCAATTACCTGCCAGCTATTGGATCTGGTTTGTGGGAATTGTACTTGCCTACATGGTTGCCGTGCAATTGGCTAAATATCTCTACATCAAAATTGCAAAAGAATGGATATAATTGTAACAGAGTGACGAATTTCGTTACTCTGTTTCTTTTTTTGCGTTTAGAAGAATAATTGCTAGATTGTATTGTTTCTAAATTCACATGTTTCTTATTTAACCCTCGCTTTCAAAAAAACGTTGCTGCAGTGATCCTTTAGGCATAAGGATCGATGGAACGTTTTCAGACTTTCACAATAAGACAGAGCAAAATGAGAGCAGTTTGTTTTTTTAATCACAATTCACTCATGAAAATCGCTTCATTTTCTTCAAAATACTACAGCATATTGGTTGTGTTTCGTTAATAAAAATGTTACTTTAGATATGTAAGCAACAGAACAATGATACAGATTTTAAGTCTGTATCACTTTCTAAAGACTTAAAGAGAGGATTGTGTTACAACATGGCAAAGAAAAAGAATGCAATTGATTTTGAAGCCCTGCTGGAGAAAATGAACGCAGATTTCCCAGTATACCAGGCACTTGATCAAGAGGGGAAAGTCGTAAATAAAGATTTGGTTCCCGATTTAACCGACGAAGAATTAGTAGAATTAATGACTAGAATGGTTTGGTCTCGTGTATTGGATCAACGTTCAACCGCGTTGAACCGTCAAGGACGCCTTGGCTTCTACGCACCAACTGCAGGACAAGAAGCAAGTCAGCTGGCTAGCCATTTTGCTTTTGAAAAAGAAGATGTTTTACTTCCAGGTTATCGTGACGTGCCTCAGCTTGTTCAACATGGACTTCCATTGTCTGAAGCATTTTTATGGTCTCGTGGTCATGTTGCCGGCAACCTTTATGCAGATGACTTGAAGGCATTACCGCCGCAAATTATCATTGGCGCACAATACGTGCAAGCAGCTGGCGTAGCCTTAGCTATGAAGAAACGCAAGAAAAAGAATGTAGTCTTCACTTATACAGGTGATGGCGGTTCTTCTCAAGGTGACTTCTATGAAGCAATCAACTTCGCAGGCGCATATCATGCAAATGCTGTTTTCTATATTCAAAATAATGGTTTCGCGATTTCAACTCCTCGTGAGAAACAAACCGCAGCCGCAACACTAGCACAAAAAGCAGTAGCAGCTGGAATCCCAGGCCTTCAAGTAGACGGCATGGATCCTTTAGCAATGTACACTGTTTCTAAAATGGCTCGTGAATGGGCAGCCAACGGAAACGGCCCAGTGTTAATTGAAGCCTTAACTTATCGTTATGGTCCACATACGCTATCAGGGGACGATCCAACTCGCTACCGTACAAAAGATATGGATAACGAATGGCAGCAAAAGGATCCATTGGTTCGCTTCCGCAAATACTTAACGGAAAAAGGACTATGGTCTGAAGAAAAAGAAGAAGAAATTATCGAAAAAACCAAAGAAGAAATCAAGCAAGCAATTGCCGATGCTGACCGGGCACCAAAACAAAAAGTATCTGATTTCTTGAAGAACATGTATGAAGTACAACCACAAAACATCAAAGAACAAATTGAATTTTACGAAGCGAAGGAGTCGAAATAAACATGGCACAAAAAACAATGATCCAAGCAATTACAGATGCCTTAGCTCTGATGCTTGAAAAAGATGAAGATGTCCTAGTTTTTGGTGAAGACGTTGGTAAAAACGGTGGGGTATTCCGGGCAACTGAAGGATTACAAGAAAAATTCGGCGAAGATAAAGTCTTTGATACACCGCTTGCTGAATCAGGTATCGGTGGTTTAGCTTTTGGTTTAGCACTTGAAGGCTTCCGTCCAGTCCCAGAAATCCAATTCTTTGGTTTCGTGTTTGAAACCATGGATGAAATTGTCGGCCAAATGGCACGTACTCGTTACCGTATGGGCAACACTCGTAACTTGCCAGTGACTATCCGTTCACCATTTGGTGGTGGTGTGCATACACCTGAGCTTCACTCAGATAACTTAGAAGGCTTGATGGCTCAATCACCAGGTTTACGTGTGGTTATTCCATCAAACCCATACGATGCAAAAGGTCTATTGATCGCATCAATTCGCAACAATGACCCAGTTGTTTTCTTAGAACACATGAAGCTTTACCGTTCTTTCCGTGAGGAAGTTCCAGAAGGCATCTACGAAGTACCATTAGATAAAGCCGCTGTAACAAGAGAAGGAACTGACGTATCTATCATTACTTATGGTGCGATGGTTCGTGAAGCAATTAAAGCTGCTGACAACTTAGCAAAAGAAAACATCAACGCTGAAATTATCGACTTGCGTACGGTAGCACCACTTGATGTAGAAACAATCATCAAATCAGTGGAAAAAACGGGCCGCGTAGTCGTGGTACAAGAAGCTCAAAAACAAGCAGGCGTCTCAGCACAAGTAATCTCTGAAATTTCCGAACGGGCTATTCTTTCATTAGAAGCACCAATTGGACGTGTTTCTGCTCCAGATACGATTTTCCCATTTGGACAAGCAGAAGGCATCTGGCTTCCTAATGCAGCAGATATCGAAGCAAAAGTGAAAGAAATCGTAGAGTTTTAAGAAAAGGAGCGAATACAAACATGGCTTTCAAATTTAAGCTGCCAGACATTGGCGAAGGTATCGCAGAAGGCGAAATTGTTAAATGGTTCGTAAAACCAGGCGACAAAATCGAAGAAGACGATACATTATTAGAAGTTCAAAATGATAAATCTGTGGAAGAAATTCCCTCTCCTGTAACAGGAACAGTTAAAAATATCCTAGTTGAAGAAGGTACTGTGGCAAACGTTGGCGACGTTTTGGTCGAAATCGATGCACCAGGACATGAAGATGACGAAGAAGAAGCGTCTCCTGCACCTGCAGAAGCGCAAACACCTGCTCATCCTGCAGCTGAACCAACCGAAGCTGCCAGCAACGACGGCGGTGGTGTTTTCCAATTCAAATTACCAGATATCGGTGAAGGAATTGCAGAAGGCGAAATCGTTAAATGGTTTGTTAAAGACGGCGATAAGATCGAAGAAGACGATACCTTGTTAGAAGTCCAAAACGACAAATCTGTGGAAGAAATCCCTTCTCCAGTTACCGGAACAGTCAAGAAGATTGTCGTATCTGAAGGAACAGTAGCCAATGTTGGCGATGTTTTAGTTGAAATCGATGCACCGGGACACAATAGCGATACAGCAACAAGCGCACCGGCTGAAGCAAGCAAACCAAGCGAAGCAGTGGAAACATCTGCTGAAACAGGGACGGTGGTAGCTGCTGCTGATCCAAACAAACGTGTATTAGCAATGCCATCAGTTCGTCAATACGCTCGTGAAAAAGACGTAGACATTACCCAAGTAAATGCAACGGGTAAAGGCGGACGAGTAACTAAAGAAGATATTGAAACCTTTGTATCTGGCGGCGGACAACAAGCAAGTGCGCCATCAGAAGGAAAAGAAGCAGCACAAGAAGCTTCTGCACAATCTTCTGAAACAGCTAAAGCTGAAAAACCAGCAGCACCAGCGAAACCTTACACTTCAGATATGGGCGAAATGGAAACGCGTGAAAAACTTACACCAATGCGTAAAGCAATTTCTAAAGCAATGGTTAATAGTAAACACACAGCGCCACACGTAACCTTGCACGATGAAGTAGAAGTTTCAAAACTTTGGGATCACCGCAAGAAATTCAAGCAAGTGGCTGCCGACAATGGCACAAAACTTACTTTCTTGCCATATGTTGTTAAAGCATTAACAGCTACAGCGAAGAAATTCCCAGTTTTGAATGCATCAATTGATGATGCAGCACAAGAAATTGTTTACAAAAACTACTACAATATCGGTATCGCAACAGATACGGATGCTGGCTTGTATGTACCAAATATCAAAAATGCTAACATGAAGGGCATGTTTGAAATCGCTGATGAAATCAACGAAAAAGCAGCCTTGGCTCATGACGGCAAACTTTCTGCTGACGATATGCGTAACGGAACAATTACAATTTCAAATATCGGTTCAGTTGGCGGAGGCTTCTTTACTCCAGTTATCAACTATCCAGAAGTAGCAATCCTAGGCGTCGGTACAATTGCGCAACAACCAATTATAAATGCTGAAGGCGAACTTGCTGTCGGACGAGTAATGAAACTATCCCTAAGCTTTGACCACCGCATTGTCGATGGGGCAACTGCACAACAAGCCATGAACAACATCAAACGTCTATTGGCTGAACCAGAATTATTACTAATGGAAGGATGATAGAAACATGGTAGTTGGAGATTTTGCTATAGAATTAGATACAGTCGTTATCGGTTCCGGACCTGGCGGGTATGTTGCCGCCATCCGGGCTGCTGAATTAGGCCAAACCGTTGCCATCATCGAACGGGAATTCATTGGAGGCGTATGTCTGAATGTCGGATGTATCCCTTCAAAAGCCTTAATTTCAGCTGGACACCATTACCAAGAAGCGTTAGATTCTTCTACTTTTGGTGTGACTGCTGAAAACGTAAAATTAGACTTTGAAAAAACGCAAGAATGGAAACAAAACGGCGTCGTAAACAAATTGACTTCTGGTGTAAAATTCTTGTTGAAAAAACACAAAGTTGAAATTATCGAAGGAGAAGCCTTCTTCGTAGATGAGCAGACGTTGCGGGTGATCCATCCGGATTCAGCTCAAACCTACTCATTTAACAATGCCATTGTGGCAACCGGCTCTCGCCCAATCGAAATCCCAGGATTCAAATTTGGCGGACGGGTGCTAGATTCAACTGGCGGCTTGTCATTAAAAGAAGTACCGAAGAAATTCGTCATCATTGGTGGCGGCGTAATCGGTGCCGAACTAGGGGCAGCTTATGCCAACCTTGGTTCAGAAGTAACAATTATTGAAGGGACGCCACAAATTTTACCTACTTACGAAAAAGATATGGTGAAAATTGTTGAAGACGACTTCAAGCAAAAAGGTGTTAAAATCATCACTTCTGCGATGGCCCGCGAAGCTGTAGACAACGGCGACAGCGTAAGCGTACGCTATGAAGTAGACGGCAAAGAAGAAACCATCGAAGCAGACTACGTGATGGTAACTGTCGGCCGCCGACCAAACACCAACGATATGGGATTAGAACAAGCAGGCGTGGAAATGAACGAACGCGGGTTGATCCAAGTCGACAACCAAGGTCGTACCAATATTCCAAACATCTATGCAATTGGTGATGTTGTACCAGGGGTTGCTTTAGCTCATAAAGCCAGCTACGAAGCAAAAATTGCTGCTGAAGCCATTTCTGGCAAAAAAGTAGCTGTGGATTACAAAGCAATGCCAGCCGTTGCCTTTACTGATCCTGAATTAGCTTCTGTCGGTATGACGATTAAAGAAGCCAAAGAAGCTGGACTTGAAGCGAAAGCTTTCAAATTCCCATTCTCTGGTAACGGACGTGCTTTGTCACTTGCTAAAACAGAAGGCTTTATGCGCCTAGTTACTACTGTTGAAGACAACGTGATCATCGGTGCGCAAATCGCTGGTGTCGGTGCTAGTGATATGGTTTCAGAATTAGCCTTAGCGATCGAATCAGGCATGAATGCTGAAGACATCGCCTTGACTATTCACCCACACCCATCATTAGGCGAAATCGTGATGGACGCTTCTGAGTTAGCGCTGGGAATGCCAATTCATATTTAATAGAAGATTTAGTGAAGCAGGAGATGCCAGTTGGTGTCTTCTGTTTTTTTATTCTAATTGTGGGAATATCAAAACCGCTTCCTCTACAAAATTCTCAACAACTTTTGACTGTTCGCTGGCCTGCCAAGCAAGAAATAGCTTGTACCGCTTCTTAATTACTCCTTTTAAAGCAACATAGCAGAGATCGTCTCGAATGTTCCTAGCTGATTCAGGGATCAGGGCAATTCCCATTCCGCTGGCGACAAAAGCCAAAAGCGGCTGCATTTTATCAGCGGTCAGAACAATATTTGGACTAAAGCCGTTATCCATACAGGTTTGAATAAACTGATCAAAATAGAAGGCACCAGATTCTCGACGAATTGCAATAAACCGTTCCTCAGCTAAATCTTCAAACGCTGCTTGTTTTCCATTTACCAAAGGATGCCAAGAAGGTAATGCTAAGAGCCACGCTTCCTCACGAATGAGCTGGTAGTTAACACCAAGAAGTGGGACCTTTTTTCCTACAATTCCAATTTGAAGCTTTTGCTGTTTTAAGGCTTCTAGCTGAGTAAGTGTGTTCATTTGATGAGGGACAAGTTCAACTTTGGGATACTTCTGGTTAAAGGAGCGAATTAATTTGGGTCCGATATCCCAAAGCGCAGCTTCGACAAAACCGATAGTTAGTTTGCCAGAGTAACCTTTTGCAGCTTGAGTAACGGAATCTTCCGCGTGTCGAACCTCCTTTAAAATAATTTTGGCATGCTTCAAAAATACGAACCCCGTCTCGGTTAAGGCTACTTTATGGGTATTTCTTGTAAAAAGTGGACTTCCCAATTCCTCTTCCAGCTTCTGAATTTGCTGACTCAGTGCAGATTGAGCAATGTAAATACGTTTGGCAGCTCGTCCAAAATGTAATTCTTCTGCCAAGACAACAAAATATCGAATTTGTCGCAACTCCATGATGACTCCTCCTTGTAATCTGTTTTACAGATAACTATGAACACTTTTTTCTATTTTACCTATCGTTAAATCCAGTTTACAATGAAGTAAAGGGACAAACAATGCCAATCTTTTTTTATAAACGTTACCAGCTGTGTGAGATAGGAGCGAGGATAATGGACTTTGAAAATCAAGTAGCTATTATTACTGGAAGCGGACGCGGCCTTGGAGCAGCTTACGCAGAGGAACTTGCCAAAAGAGGTGTTAAAGTACTGATCCATGACCTTGGTGTTAGCCTAGACGGGACTGGGAATGATCCGACAGTTGCTGAAAAACAAGCGGAAAAAATAATCAAGCAAGGTGGAAAGGCTGTTGCATCTACCACTAGCATTGATGATCGCGAAGGCTGTCATGCATTGATCCAAGAAGCAATCAAGGTATTTGGTCACGTGGATATTCTTATCCACAATGCAGGTTGGGTTGGGTATCAGATGATTATGGAATTGACTCCAGAATTTCTGCATCGTGCCATGGCTATTCAAATGGAAGCGCCCATCTGGTTGGCGCAGGCTGTTTGGCCTCACATGCTTAACCAGAACTATGGACGGATAGTTTTTACCACCTCTTGTCGAGCGATCTATAAAGAATATGCTTCTGCCGGATTGACCGCTTATGCAATGACAAAAATGAGTCAAATCGGTCTGATGAATGTACTAGCTACCGAAAGTAATGGAACTGGAATTGAAGTCAATGCGGTGTCACCAGTTGCGCGCACTAGAATGTGGGGAGTCAACCGGGAGCCGTTGGATCTCAAGCCGGAGAACATCGTACCCGGGGTAGTTCATCTTGCTTCATCAAACTGTAAAGATTCTGCATGGATACTGCGAGCAAGCAATGGACAATTTCACGGAATTCGCTGGCAAGAAGCAGACGATGTAGACTATCCACTGGATATTCGGGGTCAGGTGTGCAAGACGGCAGAAGAAGTATCTGAGAAATGGGAGAGAATTGCAGTGTCTGTTGGGGAGTTTCGGTGAAAACTTCAATGCCTTACACTAATCATATTTATTGACAGTCCAATAACCTGAACGTTTATAATTAAAAGAGATAAACGAAAAAAGTAAGGTGATTAGGGAAAAGGAGTTCTATTGTTATGGCAGTTTTGGAAGAAAATTTGATGAATCTGTTGGTGGTTATCGGCTTTGTGGTAATCCATTTGGGTTCTAGATACTTTTTGTTGAATAAAATAAACGCAGAATTTATGATGTCCTTCGCGGCAGGGGTGGGTGTGTCTTATGCGATCATTCATCTATTGCCGCAGCTGGCGTATTCGCAATCGGTGCTGGTTGATGAATTCGGTTGGGATTCGGGGGTTCATTACACACATACGATTTATGCGATTGTTTTGTTGGGATTAGTTATTTCATATGTGATGTACAAATTGGAAGAACACAACTTTTCTATCGTGGAGAAGCGTGACCTCACTAGTGCTGAAATTGCCTACTTTTGGTCAGATATTTCCTTTTATGCAGTCTACAACGTGATGATTGGTTACTTGGTAATTGCAAATACCTTTTCAGGTCGCTTTCACGTGCTGACTTATTTTGTAGC
>LIDZ01011521.1_pt42 | contig 16758 bp, 17 predicted proteins | sample 644651 | NCBI WGS metagenome assembly LIDZ01 (sample SAMN03856242, study PRJNA289617) | food metagenome | isolation source: wine grapes on drying loft during traditional withering process | host: Vitis vinifera cv. Corvina | place: Italy: Gargagnago di S. Ambrogio di Valpolicella | collected 2014-01 | reverse complement strand
TGCGCAGCACCTTGTGAGTGGTAATTAAGGAACTGCCACGGGTACTCGAAACAATGCGATCCATAAAAAAGCCTCTTTGGGTCACCAATTTACCTGTGAGAATAGGGAGCAGGGCGAAGCGGGGAAAGGCGTTTTACCCTTCTTTACGCGATAGTCGGCTGTTTTAATAAGCAGAGTGGTGATATTGCCAGCAAAAAAACGCCGATCGGCTGTTTTTCAGGCGATTGAACCGCAACACACTTTACATCGACCGGGAGGGTGTTTATAGTTCGCCTCATTGTGGAGGGGTGGCCGAGTGGCTGAAGGCACCGGTCTTGAAAACCGGCGACGGGAAACCGTTCCAGAGTTCGAATCTCTGCCTCTCCACCATCTAATTCAACGGGTCAGCGAAAGCTGGCCCGTTTTGCTATGGGCGCAATAAAACCGCCGATTGACCGTTTGTTGAACAGATGAAAAAAATTGCATAAAAGCGCAATAATTCAACAAACTAGCCAAAATTATGCTTGGCAAACCGATCGGCATCCCCTATACTGCGCCCCATCAGTTGCTCAGGGAGTTTAGCCACTCTTTGAAACGGTGACTGGTACTAGTGTGGAGGGGTGGCCGAGTGGCTGAAGGCACCGGTCTTGAAAACCGGCGACGGGAAACCGTTCCAGAGTTCGAATCTCTGCCTCTCCACCATCAAATTCAACGGGTTAGCTTAGGCTGGCCCGTTTTGCTTTCTGCCTTCCCTGTTTTTTCTCCGCTATCACGCGCGTTTATTAGAGCATTCCGAAAAACATCCCGTTTCTTTTCAATCTCCTGATGCGACTCAACGGCAAAGGCGATACTCTGCTATATTCTCAACACCAATGAAGAATGCCCACCCCTGGCCTGAATTTCCAGGAACGCCGAGCGAGCCTCATTTGCGTTGTTGCGAATTTTTAACCAACCGCATCGCCATATTACGGCCGGGTGATTTACCTTGAATCAATGGAAAAACACATGATTAAAAAGTTTAGTCTTTGCGCATTAGCAGTCTGCTCGGCTCTCACCGGCATTTCAGCTTATGCTGCTGACGACGATTACCAGCTTGAGCAAGTGTTAATGATGAGCCGCCATAACCTCCGTGCACCGCTGGCAGATAATGGTAGCGTGCTGGCTCAGTCCACTAAAAAGGCCTGGCCTAAGTGGGATGTGCCGGGTGGACAGCTGACGACCAAGGGCGGCGTGCTTGAGGTTTACATGGGCCGTTCTACCCGTGAGTGGCTTGCCCAGCAGGGGCTGATCGCCGACGGCGAGTGTCCGAGCTCTGACGATGTTTATGCCTACGCCAACAGCCTCCAGCGTACCGTAGCCACCGCACAGTTCTTTATCACCGGTGCGTTCCCGGGTTGTGATATTCAGGTGTCTCATCAGGATGAAATGGGCGCGATGGATCCGGTGTTCAACCCGGTGATTACCGATAGCAGCGAAGCCTTCAACAAGCAGGCCTTAACCGGGATGAACAGCGCGGGTGAGAAACTGGCACTGAAACCGGCCTTCCAGCGCCTGGAAAAAATTATCGATTACAAATCCTCTGCTGCCTGTGATGGCAAAAAGCAGTGCGATCTCTCCAGTGATAACCAGAACAAGTTCACCGCGGAAAATGGCAAAGAGCCGAACGTTTCGGGTCCATTAAAAGTTGGGAATTCGCTGGTGGATGCCTTCACCCTGCAATATTACGAAGGGATGCCGCTGGATCAGGTTGCCTGGGGCCAGATCAAGACGCCTGAGCAGTGGAAAGAGCTGTCCGCAATCAAAAATGGCTATCAGGACACGCTGTTTACCACGCCAGAAGTGGCACGTGACGTCGCGGCGCCATTGGTCGATTACATCCGCAGCATGTTAGTGGATGAAGATAAAGCCTCCGCGCCGAAAGTAACGCTGATGGTCGGCCATGATTCTAATATCGCTTCCCTGCTGACCGCGTTGGATTTTAAAGCTTACACGCTGCCAGATCAGAACGAGCGCACGCCAATTGGTGGGATGATTCAATTCCAGCGCTGGCACGACAAGAAAAACAATCGCGAGTTGGTGAAGGTTGAGTACGTTTACCAGTCTACTGATCAGCTGCGTGATGCCACGCCACTGTCTCTGGATACGCCTCCTAAGCGTGTCACGCTGCAGATGAACGGTTGCCAGACCGATGCCAATGGCTTCTGCCCATGGGATCAGTTTACTCAGGTGCTGAATAAAGCCATTGAGGGAACGCCGATGGCGGCAAGCGCGCCGCAACCTGCACCAGCAGCTCCGGCAGCTGAAGCACCAGCCGCACCAACGGCGGCGAAAGACCCGGCTGCTGATAAAGTGGCTGCGGCGAAAGCGGCGGCCGATCAGGCTGCAGCAGATAAAGCCGCTCAGGCGAAAGCATCTGCAGAAAAGGCGGCTGCTGATAAAGCCGCAGCCGAGCAGGCAGCAAAAGACAAAGCCGCTGCCGATAAAGCGGCTGCCGAGCAAGCTGCGAAAGATAAAGCGGCGAAGGATAAGGCTGATAAAGCCAGGGCGGAAAAAGCTAACGCCGATGGACCTGCCCCTACTGCGCAGCCAGAGGCTGAAAAGTCTTCCTGAGACTGATTAGCACGCAATAAAAAGGCCGACATGATGTCGGCCTTTTCTTTTTTTGGGCAGATGCCGTTAGCGATCAGTCGTTGCTGACTACTACCAATTTCTGGTTAACGAACTCTTTGATACCCAAATCAGACAGTTCGCGACCATAGCCTGAACGTTTTACGCCGCCGAATGGCAACTCGGCCGAAGTATCGCTGGCGGAATTGATATACACCATGCCGGTTTCAATGCGAGAAGCCAGTTTCTTAGCACGGGCAATATCTTTGCTAAATACCGAACCACCCAGACCATAGTGAGAATCGTTGGCGAGTTTAACCACTTCCTCGTCATCCTTCACCACGTAAACCTGCGCGACCGGGCCGAAGAACTCTTCAAAATAGGCTGGATTATCACGGGTGATACCCGAGAGGATAGTGGGCTCGTAGAAGCAGCCTTCACCGGCAACGACTTTACCGCCGATATGCAGCTTGGCGCCTTTGGACACCGCCTGTTCTACCTGTTTAACCAGCGTATCGCGTGCCGTAGAGGAGGATAGCGGGCCCAGCGTGGTACTTTCGTCCAGTGGATCGCCAATCTTCACTTCACGGAAAGCCTGGGTGAACTTTTCGAAGAAGGCATCTGCCACTTTTTCATGGACGATAAAGCGTTTAGCTGCGGTACAAACCTGACCACAGTTGCTGAGACGGGCGCCGACACCGGCCTTCACGGCCTTATCAAGGTCGCAGTCATCCAGCACCACAAAGACGTCGTTACCGCCGAGTTCCAGCGTGGTCTTTTTCAGGTATTTACCGGCTTGTTGTGCCACGGCACTCCCGGCACGTTCAGAGCCGGTCAACGCAGCACCCTGCACACGATCGTCAGCAATCAGTGAGGCAACCTGATCGTTGCTGATAAACAGGTTAGTCCAGGCACCTTTTGGCGCACCGGCTTCAGTCACCAGCTCTTCGAACAGCGTGGCGCAATGCGGGACATTGGCGGCATGTTTTGCCAACACCGGGTTACCGGCGGCCAGATTCGGGGCCAGCACGCGCATCAGCTGATAGAACGGGAAGTTCCAGGGCTCAACGGCAACCAGCACGCCAATCGGATGATTTTCCACCCAGGCTTCACCCAGTTCGCTAGGATAACGGGTTGGCGCAAGGAAGCGTTCGGCATTTTCTGCATAATAACGGGCGATCTGCGCGCAAAGCTGCACTTCGCCGCGGCTCTGATTGATCAGTTTACCCATCTCAACACTGGCGGTTTTAGCCAGTTCTTCAACGCGTCCATCGATCAGGTCGGCCATTTTTTTTAGCACCTGCAGACGCGGTTGGATATCGCCTTTAGACCAGCTTGAATGATATAAATCATCAGCGATCTTTAACGCCTGTTCAACCTGCTGGTCGTTGTGATCGGTCCAGGTTTTGACAAGCTTATTACTGGCGGGATTAATTGTCTGGTAAGACATACTGCACTCCTTTTCGAGTAATCGGCCTGGCGGTCAGGCAAATGAATATGGCATTAAGCCTGGTAGAAAAACGATGGTTTCACAACGTGAGTAGTTGGTGGTTTCGGACGTTTCTGAGGGCTTAAAGCAACAAAAAGGGCGGATAAATCCGCCCTGAAGACCCATTTTGGTACTAAACGTTTTTTCGCTCGACAACCTTGTTGTCCCAGGTCAGCACGTCCTTGTCGGTTTTCTCAAAGGCCTTAAGCAACACTTCATCACTTCCTTGTTGCTCCCAGATGCCTTCGGCAAGCTTCTCATCGTAATTAGCCACTTCAAAAATGGCCTCCGCAATTTCCGGAGAGGTGCTGCGCAGGGTTGCCCACTCGCCTACATGATGAGCTTTAGATTGTTGCGTTGCCATAATAGTCTCCTGATTAAGGTTATCCGTTCAGTTTTACTGCCAGGCCGGCGACATATTCACCCTGATAACGGGCAATATTCAGCTCTTCTTCGCTGGGTTGTCGCGAACCGTCACCGCCCGCGATGGTTGTGGCGCCATAAGGCGTACCGCCACGCACCTGCGATATATCAAAGAGTTCTTTGGTGCCATAACCAATCGGCACGATCACCATGCCGTGGTGGGCGAGGGTGGTCCAGGTCGAGGTGATGGTCTGTTCCTGTCCGCCACCGGTACCCGTTGAGGCAAAGACGCTGGCCAGCTTGCCGTAAAGCGCACCTGACGCCCAAAGTCCTCCGGTACGGTCGAGGAAGTTACGCATCTGTCCAGCCATATTGCCAAAGCGGGTTGGGGTGCCGAGCAATATGGCATCATATTGCGGCAGTTCTTCCGGGGTTGCTTCAGCGGCCGACTGCTGCGTTTTACCGCCCACCTGGGCGAAGCGTTCCGCGTCCATGGTTTCAGGTACGCGCCTGATCGTCACCTCCGCGCCACTGACACGACTTGCGCCTTCTGCGACCGCATTGGCCATGGTTTCGATATGTCCGTACATGGAGTAATAGAGCACCAAAATCTTTGCCATTTGTTCCCTCGTCGACGGGTAGTTGGATGATAGGGGATGAATTCAGGCCCTGAAGGCAATCAGGAAAGTATAGAAGAGGCTGACGGGTCATGCAGAGGGAAGCGGTTCTTTTGCTTAAAACGCAGGCAATGGGAGGGGTTTAAAGCAAAGGTAATATTAGCAGCGATAATGCAATTATTCAGTTTATTCGGATGGGCTTACCATTTTCCGGGCAACGATCGGGAGTTTTTTTCACCACTTCAGGCCTGATACTCTATGCTTAATAACGCGACGGGGCGTTTTCGACCCCGATCGCCGTTACCTATGGCCTGAAGGCTAATCGTGATAAAGTAGTATGATGGCTTAACTATTCGGAGGTAAGAAATGGCAGAACATCGTGGTGGATCTGGAAATTTCGCTGAAGACCGTAAAAGAGCATCAGAAGCCGGTCGCAAAGGCGGCAAAGTCAGCGGAGGGAATTTTAAAAATGACCCTCAACGTGCTTCACAAGCTGGCGAAAAGGGGGGACGTAATAGCCGTGGCAGTCGGACTAAAACCGATGCCGGGTCTTAGCCTGTCCTGAAACCGTCGGGTCTTTCCCCGGCGGTTACGTCACGGAGTTGACCCCTGCGTTTCCTCCCGGCACACTAGCGCCAAATTCTCAACCGAGCCTGTTATGTCTGCCTTACTCTCCCGCTATAAACTGTCGTTTACTCCAAAAGAGATTGTGCTGGTCCTGATTACCATGGTCTGGGGTGGGACTTTTCTGGCAGTTCATCATGCGATGACCGTAAGCGGCCCTTTTTTCTTTGTCGGTACCCGATTTGCCACTGCCGCGCTGGTGTTAGCGGCAATCTCATGGCGTTCATTGCGCGGCATCACCTGGGCTGAAATCAAAGCCGGGGCACTCATCGGCATCGCCATTGGCTGCGGTTATGGCCTGCAGACCTATGGCATGCAAACCATCAGTAGCAGTAAATCCGCCTTTATTACCGCGATGTATGTGCCACTAGTACCGCTACTGCAATGGCTTTTCCTGGGCCGCTTGCCCGGCCTGATGTCGTGGATCGGCGTGGCGCTGGCCTTCACCGGCCTGATGTTGTTGGCGGGGCCGGATGGAGATTCGCTGGCATTTGGCGCCGGTGAAATTGCCACCTTAATGAGCACGCTGGCGATTGCCGCCGAAATCATTTTGATCAGCGCCAGTGCCGGCAAAGTAGATGTCAAACGCGTCACCATCATCCAGCTGGCGGGCGCTTCACTGCTGGCGTTCGCGCTGATGGTCCCCAATGGTGAATCTGTACCGCCGTTTTCGCCGTATCTGCTGTTCAGCGCCATTGGTCTGGGGCTGGCCAGTGCGTTAATTCAGGTGACGATGAACTGGGCGCAGCGCAGCGTATCGCCAACGCGTGCGACGGTGATTTATGCCGGTGAGCCTGTTTGGGCGGGGATCGTTGGGCGGGTTGCCGGGGAGCGTTTGCCTGGCGCAGCACTGATTGGCGGCGCATTGATCGTCGTCGGCGTGCTGGTCAGTGAGTTAAAGCTGAAGCGCAAAAAAAAGGCGAAGGGTGACCCTTCGCCAGATAAAGCGGAAGTGAATTAATTGTCCTGATGCACAACGCCGCTGCTGTTTAGCGCGGCGGCTTTACGACGCGTCAGGATAGCGTTGAGGATAATCGCGCCAAAGGTCGCCGTGCCGATCCCGCCCATGGTGAAGTTACCGATCTTCAGGGCAAAGTCTCCTGCACCCAGTACCAGCGTGACCGCCACCATAATCAGGTTGTTGTTCTGCCCTAGATCGACGTTGTTCTGTACCCAAATCCTCGCACCCGCCACGGCAATCAAACCAAATACCACGATGGACGCACCGCCGATCACCGGGCCTGGGATGGTGTGAATTAACGCGCCGAACTTTGGCGAGAATCCTAACAGGATGGCGATGACTGCCGCCGCGACAAACACCAGGGTGGAATAAACTTTGGTGACCGCCATCACGCCAATATTCTCAGCATAAGTGGTGACACCGCTGCCGCCCACGCCACCGGAAAGCATGGTGGCCAGGCCATCACCGACGAAGGCTCTGCCCATATACGGATCGAGGTTTTTGCCCGTCATTCCAGCGACCGCTTTAATGTGACCCAGGTTTTCAGCCACCAGGATCACCGCGACTGGCGCAATCAGGAACATCGCATGACTGTCGAAAATGGGCGAGGTGGTGGTCGGGAAACCCAGCCACGGCACGGCAGCCATCAGGCTAAAATCAATCGGTTTACCCAGCCCGAGCCCGTTGGTGAGCACGGCATAGATGGCACAGGCGACAATCAGGCCAACCAGGATCAGCAGCCGCTGCACCATGCCGCGGGTAAATACCGCCACCACACCGATACAAAGCACGGTCATCACCGCCATCCAGCTATCAAACATCGATGAGGAGACGCTGCGTACCGCAATCGGCGCGAGGTTCAGGCCTATCGCCATCACCACGGCACCCGTCACCACCGGCGGCATCAGCTTCTCAATCCAGCGGGTGCCCACTTTCATCACCACAAAACCAATCAGCGTGTAGACCAGGCCGCAGGCAATAATGCCACCCAGCGCCACGCCAAGGTTGGGGTTGATGCCCTGACCATTAAAGCCCGTCACTGCAATCACCACGCCGACGAACGCGGCGCTCGACCCAAGATAACTCGGCACACGCCCGCCAGTGATCAGGAAGAACAGCAGCGTGCCGACGCCGGACATCAGGATCGACAGATTTGGATCCAATCCCATCAGCAATGGCATCAGAACCGTGGCACCAAACATCGCGACCGCGTGCTGAAGCCCCATAATTACCGTTTGTCCCAGTGGCAGGGTTTCATCCGGTGCCACTAACCCTTGCGCTGATGCGGACTGCTTACGCCATACAGGAAACCAGGAACTCGCCATCGTCTTCTCCAGAGAAGTGAATAAAGCATTGCCCGCCGTTGGCGGGATCAGGCTTCCTGCCGCAGTAAATGGTGATAGCCACGATCAAAATAGATCAGGCCGTGTGTTTCATCGTTACAGACTAATGCCTGGGCTTCGCAGACCAGCACATCATGGGTACCGACACTCATCACCTGGGTGATTTTGCAATCAAACGACGCCACCGCGCCGGCCAGAATCGGCGAGCTGGTCACCAGCGTCGACCATTGAGCCGCAATAAAGCGTTCGGCCATCGGCGTTTTACCGCCAAACAGGTTCGATAACGATTCATGTCCGGCGGCCAGCGTGTTAACGCAGAGCTGCTGATTGGTTTTGAACACCTCATAAACGGAAGCAGAGCGGTTGAGGCACACCAGCAGGGTCGGCGGCGTATCCGTCACACTGCACACGGCGGAAGCGGTAAAGCCTGCGCGACCGGCGGGGCCGTCGGTGGTGATAATATTGACGGCCGCACCCAGGCGCGCCATCGCATTGCGAAAATCTTGTTTTTCTACGCCCGACGTTACCGCGGGCGACAGGGTCGCCAGAGACATGATGATTTCCTTACCCGAGGGTGCAGGCTTCTGCAAAGGAGAGACGTGGCAGGCGCGCATACACTTTGCTGGTATCGCCATAGCCGATGTTAATAAGCAGATTGCTTTTCCAGCCGCTTTCCGCAAAGAACGCCGCATCAACCGCCGCGCGATCGAAGCCGGACATGGGGCCGGTATCTAATCCCATTGCACGACAGGCGGTGATCAGGTAAGCCGCCTGAAGCGAGCTGTTGCGAAATGCGGTCTCTTCCGCCAGCGCCGGGCTACTGGTGAACCAGGATTTAGCATCGGCATGTGGGAAGAGCTGTGGAAGCTGGTCAAAAAACGCCGGATCCCAGGCGACGATCGCCGTGACCGGTGCGCTCAGGGTTTTTTCCAGATTGCCGCTGGACAGCGTTGGCTTCAGTTTGGCTTTGCCTTCCTCACTGCGGATAAAACAGAAGCGCGCAGGGCTGCAATTCGCCGAGGTTGGGCCCATTTTCAGCAAATCATACAGCTGGTGGATTTGCGCGTCGGTAACCGGACGATCCTGCCAGCCATTGTGCGTCCGTGCTGCGGTAAACAAGGTCTCTAACGCGAGAGAATTCAGGGCTTCTGCCATATCAGCTCCAGTTCAGCAGGGGATGAGGCCGGGGTTTTGCTCAGCCAGTTCAGTAACAATGGATTGAAGGTGCTGCTGTCGGTGACGCTCATCGCATGACCGCCCCAGGCCATTTTTTCCAGCGTGGCGTTTGGCAACGCCTCCAGCAGGGTTTGCGAGCAGGTCCAGGGCACCAACAGATCGTCCTGTGAACAGATCAACAGCACCGGCTGGGCGATCTGGCCGGCAAGTTCGGTGAAATCGCAGGCCATCAATGCGGTCAGACGGCGCAGCAAGTTTTCTGTCCCCTGAAAATGTGCGGCGTGCAGCGCATCTTCAGCTTCAATACGTGCCTGATTATCTGCCAGCCAGTCGGCAGGGTAGAGAAACAGGGGTTGTGCGCGGACATAAGATTCAACACCGACATTGAGCAGCAACTCCTGTCGAACGGTGAAACAGCGGCGAGTATGCGCATTGAGACTCAGCCAGCCATTAACAATCACCAGTCTGCCGACGCGCTGTGGGTAGTCGACCGCCAGTTGCATCGCTACCATGCCACCCAGTGCATGGCCAATGACGTCATAATGATCAATTCCCATTGCCGCCAGCTCATGAGCCAGTTCAGCCGCCATATCGCCCATGCTGTAGCCTGCCGGCAGCGTATCGGGACTGCGGCCGGTACCCCGCTGGTCATACACCACCACCCGATAGTGTTCACGCAGTGCGATTAGCTGCGGCAACCAGAAGTTAGCCAGCCCGCCTAATCCGGCAGAAAGCACCAGCGTTCTGGCCTGAGGATCGGTCAATCCGGAGAGCTCAATATGCATGTCTTCCTCCGCTACTTGCCGATATGGGCAATGCTGGCGATCTCGATCAGCGCATCGGGTTTCACCAGACCACACTGAATGCAGAAACGCGCCGGTTTTTCGCCAGGGAAATACTCGGCATACACGCTGTTCACCGCCGCGTAGTTACTCCAGTCGGTCAGAAAAATCGAGTTAAAGGTCACGTCATCCATGGTGCCGCCCGCGGTTTCAATCACGCTCTTGATGGTTTCCAGTACGTGGCGGGTTTGCGCGGCGGCATCGCCGACATGTACCACGTTATTCTCCTTGTCAAAAGGCAAGGTGCCCGAGACATACACCACGCCATCGGCCAGCGTGCCAGGAACGAACGGCGCTATCGGCACGCTGGTTCCCGGTGGGGTAATAATGGTTTTCGGCATTGCGCATTCTCCAGTCAGGTCAGGTTTCAGGCCGTTTGTTGTTGCGGCACGGCTTCGGTTTGCAGGGCGGAGCAAAAGGTCGAAACATCAGATACCCAGCCGAAGAACGTCTCAATATTGAAGATGGCGGCCTGCTGGGCGAAGAGCGGACCGGCCTGATAGGTGGCGTCTTCCAGTACAATGCCGAAATACTCGAGGAAGAAACCGTCGCGCAACGTCGATTCAACGCAGACGTTAGTGGCGATGCCGGTGAATACCAGATGGCGAATGCCACGGCTGCGCAACATGCTGTCTAATGCGGTATTGAAGAACCCGCTATAACGTGGCTTCGGCAGTACGATATCGCCGGGCTGAGGGATAAGCTGATCGACCAGATCATAATCCCAGCCGCCTTTCGCCAGCAGCTTGCCTTCCAGTTCAGGATTCTGGCGCATAGTTTTCAGTGCGTTGGATTTGTGCCAGTTCGGTGAGCCTGGGCCACCGGCTTCCACGTATTGATCGTCCCAACCGTTCTGGAACCAGATAACCTGAATGCCGGCCTCACGGGCGGCTTTAACCGCCACGTTGATGTTATCGATCACCGGGCGGGTGGCAGAGACATCAAACCCCGCCAGATCCAGATAGCCGCCGGTGGTGGCATAGGCATTCTGCATATCCACCACGATCAAAGCAGTCTGCTCGGGCGGAAAGGCAATAGGCTCCGGCCGCGCGGGCAGGGTAATGCTGTTTTTAGTCGACGCTGTTGTGCACACTACGGGCTCTTTACTGCTCATTACGCAACCTCCTTCGCGGCTTCAATGATATCGGTACGGCACTGCATCAGCGGCTGGATGCGTTGGCCAAATTTCTCAATGCCTTGTAAAAAATCATCAAAGGTCAGCAACACACCCTGGGTCCCCTCAACGGTCGCCACTTCATCAAGCATGCGTGCGACGTTGGCATAAGAGCCGACCAGCGTACCCATATTGATATTGACGGCGGACGTCGGGTCGGCCATCTGGCGCACGTTGGTATCGCTGCCCGAGGTTTTATCCTGTTGGCTTTGCGTGGTCAGCCACGAGAGCGCGTCTTCGTCTGCGCCGGCTTTATAGTGTTCCCACTTCGCCCGGGCAGCTTCGTCAGTCTCATCGGCAATGATCATAAACAGGACGAAAGAGCCGACGTCACGGCCGGCTTCATCGGCGGCTTTTTTCATGCGGGTGGCGGTTGGGGCGAAGGCGGTTGGGGTATTCACGCCCTTGCCAAAGCAGAAGTTGTAGTCAGCATGTTTCGCTGAGAACGCCATACCGGCATCGCTTTGACCGGCACAGATCACCTTGACCGGCTTCTGCGGCTGCGGGCTGAGGCGACAATCGTTCATGGTGAAGAACTCACCTTTCAGATCGGATTTGCCGGTGCCCCACAGATCTTTCAACACCGAGACGTATTCGGTCAGATAGTCATAGCGGCGGCCGAAGTATTCATCGCCAGGCCAGATACCCATCTGATCGTATTCCGGTTTCTGCCAGCCGGTGACCAGGTTCACCCCGAAACGGCCGTTAGAAATAGAATCGACGGTGGAGGCCATGCGCGCAACAATGGCAGGAGGTAGCGTCAGCGTGGCCGCCGTGGCATAGATCTCGATGCGCGAGGTGACGGCAGCCAGGCCAGCCATCAGGGTGAAGGATTCAAGGTTATGATCCCAGAACTCGGTTTTACCGCCAAAGCCACGCAGTTTGATCATCGACAGCGCAAAGTCGAAGTGATAATGCTCGGCTTTCTGCACAATCGCTTTATTCAGTTCAAAGGTCGGCATGTATTGCGGCGCGTTGGTGGAGATCAGCCAGCCGTTGTTGCCAATTGGGATAAAGACACCGATTTTCATTGGGATACCTCTGGGTGTGCGTTAGGGTAAAGTTGTGCGCTGCAATGCATCCTGCACTCTCCCTGAAGCGGCGCTTGCTGAGATAATTGCAAACGCTGTGCCAGTTTATAAAAGGTGTTATTAATCAGTGCTTTGAAACATTTTCGTTAAATTCATCTGGAGCGGATGGTCTAAAACAGACCATTTGGTCAAAATTAAGTGCACAAAAAGCAGGCATCGTGGTCAATTTAAGTGCATTAGGTCTGGGCGAGGGGTTTTGCTATCATCCTGGCAACCCACATGGAGTATGAGGTCTCAGTGAATTCTACAGATAAGACACCGGCGAAGGCGCCAACACGCCGCTCACGCGCGGTAGCAGCGAAACGCACGGCGATCCTCACTGCGGCACTGGCGCTGTTTTCACAATTTGGCGTGCATGGCACCAGCCTGGATAAAGTGGCCGAAGCGGCTGACGTTTCTAAAACCAACCTGCTGTACTACTTCCCGTCGAAAGAAGCCCTCTATATTGCGGTGCTAAAGGACATTCTTGATGTCTGGCTGGCGCCATTGCGTGCGTTACGTGAAGACCAGCAGCCATTAGTGGCGATCAGGGACTACATCAGGCTAAAGCTTGAGGTGTCGCGCGATCATCCGCAGGCGTCACGCCTGTTCTGCATGGAGATGCTTCAGGGTGCACCCTTGCTGAAAGGGGAGCTGGAAGGCGATCTGAAAGGGCTGGTGGATGAGAAATCGGCGGTGATTGAAGGCTGGATAAATCAGGGCAAACTGGCGGCTGTTGAACCTCATCATCTGATCTTTATGCTGTGGGCCACGACCCAGCACTACGCCGATTTTTCAACACAAATCGAAGCGGTGACCGGGCAGACGTTAAATGATGAAGGCTTTTTCAATCAGACGGTAGAAAACGTGCAGCGGATGGTGATCGAAGGAATTCGGGTTCGCTAGAAAATGGTGGGCCAGGGCGGCCCACCAGCATCACATTACGCCTGTTTTCTCTGACGTAACCACCAGCCAATTCCCAGCAGGATAAACCAGATTGGCGTCACCATCAGCGCCTGGCGAGTATCTTCCTGCAGCGTCAGCAGCACCAGCACAAACGCGAAGAACGCGATGCACACCCAGCACATAAACTTACCCATCGGCATTTTATAGCTGGATTCTGCATGAAGTTCAGGGCGCTTTTTGCGGTAGGCCAGGTATGAACAGAGAATAATCGTCCAGACAAACATAAACAGGATCGCTGACACGGTGGTGACCAGCGTGAACACCTGCATCACGTTCGGGATCAGATAAATCAAGGCAACGCCGCCCAGCAGACACAGGCACGAGAAGAACAGGCCGGTGGTTGGCACCGCCCGGCGGGAAAGCATGCCAAAGCGACGATGTGCCACTCCCTGCTGCGCCAGGCCATACAGCATACGGCTGGTGGAGAAGATGCCGCTGTTAGCGGACGACGCCGCCGACGTTAGCACCACAAAGTTAACAATACTGGCTGCGGCGGGTAAGCCAATCAGCATAAACATCTCAACGAACGGGCTGCGGTCAGCAACCACACTGTTCCATGGCGTCACCGCCATGATCACCAGTAGCGCCAGCACGTAAAACATAATGATGCGCAGAGGAATGGCGTTTATTGCCCGCGGCAGAACCTTCTTCGGATCGTGGGTTTCAGCCGCCGCAGTACCGACCAGCTCGATACCCACAAAGGCGAATACGGCGATCTGGAAGCCGGCAAAGAAGCCGCTTAAGCCTTTCGGGAACATGCCGCCGTGATCCCAGATATTGCTGATGGCTGCCTTGCCGCCGCCCGGCGAAGGGTAATGCATCGCCACCAGCACAATCCCGGTGGCAATCAGCGCCACGATGGCAACAATCTTGATGATGGCAAACCAAAACTCCATCTCGCCGAACAGTTTCACCGTTGCGATATTCAGCGACAGGAACACCGCGATACAGAGCAGGGCGCTCATCCATATAGAGAAATCGGGGAACCAGAGCTGGAAGTAGGAGCTGATGGCGACCACATCGGCGATACCGGTCACCACCCAACAGAACCAGTAGGTCCAGCCGGTAAAATAGCCGGCCCAGGGGCCGAGCAGATCGGCGGCAAAATCACTGAACGATTTATACTCAAGGTTTGACAGCAGCAACTCGCCCATGGCGCGCATGACGAAAAACAGCATAAAGCCGATGATCATATAAACAAATATGATCGACGGGCCGGCCAGACTGATGGTTTTACCGGAGCCCATAAACAGGCCGGTGCCGATGGCTCCACCGATAGCGATAAGTTGGATATGACGATTGTGCAGGGTGCGCCGGAGCTCGCCCGGCGCTTCTTCGTCGAGAAGCGTCTCTTTTGGTTGGTCAACCATAACGTTTTCCTGTCCTTTACGTGATGTTATGTAAGCTCTGAAGGCTTTTACGGCGCAAAGCTTAACGTAAAAGCCCCGGAATGGCAGGTAAAGTTCGGTATAACCCGACCGATTGCACAAAAACGCCGCTACACTGTTTAATTCTGATTTCTGCCAGATCAATGCCTGACGGATCTGCGGCTTAGCGCAAGGGAAAACGGATAAATGAAAGGATTATTGATTGTTGGAGGCATTTTATTGTTGCTGGTGGCGATTACGCCCTGGTTTGCCAAAAATCTGCCGTCAGCCTGGAATCCCTTCACGCCGCTGCAAGTGACGGACTCACCCACATTCGTCACCCGCTATAAGCTGCAACGCCTCGCGGGCGATCCGCAGGCGTGCCTGGCCGTGTTAGAAAGGGCCAAACAGCAGGGCTATCTCAGCTTCAGTCAACCCGCGCCCACTTCCGGCACCTGTCCATTACCTGCGCCGATCAGAGTACAAAGTTTTGGCGACGTACGCCTGAGTTCCAGTTTTCTTGCCAGCTGTTCTTTGGCCGTCAGCAGCACGATGTTTGTCACGCAGTCCGTCAAACCGCTCGCAGCGGCAGAGTTAGGGTCGCCCCTGGTGCGTATCGACCATCTTGGCAGCTATGCCTGTCGGAATATCTACCATCGGGCAGAGGGAAGGTTAAGCGAGCATGCCACGGCCGATGCACTTGATATGTCTGGCTTCAGGCTGGCGAACGGCCAGCAGATCAGTGTACTCAAAGCCTGGCCACGGCAGGGGAATGACTCGCAGTGGCTGCACCAGATTTTTCAACAGAGCTGCCGGTATTATGGCAATTCGATTGGTCCTGACTACAATGCGGCGCATGCTAATCACTTCCACCTCGGGATGCGGGGAAGAGGTTTCTGTCGCTAGATAACGGGTTTAATCCCACGTTGCAGCAAAAATTTATTTGCCGGCCATGCAAAGACAAAACCAATCATTAAGGCAATTTGCAGCATAAACCAGAAGCTCAGCAGGCGTGGTTCAAACTGATCATGCAAAATAAAGCGAAACGCGAGTTCAAGGCAGAGAAACATCCCCGCCTGATAAACAATCAGCGAAAACATATCGGTTTTAATTGCCCGCCACAGCGCGCGAAGCAGAGAAATACCTTCTATTTGGCGCAGGGCAAAAAATTGCAGCGATACCCCGAAAATCAGCGACAGGATCAGCGACAAAATAGCGTGGGTGAACAGCAAAGAGTGAAAAGGGATATAGTTCATCATTGAAATTATCGGAATAGCCACTATATCACCCAATACACAGCCGGCGGCACAATGGCTGGTAGACGAAAAAATTTGCTTTAACTGAGGGTGCTGCGTGCCCCGGGTGATGCGGAGCAACGGCACTGAACGGCTTGTTCGCGCAAAAAACCACCAGGCCAGCCAGCCAAAAAACGGCATATAGAGTCCGGTTATCGGCCAGACAAGATTCATAATCCCTACCGGGTGAGGACGTCGGAGGATGTCTTTGATAATCATCAGGGAGGTACAAATGCCTGACAGAAGAAACACCATCGCCAGTCTGTCTAACATCACTATTTCCTTATCGGTATAATGCGTAGAGGGAGGTTAGTTTTATTACTTCCATTCAGATTATGGTTGTGGGTGTGGCAAAAGCCAACGGGGGAATAGCGTAATTTTACTTAGTTAATGCTGGCAAGCGTTCGGCAAAAACAGATTAGCCTGATAATCCCGTTGTTGCTTTAAGGTTATCCTATATTTACTGCAGATAGCGTTATCAATGCACGTTAAGGCAAATGCTCAGCTTTATAACTACAAAACTCCAGGATTTCATTTGGTTATAGATTTTTTGCGTCGGTCATCAGGGAGGGCGTTGGCGAACTCAACTGGCGATTCAGTAAAATTTTAGCCGGGAGTAATAACCTCAGTGGGGTCAAAATTATTGAATATTTTCAGGAAAAATCCTATTCTAATTGGGTTAATGAATTCGCAGTGCGTGGCCTGTTTTTCGCTCTGCTAGCCTAAAGTAAAGACTCTTTTCTCGTTCTTTATAAATTTAATTGACAGGACTTTTAATGAACGAAGGGGTAACGCATCATTCGCCGGATGCAACTAACCGTAATTGCGGTTATTATCACCTCAAGGGAAGATTAATTTTATACATTAATTTTTTTTCTCGATTTA
>LIDZ01006595.1_pt1 | contig 16767 bp, 20 predicted proteins | sample 644651 | NCBI WGS metagenome assembly LIDZ01 (sample SAMN03856242, study PRJNA289617) | food metagenome | isolation source: wine grapes on drying loft during traditional withering process | host: Vitis vinifera cv. Corvina | place: Italy: Gargagnago di S. Ambrogio di Valpolicella | collected 2014-01 | reverse complement strand
TATGAATCACCCGCAGAGCGTTTTAACCAATGTGTTGCATCCATCGGTTGAACTCACAGCCAAAAGCGGACATCAGAATGATTATATAGATATCAAAATCTATTGAAGCGGCCCTGATGGTGTCATTCGCCTGGAATATGAAACATCCTTCATTTCTTTTAACGATGGATGAATTTATGCTCCTTCATCCACCATTGTTTTAGATAAGGCACACAAAATAAAGATTTCAGTGCATTTGCATATCTCAGAAATACTGGTTATCCAATGTTCCGGTAAACCTTACACTCCTGCCAGCACTGTCGGGTCACCAGTCCTCCAGACATTATCAACTGTGATCCGGCATATGAACCAGCCGTCTTGTTGCTTTAAAAGTTCAACGTCATAACGATTTTTCATCAGATAGTGGCGTGAGGGATCGGATTCAGGCACGTGCTGTGCTTCCACAAGCGCCTCCAGATATGCTTTATCTCCATCGATAGTTACACGAGGGTTCGTCACTGAATGAGTGGTGACAATTGGCTTAAGCGAACTCAGCAATGCATCAGCTATCGTTTCTTTACCCTCCAGGACAGGATATTCAAAACCCGCTTTAGCTCCCGCAGGGCGGAAGTCAGACACCGCATCTTCAGTAAAGGCCCCTTTAATTAACTCCGGGTCTTTGAGATCAATTCCTGCCGCATATCGGTAAAGCGAATCGACGATAGCAAGCTTGTTTGCAACATTTTCACTGAGTGATACTGACATAATTTGCTCCTTATGATTGGTGATTCAAATGGTATACTGTGGATACCTGGTGTCAATTAGGCACCTTTTTTCGCCCAGGTATACGGAGGTAAACTGTATGTCAGCAGACAACAGGCAGGCGCACAGTCCGGAGTATTCCTCCGGTCATTCATGCGAGGACAAGGCTTCAGGTCGGTTATTACTGGATCAAATAACTGACAAGTGGTCTGTCTCAATCCTTTTTGCTCTTTGCAGCAAGCCATTGCGGTTTAACGAGTTAAAGCGGTGCATGGATGGCATTACCCAGAAGTCACTGACTCAATGCTTACGCCGTCTTGAACGAAACGGCATAATTGCCCGTCGCGTCATTCCATCGTCTCAGATTGCAGTTGAATACAGCATTACCCTACTGGGGCGCACTCTGGAAGCGCCCTTTCAGGCGCTATTTAACTGGACCATTGAGTACAGTTCTGACGTTACACTTGCTCAGGCTGCGTTTGATGCCAGAACAACCGAATAAAATTCTGGCAGGGAATCTTCACATTTCGCTAATTGCGGGCATGGCTGAGGGAGATTTTTTTCAAATCAGCTGAGGGCGGTAATCCAAACTGTCTTGCATATTCCCGACTGAACTGAGTGTGGCTTTGATAGCCCACCGATAGCGCGACATTCATAATATTTTCGCCCGATGTGGCGAGCTTGAGCCGGGCATGCATCAGGCGAATTTGTTTCTGGTATTGCACGGGGCTTAAGGCAGTTATGGTGCGGAAGTGGCGGTGAAAAGCGGACACGCTAAGCGCTGCCATTTCAGCCAGATCCTCTACACGTATGGCTTGTGTGTAGTTTGTCTTAATCCAGTTGATCACCTTGTAAATCCTTGCAAGGTGGGTTTCAGGCGTTGCGATCTCCCTCAGCATCCATCCAAGGGGGCCCTGCAGTACACGAAAAAGAATTTCCCGTTCATACGCCGGAGCCAGAGCGGCAATTTCATCAGGCTTTCTGATAAGGGAGAGCATTCTAATCCATGCATCCAGTAATTCCCGGGTGACTGGCGCTACTGAAAATCCTGAATGATAGAGATAAGCGTCACCAGTGCCGGGGATCTTGTCCAGCAGATCGGCAATAATTTCAGGCTTGGGCGTCAGGCTGACAGCCAGATAAGGTGCATTTGTAACGTTATCAGGGAACACATTTCCTACTGCGGGTAAGTCTACTGACATGACAAAATAAGTAGCTGGATTGTAGTTTAATGTCCTTCCGCCGACAGTCATGCTTTTTGAACCTGTCAGGATCAGATTAATCATAGGCTCATAAACAGCAGAAAGTCTGTGCTCAGGAATTTCTCCCTGCACCATTGCTACCCGGGGAATTCCCGTCTCTGTCCGCTGATTTCCGGCTCCGGATGCCAGTTCTCGTAGTTCGCGTAATTTATTTTCCATCAGCGATTGATAACACGTCTCCGTTACCCACAACAACATAAAAGCAGAATCGGGCAACAATCAAAGAGGATCGCATAAGCCAGCGATAATCCCGGTGCGTAACCTGTGTAGCGTATTCTTACACTTACAGGAGCAATCATGAAACACGTTCTGATTACCGGGGGCAGCAGGGGAATTGGTGCCAGCACAGCGATCGAGTGTGCAAGGCGTGGATTTGGTGTCATTCTGACGTGGAACAACCAGGCTGAATCAGCGCAATCCGTTGTCAAGAGCATCCAAGCCTCCGGTGGTAACGCCATTGCTATGAAGCTGAATGTTGGCGACGTCGGTAGTTTTGATGAGTTCCGAGCTGAGCTTGAGCGGGTGATGAAAGCACAATGGAATACAACAGGTCTTGATGGCCTCGTTAATAACGCCGGTTATGGACTCTTTAACCCTATTGAAGCCGTAACTGAAGAGCAATTTGATGGCCTGATGAATGTGCATCTCAAGGGGCCATTCTTTCTGACACAGAAGCTGCTGCCTCTTCTGCGCAGAGACTCCTGCATTGTCAATATCACAAGCGCTACCACGCGCGTCGCCACCGCTGGTGTCGCGCCTTACGCAGCATTTAAGGGGGGGCTTGAAGTCCTGAGTCGCTACATGGCGAAGGAATTTGGCGAACGCGGGATTAGAGTGAACGCAGTATCACCTGGCCCAATCCGCACAGAACTTGGCGGTGGGCTTAATGACGAATTTGAATCTCTGCTCGCTTCCCAAACTGCGCTGGGACGCGTTGGTGAACCTCATGAAGTCGCCCGGGTGATTGCCTCTTTGCTGACGGACGATGGGGGCTGGATCAATGCGCAGTCAATCGAGGTTGCGGGTGGCTATAACGTCTGATAAAGGAATTTATTTTGCTTGATCATATTTTTATCTCAGTCAGTGACCCTGTACGTTCAATCGCATTTTATGAGCGCGTACTGCCTGTTCTTGGCATCGTAAACCGCCATGACTATGACGGTGCTCAGGGGCCTCACGGACACCCTGACCTCAAAGGATTCGGTGCAAATGGCCGGATATTTTTCTGGCTCAGGCAGGGGACTGTTTGCGCTGATGCTGTCCACGTAGGTTTCATCGCAGAATCGGAGTCCATGGTTAACGCGGCGCATGCTGAAGCTCTTGCTGCTGGTGCAACCGAAATTCACCCACCGGGAGCACAGAAGCATTATGACTCCCGTTATTACGCAGCCCAGGTCAGAGACCCTGACGGATATAGCATTGAGTTTGTCTATAAAAGCTGGCAACACAATCCATAAGCCGTACACGCTTCCTAAATGAACTCAGATGCTACACCAGCATAACGGGTGCACTGTTACACAGGATGATTATGAAAACTATGATGATCTATGGCGCTACCGGGTATACAGGAAGCATGATTGTTAAACACGCATTAGATTCGGGCATACCGGTGACTATTGCGGGCCGCAGTGAAGATAAACTTGTCGCTATAGCCAGTGAGCTGAACTTACCATACAAAGTCTTCTCTCTTGAAAATCCGTCTGAAATAGATGAGGCGCTGGCAAGTGTTACGGTATTGCTCAACTGCGCAGGGCCTTTTGCGTACACTGCCGATGCCCTGATAAACGCAGCGGTACGCAATAAGATTCACTATCTCGATATTGCCGCAGAACAGGACAGTTACAGGCTGGCTGAAGCCTATGAAGATGATGCGAGCGCTGCAGGCGTTATGCTGCTACCGGGGTGTGGAGGATCGGTAGCAATGCTGGGGTGCCTCGCAGTACATGCCGCAGAACGGGTAAAGTATCCTGTAAGCATTTCTCTGGCACTGAACGTGGCCGGATCAATGTCACGGGGCTCAGCTGTGAGCGCGATGGAGAATTTATCGCCTGAATGTCTCATAAGACTCAATGGACAGCTGGTGCCAAAGGACCCCGGCGAACTGAGATCTTTTGATTTTGGCAGTGGTGCACGAGAATGTTTTCCAGTAACCCTGCCGGACCTGATCACTGTCTGGAAAACAACGGGCATCCCTGACATCTCTACATTTGTACACGTTAGTGGGATTGGGTTTCCACAAGGAGATTTATCTACATTACCCGAAGGCCCTTCAGCAAAAGAACGTGAAAGCAGTCGTTACCAGGCTGTTGCCGAAATAGTAGACGCTGAAGGAAAGACAGTACAAATGCTGCTAGACACGGTTAATGGATACAGTTTTACTGCGATAGCCGCAGCGGAGGCAGCGCGAAGAGTGCTGGCGGGAGATGCAAAGCCTGGTTTCCAGACGCCCGCAGACTTATTTGGGAAACATTTCGCGGAAACCATCGCAGATACACGTATCACTCAGCTGTAAGTCTTGTGCCCTAAATGATTTGAGGGGCCAATGAATGTTGGCCTGTTGAAAATGTCCTGTCTTCATATCCTAAACATTTTTGATGTACTTCTTATTCCTGAGCTTTAGCACTTCCAGGAACATTCATTGTTAAACGCCTGCCTCATAAGATTTTCAGCGTCTGCTGATCGCTCATAAGGGACAGCCATACTCAAATCTCCCACATTGCAGGAGATTTGAGTATGAACACTTCATCGTGGAACAAAGGCCGTATCGTAGGCCAAAAAAGACCACTTCAGATATCTCATATCTGGGGGATCCGAATCAGGCTTGAACTGGAAGGTAAGACGCGCGATTTGGCTCTGTTCAATATGGCCCTGGACAGTAAGCTACGAGGCTGCGATCTGGTAAAACTTAAAGTATCTGATGTTGCATATGGCAGCTCTGTTTCAAGCAGGGCAACGGTGTTGCAGCAGAAAACCGGTAGCCCTGTCCAATTTGAGATAACCAGTGGGACAAGAGAAGCTGTTACTGCACTGATAAAACTTGGTAATTTACATAGTAATGACTTCTTGTTTCGATCTCGGGTCGGTACTAACCAGCTCATATCAACCCGGCAATACAACCGGATTTTTCATGGGTGGGTAGCAAAACTTGGTCTCGACGATGCGCTTTACAGCACTCATTCCATGAGAAGAACAAAACCTTACCTTATCTACAAGAAAACTAAGAATCGCAGGGTGATCCAACTTCTGTTGGGCCATAGGAAACTGGAAAGCACAGTCCGTTATCTGGGCATTGAAGTCGATGATGCGTTAGAGATCTCTGAATCGATTGAAGTCTAAGGTTGTCAGGGCTGCAATAGCAGCCCTGTGCCAACAGCAGACGTTATTTCTTGCATATTTCAATTTTCTTCTCCCCACAGCGGTGTATCTCCTAACGCTTTAGCAATAAAATCAACAAAGCTGCGAACCTTGAAAGGAATACGGATCGCGCTGGGATAAACAGCCTGAATAGTAAGTTCAGTCGTCCGGTATGCTGGCAGCAGCTTTATCAGCTTGCCCTGCTTAATATGCTCGCCAAAAACAAAGTTGGGCCCGTAAGCTATGCCTGTTCCGGCCAGTACAGATTCAAAAAGCAACTGAATGTTATTGGCAGTCATACGGCATGGGCCTTCAATACTGTGCGGCCTGCCTTGTGCATCATAAATCGTCCAGTCTCCCGCTGAAACCGCCTGGCTGAATGCCAGTCGAGGCGCACGGGAAAGATCATCCGGCGTCTCTGGTGTGCCTTTTTTTTTCAAATACTCCGGTGAGGCGCACAAAACCATCCTGCAAGGTGCCAGCCGCCGCGTAACCAGTGTCGGATCCTCAAGACGCCCAACTCGGATGGCAACATCGATTCGATTTTCGAGCAGATCGGCGTATTTATCCTCCAGTACAACGTCCAGACTGACCTCCGGAAATTGCTCCAGATAGCGTGATACGATCCTACCAAGATGCATTGCACCGAAGGCGACCGGTGCTGCAACGCGAAGCAACCCCTTCGGTGTTTTCTGAACATCACTGGCTTCCCGGTTCGCATCCTCAAGAACCTCAAGAATAACTTTGCAACGTTCATAATACCGCTCACCGGCATCCGTCAGGCTAAGACGGCGTGTTGAACGCTGAAGAAGTCGTACATTTAGATCAGATTCTATAGCGCTGACATGCTTTCCTGCCATTGCAGCCGAAAGCTTAAAACGTCTCGCGGCGGCGGCGAAACTGCCTTCATCCACTGCCGCGATAAAAATCTGCATGCTGGTGAACCTGTCCATTACTTACCACCATTCGATAATAAGAGTATCGGCTGTCGACACAATTACGCTGATTATCATCACTCATGACAGCAATTACCATTACCTTAATTACATGAAGAGGCATTAGACGATGAAAATTAAGGTGAATGGAACGGGTATCCACATTGAGCAACAGGGCAGCGGTGAAATTGCACTGGTATTTTTGCATTATTATGGCGGTTCATCCCGTACCTGGGAGAGCGTGATAAGTCAGTTACCTGACCACTACCGCACAGTTGCAATCGACCACCGGGGCTGGGGGGGCTCAGACGCACCTAAATCAGGATACCGAATTGGTGACCTTGCTCGGGATGCCGAAGGGGTTATTTCAGCGCTTGAGCTTAAACGCTACATTCTTGTTGGCCATTCGATGGGGGGAAAAGTTGCCCAACTGATGGCGTCGCGTCGGCCTGCAGGTCTTGAAGGCCTGATGCTTATCGCTCCCTCTCCACCTTCACCTATGCGTCTCACGCCAGAGCAGCGCGATACGTTATCCAGCGCATATAACAGCCGCGAATCTGTCGGCTTTGTGATTGATAATGTCCTGACAGCGGGGGCACTAAGTTCTGCTCTGCGTGAACAGGTAATCGAGGACAGTTTGAGAGCCTCATCCGAGGCCAAAGAAGGCTGGCCTAATACGGCTATCGGCGAAGACATTACCCAGGAAGTGGCCTCAATTAATGTCCCTGTGACGGTCATTTCAGGGGAGTTGGATCGTGTAGACCTTCCGGCTACTCTGCAAAGAGAATTGCTGCCCCTTATTTCACATGCATCAATGTATATCATTCCAGACGTCGGACATCTCTTGCCTCTGGAGGCCCCTACAGAGGTCGCCAGCCACCTGTTAAAATTTACAGCCGCCATTGAGAGGGGGACAGCAGTCTACCATTCGCCTGTCGAAACGATAGCCGCGTTTGATGATGCTTTCAATGCAGGCAGGGTTGATGACCTGCTGGCGTTGTTCAGTAACCGTGCCACTATGAAAATGACTGATGGTGTGGTCATCGAAAGCGATCCTGAAAAGCTTCGGGACACCTTTTTTTCACTGACATCATCCCAGCCAGTTATCAGAAACCATATCCGCTCGATCCTCTCCGCCGGTGAAATTGCTCTGCTTATTATTGACTGGACTTTGACCATAACCACCAAGGATAGAACACTGCACGAAGAGTCCGGTACAGCAACGCAGGTGTTGTTGCGAAGCGTTGACGGAGGTTGGCGGCTCCTGATTTCAAATCCATCAGGAACGTAGTGAGTTCAGTAAGAATAGCTTGCGCTAGCAATATCGCGTGGCTGCAGAGAGGTAAGTGACATCCACCACCACCCGCATGCCGTTTTAAGGCATGCGGTAATAACGATGAGCGCAGGATTGCTGTTATGTCTTGCTGCTTTCGGAGCGCCTGCTTTTCGCTCATGAGGGACAATCATACTTAAATCTCCTACATTGCAGGAGGTTTGGGCATGAACACGTCACCGTGGAACAAAAATCGTATCATCGGACAAAAAAGACCGCTTCAGATATCTCATATCTTGGGGATTCGAATCAGACTTGAACTGGAAGGAAAAACACGCGATCTAGCCCTGTTCAACATGGCTTTAGACAGTAAACTTCGGGGCTGTGATTTGGTAAAACTCAAAGTATCAGATGTTGCATATGGCAGTTCTGTTGCGAGCAGAGCAACGGGTTACAACAGAAAACCGGTAGCCCCGTCCAATTTGAGATAACCAAAGGGACAAGAGAAGCAGTTGCAGCGCTAATAAAGCGGGGCAATCTGCACAGTAAAAACTACTTGTTCCAATCTCGGGTCGGTTCCTGCCAACACATTTCAACCCGGCAATACAACCGTATTTTTCATGGATGGGTAGAAAAGCTTGGTCTCGAAGATTCGCTGTACAGCACACATTCCATGTGAAGAACAAAACCTTACCTGATATACAAGAAGACCAAGAATCTCCGGGTGATCCAACTTCTGTTGGGTCATAAGCAACTAGATAGCACAGTGCGTTATCTGGGCATTGAAGTCGATGATGCGTTAGAGATCTCTGAGTCGATTGAAGTCTAAGGTTGTCAGGGCTGCAACAGCAGCCCTGTGCCATAAGCGGACCGACTATCATCTGAACAAGTAAGTTTAATCTATATAGAAGCTCATGTTTTCAATAACCTGCCTTGCAAGAACAGCATGATCCATTTCCCAGCGAGCCGGGCTGAAAAGCTCTGCCGACCAGACGCCATCATACCCTGTCGCTTTGACTGCATCACTCCATGCCCGTATATCAATATCTCCCTCACCCGGCATATAAGCACGCAGCACGGTTTCCTCCCATAGTTCACCTGGTCGGGGTTTTCGTCCGTCACAGAAGTGGACACCATAAATCAGTGAGGGATCAAGCTTCCTGATATCTTCAGGTGTGGTTGCTCCGGTAGCAAACAGATGCCAGAAATCGATGACCAGGCCCACGTTAGGTTTATCAATGCGTCGAATGACTTCAAGAGCCTGATTCAGAGTGTTAAATTTCGTATGGGCAATGACCTCAATCTGATACCGAACACCATACTGCTGACCGATAGCGGCAATTTCAGAAATGTTTTCAGTCATGATGTCGAGTATTTGTAATTCAGGCAGATGATCTATGCCGTGCTGCGCCAGAATCTGTATTGTCGGACACTCCAGATCTGAAGCGATTTGAGTCAGTCGCGTAGCCTCAGTCAGCATCTGCAGCTTTCCATCACGTTGATGTCGCTCAATGTCGATTAATGCGTTAAGGCATGAGGTTTGGAGGCCGAAACCAATTACGTGCTTTTTAAGCGCAGCCGTACTGCCACCGTTCTCAAGATAGCGTAATAGCTTGTAATGTAAAAACTCCAGTCCTTCGTAACCACTTTCAGCTGCGAGGCGCACTTCCGTAAGTATGTTGCAATAATGCGTAGAAATACCGTGTAGCGCCTTAATCATAGTTTATCTCCCAGATTGTTATCTGAAACCTTCGTTACCGTTGACAAGGGAATTGGGTGGTTTTGCTGAATACGCCCGGCGAGAAGTTGTTCAATGTCATCAAGTGCCACACCCCGTGTCTCGGGGACGTAGCGGATAAGAAAAATCAGGCAGAGCAGATTGATAGCCGCAAAAATCCAGAAGGAAAATGCTCCGTGAAAAGTCTGATACAGAACAGGGATTTCATTAATTACAGGGAAGAACTGAGTGACCAGAAAATTAAAAACCCACATCAGACTGATTGCTAAACTCATTGCATAGCTTTTGATTCGCGGCGGAAAAATTTCAGAGATCAAAACCCAACACCCGGCACCCCAACTGACAGAAAACATAACCATGAACAACAGCGATGAAAAGATTGCCAGGTAACCGCTTTGCTGTTCCACCATGCTCCAGGACAGCAACAACAGAGCACCGACCGAACCCGCAGTACCAATTTTCATTATGGGTAACCGACCGAAACGATCATAGAGATTCATGGCAACAAACGCCCCGATCGCATTTAGAAGACCAATGAAAATTGTCTGAAAAAGCACTGTATCTTTGCTCATATCACCGTTATCAAGAATGAGCGGCGCATAATACATGACGATACTTGCACCAGTAAGTTGTTGAAGTACTGCAATGCTGCAACCGACGATAAGTGCATAACGCAGCACCGGTGACCGCCAGATGTAAGCAATGGAGCTGCTTCCTCTTGCTCCATTATGTGGCTCGCTACGCATAGAGATAATCAGTCTGGCTTCTTCCTCGTTGAGGCCGGGGTAAATTTTTTTCAGTACGCGCAGTGCAACCTCTCCTTTCTGGTGGTTGATACACCACTGAGGAGATTCAGGCAGAATGAAGGTGCAAAAAATCATTATGAGTACGGGTACAAACTGGGCTCCCATCATCCAGCGCCAGCCTTCATCTGTAAGCCATGCATCTGACATCCCGCGTCCAATCAGAAAATTGACCAGAAATACCAGAGTTTGTGAGCCCACAAGTGATAAGTTAAAGATACCTGACGCTTTACCACGAATGCTTGCAGGTGCAATTTCACTCATGTACATCGGTGCGACCGTTCCGGATAAGCCAATGCCTAATCCGGCCATAATCCGCGCTGCAGAAAATATTTGGAAAGAATCAGCAAATGTCGATCCTATAACCGAGAGCGTGAAGGCAAGTGTGGCAAGCAACAACACGGGTTTACGTCCGAATTTTTCTGCTAACTTGCCTGCCGCAAGAGAACCGATAATGCATCCAACAAAAATGCTCGAAACAACCCATCCGGTTTGTGAGGGGTCGAGCAGAAAATACCCCTGGATAGAGTCAACCGTACCGGATATTACACCTGTAGAATACCCGAACATTACACCGCCCAGGGTTGCAATACAGCAAAGAGAATAAACATAGCGTGCATTGCAGTCATTACTACTTTGCATAACGACCTCTCATCACTCTCATCCTCGCTAAATATTTATTTTTAATAAATGAATGAACGGTTTTTTTAATTTTTCAATGGGTACGCGGGTGATAGATACATGTTACTTAGCCTGACCATTGAGCCAGAATTTCTTATAACGAGAGGGCGGAATACCTACAATATTCTGAAATATCCGGTGGAAGTTATTGACATTATCATAGCCCACTGCATTTGCAACCTCAGTTACTCCCAGGTCGGTACTTAATAGAATTGTCTGCGCTTCGCCAATCCGACGGCGAGTTTGGTAGTGTTTTGGAGAATATCCTGAGTATGCTTTAAACACATGCGAAAGATAAAAATGGCTAATGTTAAGCGCGGCAGTCATTGAGCTTAAGGCAATGTCATCTTTATAGTGATCATCAATAAAATTTTTTATACGCTGACCAAGCAAAATTTCAGTTTTCTCCGGTACTGATTTATTTTCAATCCACATCCTTCTACAAAGCAACAGCAAAATATTAAGGATGTTATCTGCGATGTCAGAAGCATACAGAAGACGGGTATTGATATGAACCCACATCAGATCAAAGAGGTTGCAAATCTCTTCATAGTAACTCCCACTATTCATTACGGCAGGTTGAGTTCGGGTTGTTAGTACGTTTAAAGGCAAACCATCTACCTTCAATTGCTCTACACCACAGCTAAAAATTAGCAAGTCCTCAGTTCCTGTCGGGCTCTCATCATGAAGTACGTTAGCGTTGAAAATAATAATGTCACCCTTTTTCACACTATAGCTACGTCCATCAATATTATAAACGCCGGTGCCAGAACGGATAAACATAATCTCAAAACGATCGTCATGTTTATGCATGACGCGGGGTATCGCCGCTTCTTTTCCTTCTGCCTTACAAACAAAAGCAAGGCGCGGACGATGCATAGAGTTAAATCCGTTTGAAGAAGAATGTTCATTGAGGCAAAAAGTTATCATGATTTCTCCTGTAGGGATGTCGCCATTCTTGCATGATTATCAGCAGTCGTAATCATCAACCTTGCTTTTTTGTTTTGACTATGCATATGAAAAATATAAATTTTTATTATTATAATAGCTTCATAACCCTCATATATTGCCATTGTTGTTATTTGCTTTTTACTTAATTTGATCACCGTCACACTTTTTCAATGACTCTAAGGTTCGTCCTTTCGCACCATAAAAATGGAAATTATTTTCAGTCTGATTACACTTGTTTTTATTGTGGGGAATAAACACCGGAATAATAATTTATCATTAAAGTTGTTGTGTTTTTTAAAATCATTTCTCAAATGAAAGCATTTAACAAAAACAACCCATCAACTGTAAGCCCGGTGAGTAACGTGCTGTTTGGCATAACCTATGCACAGCCAGATCCAGCACTAAAGAAATAAATTTAATACAGTGTCTTTATTCTTGCTATGTCAATACACACATACTACTTTGTGATACTGGTCACTCAAATAATGTTTTTTTGTGTTTGAAATATGATCGCCAGCACGGTGCTTAAACACCCTTAACAAGCCCTGTAGCGTTTTAATTTAAGTTTGAGATAAAGTCATTCCAGTGATGATAGCGACAATATCGGTTAAAACGTTGTCATTTCAAAAAAAATTTAAATGATACGTTATTGTTCAGTCTGAAACTGATTAATCACTAATCAAATTTCATAAAAACGGCTTTTATTTGCGTAATATCCTAACCAGATGGAACAGCTATGTATAACAAATCTAACCTGCAAAACCCCAATCGCATGCGATTAATTACATTAGTATCAACCATAGGTGGTTTATGCTTTGGTTATGATACCGGAGTGATTTCTGGCGCGTTAATATTTATGAAGTATGATTTAAACTTGACGCCTACACAGGAAGGATTTATCACCTCATTTCTGTTATTTGGTGCGGCATTTGGTTCATTGTGCGGCGGTTATCTTTCTGATAAACAAGGGCGTCGAAAGAATCTCCTTTGGGTCGCGGCTATTTTCATTCTTGGGGCATTAGGAACCGCCTTTGCCTGGGATGTGCCATCAATGATTGTGGCTCGCTTTATACTTGGCCTCGCGGTAGGTTGCGCTTCTGTTACCGTCCCAATCTATATTTCGGAACTGGCACGCGCAGATCAGCGAGAAAGGCTGGTTACCGTAAATGAACTGATGATCGTTACCGGTCAGTTTCTCGCCTATACGGTTAACGCCATGATTGTGAACCTCTATCCTGAAATGCAACATAACTGGCGTATTATGCTGGCTATCCCTGCATTGCCAGGTGCCATACTCTGGTTTGGTATGCTGTTAATGCCAGAATCTCCACGCTTCTTTATCCGCAGGGGAGAAATTGAAAAAGCTGTGAAAGTATTAAAAACTTTGCGACTTCCTGAGGAGGTAGATCGTGAAGTAAAAGAAATTCAGCAAATCGTCAAAGCAGACCAGGTTAAGTTCAATCTCGTTGCGGAACTTAAAAAACGCTGGGTCATTCAACTGGTACTTATTGGACTGATGATAGTACTTGCCACGCGCGTCACCGGTGTCAACACAATCATGTATTATGCCCCGACAGTGTTAAAAGCGACCGGCCTTGGAGACGCTGCTGCGGTGACCGGCGCTGTAGCTAACGGCGTCATTTCTGTACTGGCCACACTACTTGGCATGGCGTTAATCGGCAAACATTCCCGCCGTAGGATGTTTTTTACCGGCCAGGCAGGCGTTACTGTGAGTCTGGTCTTGATCGGATTGGCATTTAACTACTTCTTCCATACTGAAAGCGTTAACGGTGTTGATACGCTGCACGCAAATTTCGCTAATGCCCCCTACGTTATTCTCGGCCTGATGCTGGTATTCCTGGTATTCATGCAGGGATGGATTGCGCCAGTATTCTGGCTGATGCTGGCCGAAATTTATCCTCTCAGAATGCGGGGGGTCGGTATGGGATTCGCCGTCTTTGGCCTTTGGGTCTTCGATTTCATCATTCAGTCTGTCTTCCCGTATTTGCTGAGCCATTACGGTGGCGGGATGACATTTGGCTTCTTCGGAGCAACTAACGTTGTCATGCTTATCCTTCTGGTGAAATATCTGCCAGAAACCCGCGGCCTGACATTAGAGCAGATTGAAAAGAAATTTCGCTTTTAAACTGAGGATTAATTGATGACTGTAAAAATTGGATTAATTGGTCTGGGTATGATTGGCAGAGATCACCTGAAGCGTTTTCATAATGTAATTTCTGGTGCGCAGGTTACTGCTGTTTGTGATATTAACCGGGAAGCCACCGATGCCGTTGCCACTGAATATGGTGCCTCAGCGTTTTATGATGCGGTAGAAATGATTAACTCTGAATTGGTCGATGCGGTTTTTATCTGCACAATTGGGCCAGCGCATAAGACACAGATTCTCGCAGCTTTTACCGCAGGTAAGCCTGTGTTCTGTGAAAAACCGCTGACCCCTACGGCGGATGAATCTAAGGAGATTATTGATGCTGAAGTGAAAGCCGGAAAGCGCCTGCTCCAGCTGGGGTTTATGCGTCGATTTGATCCGGGGTATCAGGCACTGAAGCAGTCAATTGATGGTGGGGAACTTGGCGATATTCTTCTGATCCACTGCGCGCACAGAAATCCATCTGTGCCTGACAGCTACACGCTGGAGATGGCCATTAACGACTCAGCCACTCATGAAATCGATATTATTCGCTATCTACTGAATGAAAACATCACCTCAGTACGCGTGGATAAGCCCCTCAAGAAAACCAGCCGGGCTTTAATCCATTTACAGGACCCGTTAATTGTTATTTTTGAAACTGAATCAGGCGTACGTATTGATGATGAGCTGTTTGTGAATTGTCATTACGGCTATGACATACGGTGTGAGGTGATAGGAGAAAACGCCATCGTGGCCCTGACTGAACAGCAGTTAGTCAGCAAGCGTTCACTGAATGGCAACGCTCAGCACATTTCACAGTCCTGTATGGAACGCTTCACAACCGCTTATGATCGTGAAGTGCAGCATTTCATTGACAGCGTGCGCGGCGGACTGGAAATGAGTGGCCCGTCGTCGTGGGACGGATATGTGGTAGCGCTTGTGTGCGACGCAGGTCTCGCTTCGCTTAAAGATGGTAAAAAACATGACGTGTTGCTTCCCCAGCAACCGGCGTTATATCGCTTCTAAATTTTTTCTCGGGAAACCTGGGGGTTAATTATGTTGAAACTGACGGAAGATGCCCTGCATTTACAGTGCCGGGCGAAAAATAAACGTGAAGCCATTGAGATTGCTGCCAGCGCTCTGGAGAAGGCCGGGTATGTAAAACCGGGATTTCTGCATGGCATGTTAGCGCGGGAAAGAGACGTGTCCACTTATATTGGAGCGGGTGTCGCTTTTCCACATTGTGCCAAAGACAATCTCGATCTGGTTATTAAAACCGGTGTACATGTCTTTCAGTTTCCGGGAGGCGTCAGTTGGGGTGAAAGTAAAGTGGCCTTTGTAGTTGTTGCCGTAGCGGCAACCGAAAATGAACATATTCAGGTGCTGGCAGATATTGCAGATTTGTTAGGTGATGAAGTGAAAGCAACTTTATTAGCCAGTGCTAAAACTAAACAAGAATTTATCAGTCAGTTTGAGAAAGCGTGAACAACGTAAAGGATTAAGCAATGAAACTTGCATTATGTACTGATGTTCTTGCCGGTTTATCATTCACGGCGATGCTGGACAAGGTCAAAAGTTACGGGATCAGCGGCGTAGAGATGACTGCCGGTGGCTGGTCGCCATGCCCGCATGTAAAAACAGAAGAACTGCTTACATCACCCGAAAAGCTGGAACAGTTCAGAAAAGAGCTGTCGGAACGCGAAATGCGCATTGTGGCACTGAATTGCTCAGGTAATCCGCTGGCGCCGGGGGATCTTGGTGAGATGCATACCAAAAGTAGCTATCGTGCGGTGGAGCTTGCAGGCAAGCTCGGGGTTAAAAAAATAGTGATGATGAGTGGTCTGCCAGGCGGTAGCCCTGATGACCGCATACCTAACTGGATTACTTCTACCATATCCTGGCCTGACTACATGCCTGAAGTTATTGATTATCAGTGGAATGAAGTTGCCATCCCGTGGTGGAAGGAATTCGTAAAACATGCCCGGCAACATGGCATTGAGCAAATCGCGATAGAAGAGTTTCCATGCCAGCTGGTGTACAACCCTTCAACTCTGTTACGTCTGCGAAACGCAGTTGATGAGATGATTGGCATTAACCTTGATCCGTCGCATCTGATAGCCATGGGCGCAGACCCGATTGCTGCGGCGAGAAAACTGGAAGGAATTGTGTTTCACGTTCACGGTAAAGACGCACGTATTGAACGAGGCCTGGCAGATATTGATGGTTTGATGGAGTATCAACCTGTAACCAACACTAAAACCCGCACATGGAACTATGTTGCGGTAGGCTGCGGTCAGGATTTGAAGTGGTGGAGAGAGTTCTTTTCTGTGCTGCGAATGACCGGTTATGACGGTGATGTATCGCTGGAAATGGAGGATCTAACCATGAGTGTTGAAGCGGGCCTTCAAACGTCTATTGATGCCCTCAACATGACGATTAGTCGCTAACTTCTCGTCAGCCTGGAAAGGGTTGACGCATTTTAATGGGCAGCATTAGCGGTTGTTTTAACGGGGGTTGTCTGAAGGATGAAACTCAGGTTACCCCCTATGATCTCTGCTGTTTGAGGTTATTAAAAAACCTGTTTATGTGACATCCCGCACATTTCTGCCAGGCTTAATCCTCTAATGGAAATTTAATATGGATAAAACAGCTGGAGGGAAAATGACAATTCGCGGTATTGAACACATCGGAATTACGGTTACAGATATTCAACAGGCTAAACAATTTTTCACTAATGCGCTTGGCGCATCCCTTCTCTATCAGCTGGTCTCTCCAGACGACCAGCAAGATACCATTGGCGGCGATTCTATGCGGCCACTGAATGGTTTTCCCAGTGAATTGAAGGTGACTGGCCTTGCGATGTTACGTCTGGCGAACGGG
>LIDZ01012874.1_pt7 | contig 16778 bp, 13 predicted proteins | sample 644651 | NCBI WGS metagenome assembly LIDZ01 (sample SAMN03856242, study PRJNA289617) | food metagenome | isolation source: wine grapes on drying loft during traditional withering process | host: Vitis vinifera cv. Corvina | place: Italy: Gargagnago di S. Ambrogio di Valpolicella | collected 2014-01 | reverse complement strand
GCGCTGTCGACCTTCATTGGCTCCTTTCTGTTTAGCCTGGTCGGCATCATCGCTCTAAGCACAGGTGCGTATGGTGCTCAGGGCCGGGTCATCTTGTTCGCGGTCACACTCGCAGTGGTAGTACTGATCGTCTACACCTTGCTGCGATGGATCGACCATCTGTCCAGGCTTGGCCGGGTAGGTGAGACGATCGACCGAGTCGAGGCCGCCACCATCAGTGCGCTCACTGAACGCTGCCAACTGCCTTTCCTGGGCGGTTGCGCCTACCCGGAGCGACTTGTGCAGGTGCTGGGAGTGCTATCGATCAACAGTCGGGAAGTGGGCTACGTGCAGCACATCGACGTTCCTGCGCTGGACGCCTTCGCACAGAAACATGCTGCGTTGATTTATCTTGAGATACTGCCTGGCAGTTTTGTAAACGAAGGCGAACTGCTGGCACGGGTAATGAGATCGAACACCGAGCCGCTGGATGAACCTCAGGTGAGACAAATCCTATCCGCGATCACCCTTGGCGTTAGTAGAACGTACGAGCACGACCCCCGCTTCGGTTTGTCCGTATTGTCGGAGATCGCATCGAGGGCGCTTTCGCCCGCCGTAAATGACCCAGGCACAGCAATCGATGTAATAGGCAGGGGAATTCGCGCGTTCAATGCACAGGCGAGGTCTGGGACGCTTGAAAAGCCTGAAGCACAGTGCAGTTGCGTGCATGTGCGTGGGCTCTCCGTGGAAGACATGTTTGACGACTTCTTTTCGCCGATTGCGCGTGACGGCGCAGCACTTATCGAGGTCAACATCCGTCTTGTCAAAGCGCTTGCAAGCCTTGCGCATTGCTGCCCGGCTTTGTACGCCGACTTGAGCGCCCGTCACATCGGCGTCGTCCTCGAACGGGCGGAGGCGGCAATGACGCTTGACGGTGACAAGGCGCGGTTGAGAGCGTGCATTGCCGCCTCGCTCCCGTGAAGCCGCCGTCAGCGCTGGCGATCCGTGCTCATTTCCTGCAAGGGATAACGCGCTTCACTAGCGTTCCGATGCTCATGCCCTGGACCAAAATGGAGAACACGACGACCATGTAGGTCAGCGATACCACCACGTCCCGCGCATGCCCCGCCGGAAGAGACAGTGCGAGTGCTACCGATATCCCTCCCCGTAATCCTCCCCACGTCATCACGCTCCAGGCGCCGGCAGGCAGCCGAAAGCGTTTGCCCAGCACTGCGACGGGAGCGCCAACCGTCAGCAGCCTGGCCAGCAATGTCAGCACGATAACGGCCAGTCCTGTGACAGCAAGCGTACCTGAGAAGTGAATCAGCACCACTTCCAGGCCAATGAGCACAAAAAGAACCGCGTTGAGGATCTCGTCAATCAACTCCCAGAACATATCAAGGTTCCTCTCGGTTTCTTCCGACATGGCGTAGGAGCGGCTTTGATTGCCAACGATGAGGCCCATTACCACCATCGCAAGTGGACCTGAGACGTGCAGATGAGTCGCCAAGGCATAGCCGCCAAGTACCGCAGCCAATGTGATGAGCACTTCTTCCTGATAGCTGTCGATGCTCTTGAGCATTCGATAGGTGATGTAGCCCAACAGCGCGCCAACCAATGCGCCGCCGCCTGCCTCCTCGACCAACAGTTGTGAAGCACCAAGCACTGAGGGCGGGTCACCGCTGACAATCATCGCCAGAATGAGGGAAAACAGCACGACGCTGACTCCATCGTTGAACAGCGATTCGCCCGATATCACCAGCTCGACGCTTGCGGGTGCACCTGCTGACTTCAAAATGCCCATTACCGCGATTGGGTCCGTTGGAGATATGAGCGCACCGAATACCAGGCAGTACGAAAGGGGCAGAGCCAGGTCAGTAAGCGAGAGCAGCGCCCAAAGCGCAAAACCAATGAACAGCGTCGAAACCGTCGTTCCAATGACCGCCAGTGATGCAACTTGCCATCGGTAGGCACGTAGCTGCGACAAGTCTACGTGTAGTGCGCCAGCGAACAGCAGCAGCGATAACATGCCTTGCATCAACAGTTCTGAAAAGTCGATGGACTCCACCAGTGAAGTTTCGAATGTATGCAATGCTTCAAAACCCAGTCCACTGAGCGCCATGTTGACGAGCGAAAGCGCCAGCGCAATGCTCATTACGCCAATGGCGGGCGGCAAACCGACATACCGTCTGTTGAGAAACGCTAGCACCGCGGTGATGCTGAGAAAGACTGCGACGGTGTCCAACATCGGTCTACAACCTCCATGGATTAATGGGATGAGGGCGTTGCGTTGAAGTGCAACCCACCTGCTGTGGGCTCGGATTTCACATCGTATCTGTTAAAAACGCGAAATTTCAGTCGATGATTTGCTGACAATTGCGAAGCGGTGCTGCAAGTCATTTATCGGTTGAACCCTACCTCCTGAACACGTTCACGAAGACAGCATCAGGACGCTAGTGGGGGTGGATATCACAAGGGAGCTGTCGCTGGGGACGTGGTTTCAGCGAGCTGACGGGCAGCCCTCATTCTTCAGGATTTCTAGCCGATAGCTTCAAGACCAGGCCTCTGGCCATCTTGCAGTGAGAAGTCCAATGCGCCTCAGAAACATAAACCTTGCTCCACGCGCCACCCTTTTTTTTTCGGCCATCATTATGCTGGTCGTGGTATTGGGCGTCATCGCCATACTGCAGATGGACAAGCTTCGCGATACGGAAAAGGATGTCGAACTCAACTGGATGCCCAGTATCCGGCAAACCGCGCTGATGAACTCGACCATTCTTCGCATACGCCTCGAGACGCAGCGGGCACTCGCGGATCCCCAAACCATTCAACAAACAGTCGACAAATTTCCCGGCTACCGCAAAGCCTCGAGAGATGCGGTCTACAACTATGAGCCGCTCATTGCGAGTGATCGGGAGCGGCAATTGTTCTTGGCTGTAAAAAAGTCTTATGACGACTACGCCGGTCAGCTAGACCTACTGGAGCCTTTGCTGAAATCAGGCGATGCAAGCGCCATTGTTAAGCTCGACGCTACCAGTATCCGTCCTCTGATAAATCAGATAGAGGGTCAGATCGAGGAGCTGACTCAATTTAACAACGAAGGCGCCACCCTTGCCGGCGCTCAAGCGACGCAAGTTTATGACTCAGGCTTTTACCTCATCGTCGGCTTGATTATCTTCGTCGCGCTCCTGACCCTTTGTTTGGCAACTCTGCTGACTAAAACGATCACGTCGCCCCTAGGAAACGCCCTCAGTGTCGCTGAACGCATTGCCTCCAGCGATCTGACGGAAGAGGTTGAAGTCAGCGGAACGGATGAAGCAGGTAGGCTTTTGAGTGCATTGGCCAAAATGCAGCAAAACCTTCGAAGCACGATCATGCAGATCGGGGACTCCTCATCCCAGCTGGCTGCCGCATCGGAGCAAATGACTGCGGTGACTGAGCAATCCAGCCTTGGCCTGGTGTCGCAGAACGATGAAGTGAATCAGGCTGCAACTGCCGTCACCGAGATGAGCGCTGCAGTCGACGAAGTAGCACGCAATGCCGAATCGGCATCTGAAGAGTCCAGACGAGGCCAGGGCTATACGGAAGTTGGCCTGGAACGCGTGTCACAGACGCTGAAGTCCATAGAAAAATTGTCGAGCAACGTGCAGGACACCAGTGAGCAAATCATTGGCTTGTCCACTCGTGCACAGAACATTTCAACAGTGGTTGAAGTGATCAGAGCCATTGCGGAGCAGACCAATCTTCTTGCGCTCAACGCCGCGATTGAGGCCGCTAGGGCGGGTGAACAGGGCCGAGGCTTCGCAGTCGTCGCCGACGAAGTTCGAGCCCTCGCTCACCGCACGCAAGTGTCGACGCAAGAAATCGAACAGATGATCCAGGCTATTCAAAACGATTCCGACCAGGCGGTAAAAGCAATGGCCACCAGCAGAGAATTGGCTGCCGAATCCCTGAACGTCGCAGGCGATGCCAGCAGATCGTTTGACCAGATCGCAACAGCCATTACGGGCATCAACGAGCGCAACATCCTGATCGCTACCGCTTCGGAAGAACAGGCACATGTCGCCCGGGAAGTTGATCGCAACCTGGTCAGCATTCGAGAGCTTGCCTCCCAAAGCTCGGCAGGCGCCAGCCAGACCGCAAGTGCGTGTAACGAAATGTCGAAGCTTGCGGTTAACCTGAATCAGCTGGTCAATCGTTTCAAGGTCTAAGGCATTCATACCTGATGGCGAGTTCGTCCGATATCTCTGGATGTCGGACGCTCAAACGGAGTGCAGTCTAAGCGCGAAGATACACGGCGGATCGAGTTTTTAGGCGTCAAACTGCGCTGAACTGGAGGCTGATCGTCCAGCAGTTCCAGTTGGCAAAATGCGAGCAGTGATGAACTATTACGCCTAAAAATAGAGTTTCAAATCAGGAGAAGGCCTCGTGAGCTATCGCCTGCTCAACTCAAGTCTTGATCCGCATCGTATGATTAGCATGTCGGGGGTACCACGCGATCTGCAGCAGTGCCTACGTACATGTATTGAGCGAATTAGCAGCGCGGAGAGCATTATGGAGCTGTGCCATGCCCATGGCCGCGCTTTAGGGCTCAGCACGGGTCTGGGCGTGGCTGAAGCAATCACCGGTGCGCAGTTCAATGCACTGGGTGTAGCCTTTGAAAGGGCTTTTGAAGACCGTCTTGTATCTTTAAAGGAGCAGCTGCCGCCGGTGATAAACTCAAACCAGTTAGATTCATAACGTCTGATGCTTGCGAGTCACCCGCCAGGCGCAATTTCGCTGAGCAGAATGCCGTCGGACTTTTTTAGGTTTTCTTTGCTGCGCCGCCTAACCTCCAAATCAAGCGTGCTACCCCTAGGCGGACTGGACCATAAAGCCCGGGCAGCTATCTGCAAGACATGGACTCGAAGCGCACACCCATCCGTACACCCATCCCGTTGCAATGTCTGGTCGCAACAACCTCAGCTTTTCAGACTTGTTACTGATGTGGCTATGCGCACTGCTTCGGTGGGTAATCCTCAAGGTTTCCCTCGACCCGTCGATAGTATTTTATGTCAATGCGGGTCACTGTCATGTTCAACAACCGGTTAAAAAACAGAATCCAGCAATTGGAAACACGGCTGGGGGCTCTTGAGCAGGTCAAGGCGACTCTGGATCTCGAAACCGTGGCGGTCACCCTGGATGCGGCAGGTGTCATCCTGGAGGTGAATGCTCTGTTTGAAACAGAGCTGGGATTCACCCGGGCGGAATTGTCAGGCCGCGCCCTGCGTGAGTTCAGTCCCTCTGAACTGAGCGGTGACGTACATCAGCGTCGGGCTCTTGATGCAGTGGCCCAGGGCAAGCATTACAGCGGCACATTGCGTCTGTGCAGCCGTGAAGGTCGGCACGTCTGGCTACGGGCAATGGTTATACCTTTCGCGGGTGAGAGCGGACGTGTAGAACGAATCGTTGTGTATTCCAGCGTGCTGACAAGGACAATCGAGGCCTCCAGAGAGAACGAAGCGCTGGTGGGGGCACTGATGCGGTCCACTGCCGTTATCGAATTTTCGCTGGACGGAATAGTCCTGACAGCCAATCATAATTTTCTGAATGCTATGGGCTATACGCTTCCCCAAATCCAGGGCCAGCATCACCGGATCTTTTGCCTGCCGTCTGACGCTCAGTCACAAGACTATGAACAGTTCTGGCACACCCTGCGAAAGGGATCGTACGTTGCTGGAAGGTTTTGCCGCTCGGATAAACACGGCAAGGAAGTGTGGCTGGAAGCTTCATACAATCCAATAGTGGATGCCAATGGCAAGCTGTACAAGATTGCCAAGTTGGCCACCGTTATCACCGACCAGGTCACCCGAGAGCGCGCTGTTTCCGAAGCAGCTGGCATGGCGCACGGCACCTCAGTTCGAACCAACGCCAGTGCACAGCAAGGTCGCGAGGTCATTCAGAACACCGTCACCACTCTCAATACGCTTTCGGCCTTGATGGAAGATGCTGCCCATGGCATTGAAGCGCTGGATGCCCAGAGCCAGGAAATCGGTACCATCGTGAAAACCATCGGCAGCATTGCGGACCAGACTAATTTGTTGGCTTTGAACGCAGCAATCGAAGCGGCACGTGCCGGGGAACAGGGCCGGGGTTTTGCTGTGGTCGCCGACGAGGTCAGAAATCTGGCCCTTCGAACCACTAAAGCAACTGCTGAGATCGTCGAGGTGGTAAAAAAGAATCAGGTATTGGCCTCGACCGCGGTAAGTATGATCGGAAAAAGCAGGCAGCAGGCCGGCGCGGCGCTGGATTTGGCCAGTGATGCAGACGAGGTGATCAAGGACATTCAGCAAGGTGCCAACAGTGTCGTGGCTGCTGTAGAGCAGTTTTCAGGTCAAGCCGGGTATTGATGGATTTGTAGTCTTCCGTGTTCAGCAGCTTTGCTGCCACAAGGTAACGCGTGATATTCAGGTGATCCCATGCTCGATGCTCTCAAGCAATCCATTCGTAATCTGCATAAAGCCCATTGGGCCAAGCTGGAAGATGACTGTACTGGGTTATTCATTCGGATCGAGCAGGCACGAAGAGAGGGGCTTGTGACTGGAGAGCAGGCCATGCAGCTGATCTATGATGTTCGCAACGAGCGTTCACGATGCTTTCGCAGCGTGAACCGCTGTTTTGTGCGGCGCTCCGCTGCCGAGTGAACAACTGCTACAGAACAAGCATCGCTGTCATGGTAACTGATACTGGGATAAATATTTTTTGGGTACCGCTAAGAAATGGCTTAACAGCGTGTGGTATGCCCCCAGGCTCAGGAATGAAACGAGCATCTACGAATCCGGTGACAGTCCAATCTTGTCACTGCACTGGCGTACAGTCAGCATTACTCAGCGATTGAACGGGCACTTTCTTAAGCGTGTCATGATGCTGGCTTACCGAGGAAAATTAACAACGGCCGTTGGGTGTGGATTGCTTACACAGGTTATCAATCGACCTTCAACGCAGTTACGGCCTTTATTTTTAGCGCAATAGAGAAGTCGATCTGCCTCTTCCAGGGCCGCTCGATAGCCTTCCTTCAAGGGTGAACTGATCGCCACCACGCCTGAGCTGATCGTTACAATTCCCAACGGGCTACCTGAGTGATCTATGAGTGCATTGGCGATGGACAACCTGACATTGGCTGCGACGTTTAAAGCCCCAGCGAGATTAGTTTCAGGCAGCAGGATCACAAACTCCTCGCCACCATAGCGGGCCGCAAGATCGCCCGGCCGATTGACGCAGGTGCCGATGATTTCCGCAACTTGCCTCAGGCAGTCGTCACCCCCCAGATGGCCGTAAAGATCGTTGTATTGCTTGAACCAGTCGATATCTAGCAAGATAACGGCTATGGTTGATCTGTTCCGGCTTGCCCGTCCCCATTCTTGCTGCAAGGTAGCATCAAAACATCGCCTGTTAGCCATATGTGTCAAACTATCGGTCCGGGCGATGATCTCAAGTTCGGTTCTAGCGATGTTCAGCTCAGTTTCCGCAGTGATTAACTGCTGGATCTGCCGGTACAGCAGGGCGCCCAACAAGACCAAGGCCAAAGTGATTATACCGATGAGCGCCATGGACCTATACGCGTATGCCCACCAAGGTGCGAAGATATGTTGGCTGGATACACCAGCAGCGGCAACGATGGGCAATCCAGATACCCGCCGGTAGGCATAAATCCTTTCTACGCCATCCACCACTGACTTAATCACCGCGTTGCCATGATCGCTCTTTGGCAGATAGAGGGTAAATATATCGCCCTTTGCCACATTGGTGGTCATCAACGCTGTCAACGTAGGCCGCCGAGCTAGTAGATCACCGTTGTTGAGCGCAAGGAAAATAACGCCCTGGTCGTCTACATCCATGCGCTGGAAGAACGTTTGGAAATATGCGACAGGCACGGTTGCCAGAGCAACACCTGCGAACGATCCGTCAGCAGCATTGATACGCCTGCTGACCGGTATGACCATGTCGCCCGTAGTGCGGCTCTTTACAATGGAGTCAACGTGAATGGATTCATCGGTGTGGTCGCGGTGATAAACGAAGTATGCGCGGTCGACGTTGTTCAGCGTCTGCGCGCCACTTGAAAAGGAGTTTGCAACCCAATTACCTTGAGCATCGTAAATAAATAGCCCTTGGATCCCCTCTACGTTTACCACGTCTTGAGCCATCAGTTTCGCCAACCGTGATAGCTGATCCTTCGCTACACCATCGTGCTCCACGCGTTCGACAAGATGTCGCAGTGTATTATCAGCTTGGCGAATGGTGTCCTGAGCTTGTTGTTCAGCGGCTCGAACGATATTCGAAACTGCAACTTTAGCGTTAGCAATGCGTTCGTGCCTAGACTGATTTATCTGCCACGCTGTAGCCAGGATCAGCGATATACACACTAATGCAATGAAGCCGATCAGCGCTCCGGTAAGCGCTGAGGGTGAGAGCCTTGTTGATACAAGGTAGAAAGACTTCATAGATTCGTCATCAGATTGACTGTAAGACAACGACGCATGCAGTTTCCGTACCCTAAATGCTGTCTGTTTTGCGCAGAACGTCTACCGCCGATCTGGCCACGCGAGAGACGTAGGACGGCCATTGCGTCATTACCGCAAGGCGCGCCGGCCTGCAGGGCACATTGCACCAGATCGATTAAAAGGGGGACTTGGCGCAAACCATTCGACTTAGAAATCGATGGTGCCCGAGACTTTGACCAGACGCGGGTCGCCCTGGCTGAGATAGCCGCCGTTGGCTGAGGCCCAGTAATTCTTGTCGGTGATGTTCTCCACATTGACGCGCAACGTCAGGTCCCTTTGATCGACTTTAAGTTTGTAGCGCGCCCCGGCATCGAACCGGTTCCAGTTGGGAAGGCTCAGGTTATTGGCCTGATCCGCATACTGGCCTCCAGTACGAAGCATACGGGCGCTGAGGGCAGCTCCCTCCAGGCCAGGAACGTCCCAGTCGACGCTCGCATTTAGCTGGAAGGTGGGCACCCCGATGGCATGGTTGCCATCAGTGAGCCCGCCCGCGGTCTTCTTCAGCTCCGAGGTCATGCGCGTGCCGCCTGCCATAAAGCGAAGGCCTTCGATGGGTTCACCAAACACGCTCAGCTCAACCCCTTTGTTCACCTGCTCGCCGTCGCGAATGTAGAGGCGCTGGGTAGCATCGACGTAGCCATCGGTGGGCTTCTCGATTCGGAACACGCCGAGATTTGCGCCGAACGATTGCATGTCCAGCTTGATACCCGCTTCCAGTTGCTTGGTGCGGCCAGGCGGGAAAGCTTCCCCAAGGTTGGTGACGTTGGTACCGGATGCGACCGGCCCTTTGGCCAGGCCTTCAATGCGGTTTGCATACAGGGAAACGGTATCAGTCGGTTTATAGACGATGCCGTACACCGGAGTGGTGATGGATTCGTCGTAAAGCGAAGTACGGCTGCCGTCGTTGGCCGGATTAGCCACGCCGTTGGAGGTGGTGCCGTCGTACGAGTAGTTCTCCACGCGCAGCTGCTGACGGCGTACGCCATATGTCAGCAGCAAACTATCGTCGAACAAGCCAACGGTGTCGGAAACGGCCAGGCTTCGGTTGCGGGTTTTGCCGGTGACACCCGGATCGCCCATATCGCCGCCGGTGAGGGAAACCGCCGTTGGCTTGGGCAGGTCAGGTGTGGTGTAGATATTGGTATTCCCGGTGACCGAGCGGTAGAAGGTGTAGGCGTTCTCTTGCTGGGTCCAGAGGGTGGAGGCGCCAATCGCGATCTGATGACTCACCGGCCCGGTTTGAACATGACCGTTAAGCCCCGCTGCAAAGCTGGTGTTGTCCTCATTGTGCGGGATCTCAGAGCCGCCGACAGTTGCAACTCCGTTATTACCTACGAGGGTTGGCGTGCCGTATACGCCAGTTTCACGCGTATGCTTGGCGCCCCCGGCAAGGTAGGCAGTCCAGCTTTCATTAAGGTCCCAGTCGCCACGCATCATGCCGAACGTGTCTTCGGTTTCGGTATTAGTCCAGTCCTGGCCGTAGTTGTGGCTGGCGTCCGGGGCGGTCGGGATTTTGGTCGCATTACCCAATTGCACGGTGTTGCGTAAACCGTTGATGCGCTGTTTTTGGTAGCCAAAGTCGGTAGAGACGCGAAAGGTGTCACCACGATAATCGAGCCCCGCGACGAACAACTTGGTGCGCTGGTTTTCGTCATCAATCGCAGTGTCGCCTTCGCGTTGGCTAAGGTTGACTCGCGCTCCGAATCGATTGCCCTCGCCGAAGCGTTGGCCAAGGTCCAGGTGCTCACCAACGCGGCCGTCAGAACTGATGTCTTGGGTGTAACGGCGCGTCGGCACGTCTTCAGCACGCTTGGGCTGCAAATTCACGCTGCCACCCAAGCCCGTGCCGGTGGGGCTCACGCCGTTGATAAAAGCGTTGGGGCCTTTGAATACTTCCACCCGCTCAATCGCGTCCGTGGAAAGAATTTGCCGAGGAAGGACTCCGTACAAGCCGCCGTAGGAGATATCGTCGCCTGCCAGCGGCAAACCGCGGATCACAAATATCTGCGACTGGTTACCGAAGCCGTAAGACTGGCGCACCGACGGGTCGTTAAGGAGTACGTCTCCCACATCTTCAGCCTGCTGATCCTCGATAAGCTGGGAGGTATAGCTGGTCATGGTGAAAGGCACGTTCATGTTGTCCTGATTACCCAGAACACCCATCTGCCCGCCACGAGCGACCTGACCACCCGCATAGACCTCAGGCAGCGTGTTGGAATTGGCCTTGACGGCATCCGCGTTGATGTCAGTAGCACCGAGCTCCACCGCAGAGTCGGCAGCATTGGCGATGAAGCTCGCAGAGCAGCAAAGCGCAAGCAGGGTGGGGCGAAACGGATGCGAAAGGAACATTACGGGCTACCCAGCAAGGTGATCAGAACGGGTTGAAGCCTCCTTGGCAATGCGAACTATTCTCATGTGAGAATGATATCAGAAAGCTTCAGGAGATAGTCAGTTGAAATCACAAATTTTTCACATCGCATATTCTGCCAATGCCCTTGAGGAGCAGACCTAGACCTGCTCGCCACACGCGCTGCTTCTGAGGGTGATACTCAAGGTTTCCCTCGTCCCGTCGATAGCATTTCATGACAATGCGAGTGTCTGGGATGTCCATCTGCCGGTTACAAACCAGAATCCAGCAAGGGGGAAAAGCCGCTTAGGACTCCTGAGCAAGTCGAGAGTGAATCTGGATCTAAACCCCATGGCGGTCACTTGGACGCAGCAGCGCTGCTCAATGTGTGGAACGCTCGGTCGGGCGCTGGCTGATACTTAATGAAGAGCGGGTCGGTTGCGTGGTTTGCTCACAAGGCGCAGTTTCCCAGGGCAAACTACTAGAGCGTCGCTTTTTGGTGATAGCCCCAACCTTCGTTGGTAGGCCCATAACAATGAAGCTCCCCAGAAAAAGACATTCTTCTTTATTGGAGGAATAAACAGGTTCTATAAACCGACACCATGGCTTTATGGGATGATGGCCATATGATATTATACGCTGTTAGCTTGGCCTGTGAGGCTGCCTATGACCTATTTACGCTTACCCAGTCCATACCGTCTGATACAGCTGCTTTTTCTCATTCTGCTTACCGTCATGGGTCTTTCCATTCTTTGGGAGTTCGAGCTGGAGGCATGGGTGATGCGGGGGCTTGGCCTTCCCTATGACGGCATTTTTGAAGACGGGGAAAGGTTACGTTTCGTACTGACATCTACGGGCTTTTCACTGATCGCCATGATCGGGCCGGGAGTGATGCTTATAAAAATGATCAGTAATGCCAGACGCAACTACCTTCAACTGGAAGGGTTGCAGTCCCATACTGAGAAGCTGGCAAGGTACGACTTACTCAGCGGCCTGCTCAATCGGCGTGCCTTTATAGAGCTTGTAAACGAGCAACTCGCTCAGTTGGAACCTGTGATTGTGATGCTGATCGACCTTGACTATTTCAAGGCGGTTAACGATCAGCGCGGGCATGCAACGGGTGACGCAGTGCTCATTGAGGTAGCAAAACGACTGGAGGAGATTGCAATCAAGTACGGCGGCATCGCTTCGCGTCTAGGAGGCGATGAATTCTGCGTCGTATTTACCAGCCGTAGAGAGGAACGCGAGCTGGGCCTCATTGCCGCAGATGTCATTTCGCGAATAGGGGCGCCGATGCTCGAGAAGCTTCGACCCTTCCGGCAGGGGGCTACAGTTGGCATCTCTCGTTCGTGGGTCGACGCTACCGAAACCTCAGCGCTGTTGCACTGCGCAGATGTAGCAATGTACCGGGGTAAGGTCATGGGTCGTTCAACTTACCATTTTTACGAAACCGAGCATGGTCTTCAATATCAGGCTCAAATTGATGAAGACGCTGCGCTTAAACAGGCAGTGGAACTTCAGGAGATTGTTCCATTCTATCAGCCAATTGTTGCACTACCCTCTCAGGAAGTCGTCGGATTTGAGATCTTGGCCAGATGGCTCAAGCCAGATGGAAGCACTGGGATGCCTGCTGATTTTATTCCAGCGCTCGAACGCCTAGGGTTGATTCCCATGATGACTCAATCTCTCGTCAAGCAAGCTTGTAGTGCTGCCAGGAATTGGGAAGATCACCTTCATCTTTCGCTGAACGTCAGTGCAGCAATGATCACTGATGAACTTTTTCCTGATCGGTTCCTGGATCAGTTGCGCCATGAGCAGTTTCCATTTGATCGCTTTGAGGTCGAGATCACCGAAGAGGCCTTGGTCGGTAATATCGAAGCGGCCGAGCGCAACCTGAACAGACTTCACGCACATGGCATCACAGTGGCACTTGATGACTTCGGCACTGGCTACTCAGGCCTTTATCATTTGACACGTTTGTCCATTGATAAAATCAAGATAGACCGATCTTTTTTTGAGCTCGGTAAGACTGATCATCGTCCAATGGTAGAAGCTATTTTAGGGATGGCACGTAGCCTGAATATGAAAGTAACGGCGGAAGGCATTGAGGATTTTCACTCACCCTCCCTTCCATCGTGGCTGGCCAGCAATGGGTGTAACTATGCTCAGGGTTATCACTACGGTCGGCCTCAGGCTCAAGTTTCACGCTCCGTAGCTGGCGTTACGGGTCCTGAAGTTCTATCGCGGCTGTAGCTGGTCGTGTAGCAAAACTGCTTACATTTCTGGATTTGAACGTACTGCGGCTTAGAAGGTGATCGTGCAGTTCAGCTGGCAGTTTTCGTTCCGGCCTGCTTCTATTTAATACCTCACCTTGTAGGTGGGTGAATCCTCTGGCCTGTTCTCACGGCGATCATAGATTTGGTTGTGCTGATGTTGGCATGTTCGAGCTATGCCTTGACCTTGGCTATATCGGCTTCGTGCTCCAAGGCATTGGTGACTGCGGTGGCTCTGAATCCATGCACCCCCAGGCCGTCGACCTGAATCCCGGCCTTTTTCGCGTAAGCCGCCACCACGGTATAGATGCCGTTGGCCGTGATGCCCGCACCCGTCAGCCTGCCTCGCCAGGGTATGAACAGCGGCACCTTCCTTTCCGCCAAATGATGCCCCGAGCTTTCCAGGTACTGATGGATGCGTCCGGCCGCCACCGGGTGCAACGGCAAGTACCGTACCTTGCCGCCCTTGCCGTGAACCTTTAGGTGCTGAATCCCGCGGCGCTCCTGAATGTCGCTCACCTGCTGCAGCGCCGCTTCTTCACGGCGCAGTCCGTGGTAGAGAAGAACAGCCAGTAGCGCCCGGTCGCGCAGCCCTTTCAGCGTGGTTTCATCCGGCGCCTCGAGCAGCGCCTTCGCCTGGTGGTCGCCGAGTGCTGGCATCTTGCCTTCGTTCCTTTCAATCTTCGGTCGTTTTACCCCGTGCACGGGATTGCCGCCGGCGATTGCATTGCTTTACAGGAGGTGATCAAACAGGCTGGCCAGCACGGCCAATTTGCGTCGGATCGTGGCGCCCGCCAAACCGCGATGCTCGAGCTGGGCACGCCAGGCCAGAACGCGCGATCGGGTCACAACGCGAAACTCATCGGCCGAAGCCAGCCCGACAAAACCACAGAAGTCTCCCAGGTCATTTTGATACGCGCGGCTTGTACGAAACCGATAAAGTACTCACGAGCACTGTTGGATTTAGCTCCCTACCGCTGATCCGTATAACGGCTGTCCGCCTTGAACACTACTTGTTTTCCTCGGACAAAGCGTAGGCGCGGCTTCTGCAGCGCCCGCCGCCACTTTCGTGGCCACAGCTGCACCCATCGAGGATTCACCATGCGTTCGTCCCATCCAATACGTTGTGCCCTGGTTGCTGCAGTAACCGCCGTCAGCTTGGCAACCTTGGCCGGTTGCGCTCGCGATCCGGAAAAACCTACCTTGTCGGAATTAGCTGTCAGCTCGACCAAAAGCTTGTTCCGCACTGACAGCGACATGCAGAAAGTGCTTAACGCCCAAGCGGCGTTCGATCCTAAAGCCATTGAAAAAGCCACGCCGGACGAAGCCCGTAAACAGCCTACTGTGGCTGATGGCGTAAAGCGGGTACTGGCCGACCAGAAGCGTGACAGCAGCCCCACAGCACTGGTCCCGGGCGTGGCAACCCATGAGATCACCGTAGCCGGTGCTGCAGGTAGCTTGCCAGCAACCGTCTATACCCCTGCTGGTAACGGACCATTCCCGGTAGTGCTGTATTTCCACGGCGGCGGTTGGGTGATCGCGGACCGCACCGTGTATGACGGTGGCGCCCGCGGCTTGGCCAAGCAGGCCAATGCTATCGTAGTGTCAGTGGACTACCGTCGCGCGCCAGAATATAAATTCCCGGCAGCCCATCTAGACGCTGTTGCTGCCTACCGCTGGCTCACTACCAACGCTGCTAGCATTGGCGGAGACCCTAAACGCCTAGCGTTGGCTGGCGAAAGCGCCGGCGGCAATCTGGCGCTCGCCACTGCTGTGGCAGCACGCGATCAGGGCCTGACCTCGCCCAAGAGCGTGATTGCTGTGTACCCAGTGGGGCAGACCACGACCAACACTGAGTCGTACTTGAAGTACGCTGACGCCAAGCCACTCAATCGCCCCATGATGCTTTGGTTCGTGGCCAATTTGACCAAAAGCTCTGCCGATCTGAAGGATCCACGTTTGGACCTTGTGCACGCCAACCTTCATGGTCTGCCGCCAGTGACACTGATCAACGCCGAGATCGACCCGCTGCGTGATGACGGTGCGCAACTGGAGCAGGCGTTGCGAAACCAGGGCGTAAGCGTGGAGCGCAAGCTGTATGAGGGCGTGACCCACGAGTTTTTCGGCACCGCTGCGGTGGTGGAAAAGGCTCAGGAAGCACAGGCCTATGCCGGCGCTCGCCTGAAGGCAGCGTTCTAACCAGCCCTCTGGCTGCTGCGATGTCAACCCGTAGCAGCCAGTACCTTGGCTTAGAGCTGGGTCAAAACGTAACTACCGTATGACAGAATGGATCACCAGACGTCCGTCGCAACCGGCGACATCCGACCCAAAACAGACGTGTCAAACGTGACTATTTATCTGAGATTCCTGGAATCGGAGGTGTTCAGCTACGTCTTCAGAAACGCTGACCTTGCGAACCCGGCTTACTGAAGCGCAGCCAAGTTGAACGTGAACCTCGCGGCCTCGTCCATCAGTCCTTCCTCGTGACTTGGCTGGGTTCTAGTCAAAATTGAATAAGGACGGCCAGTTGCTGCAGGGCTCACGTTTCATCCCTTGCTGTGTCCAGGGGAGGAGGGGGAACGGACGATACCGCGCGGACCTGCGATGCCCCACGTAGCCCAGCCTACAATGGGAACGATCAACACAAATGCAGCCCACGCAGCTTTGACCATCCCGCTCTTGTTACTTCGAGAAACGCTGTAAATGATCCAGGCGTCGATGAGCAACATGATCAACAGCATTGCAGTCGTGAAGAGTGTGATTTCCATGTGAGTTACTCCTGACGATGGTTAAAAGGAAGACCTGTTCAAGGCTTGTTTGTCTTCAACAACACACTGACTGAATGACGAGCGGCGGGGTTCGATGGAGTCCATGCGAAAGTTTTAGTTTGTTAGTTCATCCTGTTGACGCACATCCCTCCTTCTTTTGCTCGCTACGTCGGCATGCGTATGTGGATCATGACCTCTCGGCTGTGTGGGCTGAATCAATCATGCTGCTGGAGTCATTCGGGCTATGTCGTCTCTGGCTGGATGCGAAAAATCAAACAAACACGGCTTTGACCGGTCTATCACGGCAATGTCGGGAAATGCTGAACGTTTCCGATGCTCGTGGTGACTGGTTATTCATTTTATGAGAGCGGACCCAGCGCCACATCCTCCTATCGCGAGAACAAAAATGGCTCAATCAAAGAAAACTGCACAGCAGAGTGACGCGGATGACACTGTCGTGGCGATCCCGCATGGCTTCTACGACAGGTATGTGGGCACTGCGGACGAAGACACGATTGTCGGCACCACCAACGCTGATGTCATCTTTGGCGGCGATGGCGACGACATTCTCATCGGTCAGGGAGGGGATCCCGATCCGTTCAGCAACGCACAGGATCGCTACAACGGCGGCGCAGGCGTTGATACGATCACCAGCCACTCCGCTTATGTCTACGGGAACACGTTCGTCTACACCTCGGTGACGGACAGTTACTTCGACAAACAGGGCTCCCACTCGGACCTGATCAAAGATTTCCAATCCACTGACGTACTTGACCTGACGGCCCTCGGGCTGGAGCGTGTTGGCAATGGCCACAACGGCGATCTGGCGGTGACCTACAACGCCGACGAGGACATTACCTATGTTCGCTCG
>LIDZ01015398.1_pt2 | contig 16799 bp, 21 predicted proteins | sample 644651 | NCBI WGS metagenome assembly LIDZ01 (sample SAMN03856242, study PRJNA289617) | food metagenome | isolation source: wine grapes on drying loft during traditional withering process | host: Vitis vinifera cv. Corvina | place: Italy: Gargagnago di S. Ambrogio di Valpolicella | collected 2014-01 | reverse complement strand
AAAGGAGCGCCGCAGCAGGGTGCGTTCGACGAGCGTCCAGGTGGTGGTAATCGTCAGATAAACGGTCGCCGCCAGCGGAACGATCGCTGCGAACACCACCGTGAGAAACGGCAGCCAGCTCACAATCGAGTTCACCTGAGCCATCGCCGGGGTGAGCTCGTCGGCCACAGGCGTTGCGTTGGCGGCAGCGAGGCGGCGCTGCAGTGCGGCGACCACACCGATGATCGCGAGCAGCACGACGTAGACCGCGATTCCCGGCCAGGCCTGACCGGCGCCGAGGAAGGCGAACAGGGAGGTGCCGAGCGGAATCTGGAAGAGCGTCTCGGTGAGCAGCCCGTTCGGATGCCCGTTGATGGTGGCGAGAATAAACAGCGCGTAGACGACCGAGACGATCGGCGCCTGAATCAGTGTCGGCAAGCATCCGGCCAGCGGCGACGCCTTTTCTTCGGTGTAGAGCTCCATGGTCTTGCGCTGCAGCAGCTCGGGGTTCTTCTTAAACCGCTTCTGCAGGTCGCGCAGTTTGGGGGCGAGGCGGCGTCGGGTGAACTCGGCTCGCACCTGCGAGCGGCCGACCGGAATCAATACGGTGCGCACCGCCACGGTAATCGCCACAATCGCGAGCACGGTCGCGAACGTCGCGGTCAACGGGGTGAGCAGGGAGGCGAGCGCGGTGACGCCCGAGTATGCAAGGTCGATCACAAACGCGATCGGCCCAAAGGAATAGATGTCCACAGAGGGTCCTAACAGTCAGAGGGAAGGGGGAGCGCGATGCGTGCGCGCAGACCTCCGTCGACTGACGGCCAGGTATTACGCGAACGCCTCTGACTGTGCCGGGGCACGGGTGCGCGGGCGGCCGGCGATGTTGGGATGCTTCGGCGACACCATCTCGCTGAGCACCTCACGATGTTGCTGCGACCTCGAACCCACCCGCAGGGTGAGCGCCACAATGCTGACCGCGAGGTATCGCGCGCCGAGGATCGCGGTCACCGCAAGAACGGCGACTCCCGTCATCAGTGCCGCGGTCGGCTCCGACGGAGCGAGCGCCATCGCGAGGAAGCACGCGGTGAACAGCATCACCAGCCAGGCGAACGTGGATTTCACGATGGGGTCCTCAGGTTGTTGTGTCGCCCAGCGTACGATATTTGCGCCATCACTTGGGGGCTGCCGCGGGTTTGTCAGGAACAAGTGCGGTGCCCAGCCGCCAGACCCACTCCACCGGCCCGTAGGTAAATCGCCGCAACCACAGGTGGGCGAAGAGCATCACCAGGCTCGCCACCACCACGTACCCGACCATGGTCAGCGGAACCCGCCACTCGCCGAGATGCTGCGCCAAGCCCAAGCCCCACCCGTAGAAGAGGGCACCCGCGAGCAGGTTCTGCAGCAGGTAGCAGCTGAGCGCCGCGCGGCCGATCTCGCGGAAGCGCCGCGACCACCATCCGTCGGTGCCGCGACGGAGGGACACCTCGCCGATGAGGCCAAGGATGCCGAGTGCAACACACGGGGCGACCAGATAGCGCTCAATAAGAAGCCCAGCGATCCCACCCCAGACGCCCAGGGCAAGGTCGATGGGAAACGCGATCGCACCCACAATCATCAGGCGCCGCCGGAGCGTCGCGCCTTCTGCGCGGAAGACACCCGCCTGATGCAGTCGCGCCCCCACGAGAAACATGGCGATGCTCAGGCATCCGATCAGCACCGGCTCCGCACGAAACACCGCGGCATTGTCGAGGCGGAACAGCGCGAGTCCCCAGAAGGATTCGGTGGCGTAGGGGCTCACACCCGTGAGTTCGCTTGTTGTCTGCTCCGCGGGAAGCGAGGCGACGAGAAGCGCGATCGCCGAGATCAGTAGGAAGTGGAGTGACCCGAAGATCCAGATCATGGCCCGCTGGGTTTTCGGGCGGGTGAGGATCATCCACGCCACAATCGCTCCCGTGACCGCGTACCCCATCAGCACATCGAACTCGGCGATGAGGATGTAGTTGATGGTGCCGTCCAGGAGGAGCAGCGTCATTCGCCAGAGATACGGACCGGGCCAGCGTGCGCCGCGGCGAACAGCAGAGGAGTGCTGGATGGAGAGTCCCATCCCGAACAACAGGGTGAGCAGGGCGAGAAACTTTCCCTGGCTGAGTGCCATGATCCAGAGCTGTGCGGCAGCAGCGCCCTCGCTGGTGTCGGTGGTGGTGGAGCCGGCCAGGTAGCCGAGCATCCCCCACGGGTGGGTGAAGATCCAGATGTTGGTCCAGAGTGTGCCCAGGATGGCGATTCCCCGCGCGACGTCGAGGGCGTTGATGCGCGCGGTAGTGGGGTGGTCCGCCTTTGGCAATACGATCGTATTGTTCACGGGGATACCGTAGCGTCAGATGAACGGTTTGTGGAAGGGGCATGGTGGAAAACGGTCGCACGGAGCGCATCCTCGATGCCCTGATCGAACTCCTGGCTACCCGCGGACCGGACGCGCTGAGCATCCGCAATGTCGCGGCGGCCGCCGGCGTCTCCGTCGGGGCAGTGCAGCACCACTTCGGCACGAAAGAACAGCTGCTGCAGGCCGCAATGGGTGAGGTTGAGCAGCGGTTTCGCACTCGAATCGGCGCACTTCTCGAGCAGGAGCCGTCGCCGGAATCCCGACTGCGCGCATTTTGTGTGGAGATCGCGGGGCTCGGCAACAATGACACCACCGAGGTGGTGGTGTGGACGGTGTTTGCCGCCCGGGCAGCGGTGGATGAGGGCATCCGGACGCACCATGTGTCATCGTGGGCCCACACCGAAGACGTGCTGCGGGCGTTGATTGAGAGCGCCTACCCGGATTCGCGCGAGGATGCCGGCGACTCTGCCGCGCTGCTTCTCGCCGTGCTGGACGGCATCGCTGTCTCGAGGGCAGCGGAGCGCGGTTCGCGACTGTCGCAGGAGCGCGGAATTCGTATTCTCGACCGCGCGCTTGCTTCACTGGCTTAGGGCTCGCGTCACCACGGCCAGGCCAGCGGGATGTCGCCGTAGTCTGTCTGCGTGATCGAGGTAGACGTTGTCACTCACGATGGCTCGATTGAGGGCCCACATGGTCCCATTCCTGTGCGGCGGTACGTGCCGCCCGAGGGAACGCCATCAATCAGTTCGGTGCCGATTGTCTGGGTGCATGGCGGCGGCTTTTTTATGGGTGGGCTCGACCTGCCGGAATCCCATGCCACCGCTGTAGCCCTGGCGCGCGAGGGTTTTTCTGTTGTCACCGTCGCTTATCGGTTGGCGCGGTTCTCGCCGCTGAGTCGTGCGGGCAAGGCTTTTCCGGGGGCTGCGGGCGTGCACTATCCCGTGCCCTTGGACGACGTGGTGGCCGTCGTGAAGGACGTGCAGCGCGAGCATCCCGACGGCATCATCGTGGGAGGAGCCAGCGCCGGAGCCTGCCTCGTGGCCAGTGCCGTTCTTCGTTTGGCGGGGAGCGATGCCGACCCGGTGCGGGGTATTTTTCTGACCTATGGCTTCTTTCATGCGGCGCTGCCGAAGAGCTACCGTGCCCTGATCGGTCGGGTGCGGGGTCGCCGACGGGTGACGCACGCTCCGGCTTTTCTCGATCTCGCGAACCTGCACTACGCGGGTAGCCGGGCCGCGCTGCTCGAACCGCACGCGTTCCCGGGTGGTCATCCGGTTGAGGGGTTTCCCCCAACGCTGATGGTGGATGCTGACCGGGATGTGATGCGGGCGTCTGGCGAACTCTTTGCCCGCGAACTGCAGATGGCGGGAGTGCCCGTCGAATATCACGTGCTGGAGGAGGAATCTCATGCGTTCCTCAACCGGCCTGCGTCGCCCGCGTTCGCCGAGGCTGTGGGTCTGATTGTGGAGTGGGCCCGCAAACTCTAAGGCGCGTCCCGCAGGATAGAAAGCATGGCCCACCGTCAACGTACCCCCGACGATTCGGACGCCGCTGATGACAGGACGGACAAAAACTGTGCGTCGTGCGGGCGGCGCATCGAGTGGCGCGCGAAGTGGGCGAAGAACTGGGATGCGGTGAAGTACTGCTCCGACGCATGCCGCTCACATCGCGTCGACGCGACCGATCTGAAGCTGGAAGAGACCATCGCCACACTGCTGGCGGCGCGGGCGCACGATTCCACGATCTGTCCGTCGGATGCGGCTCGAGCGATTGGCGGCGAGGAGTGGCGTGATCTGATGGAGCCGTCCCGTCGGGCCGCCCGCCGAATGGTTGCCCGGGGAGAACTCGAGATCACGCAGGGTGGGTCGGTGGTTGATCCGTCGACGGCAAAGGGTCCGATTCGCTTGCGGAGGCCACGGTAGGGCTCAGCGAGCAGTCGTGCTCGCGCCCGAGCGGCTCTATTTCGAGCGCTCCTTTTTTACGATCCAGATCAGCGCGAAAAATGCGAGCGCGGCGAGAACCAGGCCAACGGTGATCCTCTCCCAGCCCTCGGGGTCGCCCGCGATGACTCTCCACGCACCGACTGCGGCAAACGCAACGCCTCCAGCGCTCAGACTGCTGGCGATGAGCTGAGGGGTCGACTCCAATTGCACAACGGGCACCCGCACCTTCATCTCCGGCCAGCTCGACCTGCTCCACGATTTACGCACCGTGAGTGACGCCGCGATTGCGAACAGGATCCCGCCACCGACGAGTCCCACAGCGCCGAGGATGCTGAACGGTGGCGTGGCGATCAGTACCGCGCACCACACGATGGCGATGGTTGCTGCGACCATCCCGAGGATGCCCGCGGTACGCGGTGTCATTGTGGCTGCTCTGACTCATCCGGCAATGGGGGTTTCTTGAGCAGGATGTAAAGAATCGCCACCACCTGAATGACGAATAGGCTGCTGAAACTGATGGTGATCCAGCCATCACTGTCCCCAACGGCGAGTTGCGATGTTCCGGCTCCGACGTTGAGCGCGACAAAAACGATCTGCGCGATTGCAAGTCCCCAGAGGAATCGCCGCGATTTCTGGACTGACGGCTCGACGTAGACCGGCCAGCCCGCGGAGCCCCAGGACGAGCGAACAGTCCATGATGCCGCTGCCACCAGCAGGATAGTTCCGCCAACGAGTCCCAGGGCTCCGACGATACTGAAGGGGGGCCTCGCAAGCAGCACGCCGGAGAGCACGGTGATGATGATTGCGGCGACAATTCCCACAAGGCCCGCGGTCCTAGGTTTCATAGGGTGAGCTTTCGATTAGCGACCGTATGGTTGTGCCACGCCGCCACGCACAGCGCGGCAAGCTGGGGTAGCAACATCAGGAATATGACGGCAAAGTCCCACGCCATCAACAGGAGAAATGCGCCGATAGCGGTGAGAAGCGCTCCCACAACCTGCCACAGGATGCCTCGCCTCGGGCGACGATAGCCCTCGACAGTGCGCCACAACGGAATGTGCTGATTCCTGGCCGCCCGTGAGTCGAGAATGTCCCATCGGACTCCGGCCGCAATGCCCGCAACAACCAACGCTATCCCCGCGATGGTCGTCATGTGATCTCCGATGAGTTGCGAACAACGATGGGCACCGTCGGACTAAGCGAGCTTTGCGACGTGCACGGCGATGCGTTCCAGAAGGTCGTACTGCGCATCGAGGGACGCTTGCCAGCCCGCGTCGACCTCGAGACGGTGATCGCCGTCATCGAGCGTGGCCAGCGAAGCATCCGTCCCCTCCGCATTTTCAGGCACCCACATCGGGTCGCGACTGCCGCCGACGGCAAGATGAGATGAGTTGGCGGATGCCAGGGCATCACTCACTGCGGGATCGGTCAGTATCGGAGTGAGCCACACACCGGGCACGTCGTTCTCGATCGCCCACGGCAGGGCGAACGTGCCGAAGGACTTGGCGACGATGAGACGCGTCGTGGCTTCGGGAGCGGCGGTGAATGCTGCGGCGACGGCGTACTCGACAAAGGGGACGGGGTTCTCGATGTCGTCGTCGGTGACCGTCCACTCGACGACCTCAACGTGCCATCCCGCTTCGCGCAGCAGGGCTCCGCACCAATAGAGAAGAGGGGCCTGGGCGGTGTACCCGGTGCCGGGCAGAAGGACCGCGACCTTCGTTAGGGACGTCTCTGGCTGGGTCATACTTCACGATGGCACAACCGTCGCAAGGACTGAGCGGAACTCGGGAATTTAGTTCCGGGCTTGACTCAAGGCCAGCTACTTGTGTTGCTACTCGTGTGTGCGCTGGATCAACTTCGACAACACAATCGCACTGCGGGTGTGGTCGACGTTGGGTGCGAGCCGCAGCTTCTCAAGGGCGATCTCGAGTGACGCGATGTCGCGGGCGCGCATGTGCACAATCGCGTCGGCGGTGCCGGTCACTGTGCCTGCGTCGACAACCTCGGGAACCCCCGACAGGATGCGCTTGAGCTCGTCGGGCGCGACCGTTCCGCGGCAGAACAGCTCGACATAGGCCTCCATTGCCATGCCGGCAATAGAGGGGTCGACTTGAATGGTGAACCCACGAATCGCGCCGTCGGCCACCAGACGGTCGACGCGACGTTTAACTGCGGACGCCGAAAGCCCCACAACCTCACCGATATCCCCATACCCCGCGCGGGCGTTCTGGCGGAGGAGGTCGATGATTCCGTAGTCAAGGCTGTCCATCCCTCAACTGTATGGCGATTTCGTGTGAGAACGCAGCAAACAACGCTGATTTTGTGCGCATTACGGCGGGAAACCAACGATAGGTGCGTGACACACTGGGGCCATGACCTTGACTGACACCACTGAATCCGCGCCCGTGCGCACGCCGGGCGCTCGCAGCGTGCTGATGTGCCGACCCGAATTTTTCTCCGTGGTGTACCGGATCAACCCGTGGATGGACCCGCACCTCCCGACTGACACGGCACTCGCCGTTCGCCAGTGGGAGACGCTCTACCAGACCTACCTCGACCTCGGTTTCGACGTGCAGCTCGTCGACCCCATCAAGGGACTGCCCGACATGGTGTACGCCGCCAACGGTGGTTTTGTGCTCGACGGCATCGCGTATGGCGCCAGCTTTACGCATCCTGAGCGCCAGGCCGAGGGCCCTGCGTACATGGACTGGTTCCGCGACGCCGGCTTCGACGTGCGTGCTCCCCAGAACATCAACGAGGGCGAGGGGGACTTCCTCCTTGTCGGCGACGTGATCCTCGCGGGCACCGGCTTCCGCAGTGCAACCGACAGCCATCTCGAACTTGGTGAGATCTTCGGCCGCCCCGTGATCACGCTTGAGCTGGTCAACCCGTCGTTTTACCACCTCGACACCGCCATCGCGGTGCTCGACGACACCAACATCGCGTACCTGCCGTCGGCGTTCAGCAAAGCAAGCCTCGAGATTTTGCAGAAGCGGTATCCCGATGCGATCCAGGTGGGAGAGGTGGATGCCGCGGTGCTCGGCCTCAATTCCTTCAGTGACGGCTACAACGTCGTCATCGCGGCCCGGGCCACCGACTTCGAATCCCAGCTGCGCGCCCGCGGCTACAACCCGATCGGCGTTGACCTCTCCGAGCTGCTGCTCGGCGGTGGCGGCGTGAAGTGCTGCACTCTGGAGCTGCGACGATGACAATTACACCCACCACGGCTTCTGCCGGAGTAACAACTGCCACCGCCGCGACCAGCTTCCTCGAACAGGAAGACCAGCACGCCGCCCACAACTACCACCCGCTCGAAGTGGTGGTCAGCCATGGTGAAGGCGCCTGGGTCGTCGACGTTGATGGACGCCGCTACCTCGACTGCCTCGCTGCCTACTCTGCGGTGAACTTCGGCCACGGGCATCCCGCGCTCATCAACGCCGCCAAAGACCAGCTCGACCGCATCACACTGACCAGCCGTGCGTTCCACAACGACCGCCTCGGCCCGTTCGTCGCGGCGCTCGCCGAACTCTCGGGCAAAGACATGGTTCTGCCGATGAACACCGGCGCCGAAGCCGTCGAGTCGGGCATCAAGGTCGCCCGCGCCTGGGGCTACCGCGTCAAGGGGGTGCAGCCGAACAAAGCGACCATCATTGTCGCGGACGGTAACTTTCACGGGCGCACCACCACCATCATCAGCTTCTCGAATGACGAGCAGGCGCGCGCCGACTTCGGGCCGTATACGCCCGGGTTTGTAAGCGTTCCGTATGGGGATGCCGCAGCGCTCGAAGCCGCCATCGACGAGAACACCGTCGCCGTGTTGATCGAGCCGATCCAGGGCGAGGCCGGCATTGTGGTGCCGCCCGCGGACTACCTGCCCGCCGTGCGCGAGATCACCACCCGCCACAACGTGCTGTTTATTGCCGACGAGATCCAGTCCGGCCTCGGCCGTACGGGGGCGACCTTCCAGTGCGACAACGTGGGTGTGGTGCCTGACCTCTACCTGCTCGGCAAGGCGTTGGGCGGAGGCATCCTTCCCCTCAGCGCGGTTGTTGGCAATCGCGACATTCTCGGAGTGCTGCGCCCCGGCGAACACGGCTCGACCTTCGGCGGTAATCCGCTGGCGACCGCGGTGGGCCTGGCCGTTGTGGAGTTGCTTGCGACCGGAGAGATGCAGGCGCGGGCCCGGATGCTCGGGCAGCACCTCCAGGATCGCCTGCAGACCCTCGTGGGCTACGGCGTTCTCGAGGTTCGTGGTGCGGGCCTCTGGGCGGGTGTCGACATCGACCCCGCACTTGCCACCGGCCGCCAGGTCTGTGAACTACTCATGGACCGCGGGGTGCTCGTCAAAGACACCCACGGCTCCACGATTCGTTTTGCTCCGCCGATTGTGGTCGAAGAGAAGGACCTCGACTGGGCTGTTGACCAGCTGCAGGCGGTGCTGACGGAACTGGGCGCCGCGTAGAGCCCTACTCGCGCGCCGAGTGCTCGAGCCAGTTCGGGTTGTACATCACACCGAGGATGTTGCCGAACGGATCGAGCACGGCGGCGGTCACAAACCCGGCCTCTCGATCAGTCGGCGGCTCGTAGGTCGTGGCGCCCTCGTCGAGCAGCCGTTGGTAGGTGCCCCGCAGGTCGTCGACGTGCCAGTAGGTCACGGCTCCGCCAGGGCCGGAACTCCCCGGCGGGGCGAAGCTACGGTCGATGATGCCGAGTTCGTCGTGGTTGTCGCCGAGGCGAAATTCGACATACATGGGTGGGGCGGGTGGCTCGGGCCGCACAAAATAGGGGTCGGTTCCGAGCACGCGGGAGTACCAGTCGACCGCGGCCGGAACGTCATCCGCCCAGAAACTCACGGTGGCCATACCGCGCAGGGCGGCCACGGCGGTGGAGGTTTTTTCGTTCATCTGGCCACGATAGGCGCGCCACATTCCGGGGTACTAGCCCCCGAAGCATCCCGAACCGCAGCACGAACGCGGGCGTACCATGGTGCGGTGAGCGCACAGTCAGCAGTCGAGCAATCCGACGAGAAGCCGGATACCCGCTTCTTCGGGCAGCCGCAGCCGCTCGCCACACTCTTTGGGGTCGAGCTGTGGGAGCGGTTCTCCTTCTACGGAATGCAGGGAATCCTGCTGCTCTACCTGTACTACTCGGTCGCCGACGGCGGGCTGGGAATCGAGCGCGCGACCGCCACGGGCATCGTGGGTGCCTACGGCGGAGGCGTCTACCTCTCAACGATCCTCGCCGCGTGGATCGCCGACCGCGTGCTCAGCGCCGAACGCACGCTGTTTGTCAGCGCCTCGGTGGTGATGGTCGGTCACATTGCCCTTGCGGTGATTCCCGGCGTGCCCGGAGTGGCCATCGGGCTCATCCTCATCGCTGTCGGAAGCGGTGGGGTGAAGGCGACCGCGACCACCCTCGTGGGCACGCTCTACTCGCGGGACGACACCCGACGCGATGCCGGGTTCTCCCTCTACTACCTCGGTATCAACCTCGGGGCGTTTTTCGGTCCGCTGCTCACCGGGCTCCTGCAGACCACGGTCGGCTTCCACTTCGGGTTTGGTATTGCTGCGGTCGGGATGGCCGCCGGCCTCATCCAATACACGGTCGGTCGCCGGCGCCTGCCGGCAGCATCGAGTGCGGTGCCCAGCCCCCTCCCGCGCAAGGACTACCCGCGTATGGTGATCATCGCTGCGGCGGGCGTTGTGCTCATCGTGGTGGCCGTGTTCGCGGGATGGATCACCGCCGAGAACCTCGCCACCCTGGTGGTGGTTATCACCTCGCTGGCCTCGATCGCCTACTTTGTGGTGATCCTGCTGTCGCGCGTGATCACGGCGGAAGAGCGCAGTCGCGTCTTCGCCTTTATCCCTCTTTTTATCGCGAGCGTCGCTTTCTGGGCGCTGTACCAACAGCAGTTCACCGTTCTCACGATCTACGCGGACCAGCGCCTCAACCGCAGCCTGTTCGGCTGGGACTTCCCGGTCTCGTGGGTGCAGTCGATCAACCCGGTGTTTATCATCGTGCTCTCGGGTGTTTTCGCGGCGGTGTGGACCAAACTCGGAACGCGCCAGCCCTCCACACCGGTGAAGTTCGCCCTCGGCACGATCGGGGTGGGCCTCGCGTTCCTCCTCTTTATCCCGTTCGCGGGTACTGGTGAGAACGGGACCCCGCTCTTGGCGATCATGATGATCCTCCTGGTGTTCACCGTCTCCGAACTGATGTTGTCGCCGGTGGGCCTGTCGATCTCGACGAAGCTGGCGCCCGAGCGGTTCCGCACCCAGATGGTGGCGCTGTTCTTCCTGTCCGTCGCGCTCGGCTCCGCGCTATCGGGCTCGCTGGCCGGCTACTACGACCCGCAGAATGAGGTTCCCTACTTCGGCATCCTCGGCGCGGTGGCCATTGTGCTCGGCGCGGCACTACTGGTGGGTGCGCGACCGGTACTGAAGCTGATGCGAGGAGTGCGCTAAGCGCTGCACGTCCCTATGCTGGCCGCATGACACAGGCCGGTTCGCGTTTTCGTGTGCCCATGGTTGCTCGCAGCCAGACGGAGTCGCATCGAGCATCCAGTCCGCTCGAGCTGTTGTTCGACCTGACCTTTGTGGTCGCGATCGCCCAGATTGCCGCGCAGTTGGCGCACTCGATCGCGGAGGGCCATGTTCGCGACGACCTGGTGCCGTTTGCGATGGTATTTTTCGCCATCTGGTGGGCCTGGATGAACTTCACCTGGTTTGCCTCCGCCTACGACACCGACGACGTGCCCTACCGGGTGCTGACCATGGTGCAGATGGGTGGTGTTCTGGTGTTGGCCGCCGGGGTGCCCACGGCCTTCGCGAGCGACAACTTCACCGCGGCGACGGTGGGCTACCTGATTATGCGGGTGGGACTCGTCGCCCAGTGGGTTCGTGCGGCTATCGAGAATCCCGAGGGACGCGCGACCGCGCTGCGTTACGCCGTGGGTATCACGGTGGTGCAGGTCGGCTGGTTGCTGCGACTGACGATTCCCGAGTCGCTTCTGGTGGTGTCCTTCGCGATTCTGGTGGTGCTCGAACTCGCGGTGCCGCTGTGGGCAGCGAGAAAAGGCGAACCCGCGTGGCATCCCCACCACATCGCCGAACGCTATGGCTTGTTCACGATCATTGTGCTCGGCGAGAGTGTGCTCGCGGCCAACACCGGGGTGCAGGCGGCGCTGCAGAACACGGGAGTCAGTGGCGAACTCGTGGTGATCGCCAGCTGCGCGCTGGTGCTGCTGTTTGCCCTCTGGTGGTTGTATTTTCTCGAGCCGGCCGGCGAGGGGCTCTCGACGCAGCGCAGTTGGTCGTACTACTGGGGCTACGGGCACTACGGCGTGTTCGCGGCGCTTGCTGCCCTCGGCGCGGGACTCGAAGTCGCGGTCGAATACACCGGCCACCACCTCGAGGTGTCGCCGATGGTGGTGTCGTTTGGGGTCGCTATCCCGGTGAGCCTGTTTTTGGTGCTGCTCTGGGGCATCCATGTTCCCGTTGTAAAGCGGCTGGTGATTCGTCCAGCAGTCATTCTCCCGGCAGCGGGTGTGGTGCTGCTTCTGCCGCTGGCCGCGCCGGTGATCGGGGTGTCTGCCGAGGTGGTGGCCATTGCGCTGGTCGCCGTCGCGGTGATTGTGCTGACCGTTGTTCAGCAGACGGGGCGCAGGGCGGATGCTTCGGTTGCCACCACCGCAGCCGGTGGCTAACTGGAGAGCGCTGTGCGTGCGCATACGTGGGCGCCACGGTTGTCTTCAACCCGCAACTCGTGCCCCTGTGCCGCGGAAGTGTTGCTAGTGGTGCCCATGTGCCAGAAGTGTGTCGCTACGTGGGCACATCTGCCAGAAGAGTGTCGCTAGGTGGGCACATCTGCCAAGCCGATAGCGCTACCGGGGCCCCAACGGCCACGCAGCACCCGCAAGTAGTGCCCATGTGCCGCGCCGCAATTCTGAGCGGGGCATCAACGACCATCGATGGGCTTGCGCGCCCGCCCATCACGGGTCGTCCGGGCCCCGGTTAGAGGAGGCCAGTGGCGCTAAAGCCCATGGTGCGTCGCCCGCTCGGACATGCCGGGCGTTGACCGCCGTGAGGAATATCCCTGGAGGTGTATGGAGCGGGCTGCTCGAGTCAGCGCAGGAGGCTACTCGGGGGAACCGGCCAGCTCACGATGAAAAGCGTGGCGAAGGGTCCGAGAAGTAGCGACAGCAGAAACCAGTTCCACCGCCCACGACGTTTGCTCTCGGCCAGACCCGCGTTGACCAGGGCGAGTGTGAACCAGCCGCCGAAATAGCTTCCGTCAAATGAGAATTCCATGGCCGCAGTTTAGGGCGATCGTTGTGGATGCCTCAGGATCTAGTTCGCCCGATGTGCACCCGGTATCGTTCACTCCGTGAACACCGCGCACACGCTCGACGCCACCGACCCGCTCGCCGGGCATCGCGATCTTTTTGTGCGCGCGGACGGAGTGATCGCCTACCTCGATGGCAACTCTCTGGGGCGTCCTCTCGCTGCCAGCGCCGACCGTATCGCCGCCTTTATCGCCGACCAGTGGGGCTCCCGGCTGATCCGTGGATGGGACGAGGGCTGGCTCGACCTGCCGCTGCGCATTGGCGACGACATCGGCCGGATCACCCTGGGTGCGGCCGCCGGCCAGACCACCATCGGCGACTCGACCACCGTGCTTCTCTACAAATTGGTGCGCGCCGCCGTCGACGCCCGGCCCGACCGCACCGAGCTCGTCATCGATCGCGATAATTTTCCGACCGACCGCTACGTGATCGAGGGCATCGCTGCCGAGCGCAATCTCACGGTGCGCTGGATCGAGTCGGCCGACGGGGTGACCGAGGCGGATGTCGCCGCCGCCGTCTCCGAGAAGACCGCAGTGGTGGTGCTCAGCCATGTCGCCTACCGCTCCGGCTACCTCGCGGACGTTCCGGCGATCACCGCCGTTGTCCACAACTCGGGCGCGCTGATGCTGTGGGATCTCTGCCATTCGGCGGGGGTTGTGCCGACGGAATTGGATGCCTGGGGCGTCGACCTCGCCGTGGGCTGCACCTACAAATACCTCAATGGCGGCCCCGGCTCTCCCGCGTTCGCCTACGTGCGGGCCGATCTGCAGGACAGTCTGCGCCAACCCATCTGGGGCTGGCTGGGCAGCGCGACCCCGTTCCAGATGGGGCAGGGTTACGAGCCAGCCGCCGGCATCCGGGGGTTCCTCAGCGGAACTCCACCGATCGTGGGGATGCTCGCGCTCCAGGACATGCTTGCGCTCATCGACTCGGTGGGACTCGACGCGGTGCGTGCGAAGTCCGTCGCATTGACCGAATACGCCCTGGCGCTCAGCGACGAGCTGCTGCCCGGTGTCTCCGTGGCCACCCCGCGTGAGGCCGGCCTGCGCGGCAGCCACATCACCCTCGACGATGACCGCTTCGCAGACCTGATGCCGGATCTGTGGAAGCGCGGGGTTATCCCGGACTTCCGCACACCCAACGGCATCCGATTGGGGCTCTCTCCGCTCAGTACCTCGTTCGCCGAGGTCGAGATCGGTGTGCGCACCATCGCGGAGCTGCTCGCCGCGCGAGGCTAGCGGGAGCCCACCTCATGTGGGCGCTACGGATCCCCGAGGTTAGCGGCGGGGTCCCGTCGACTTCGACTGCAGGAGGGTGCGCGCCTTGCGGAGTGCCTTCTGGCCCTGCGGGCTGCGCAGGAACTTACTCACCACGGGGATGATGACGGGCAGGTACTTGAGGTAACGGAACATGGTGCTCGCCTTCGGTCGGGAGTGCGGGAACCACAGAGATGCCCGCGTGCTGTGTGGTCACTTTATGTGGCGAAACTGAGCAGACACGGTAAGAGAAGCGAGCCTAGACTCGAAAAATGACCGTGACTGTCCTGCACCCGGAGCTGCTCGACCGCATCCGGTCCCGTGCGGCGGGGTATGACCGCGACAACGTGTTTTTCACCGAAGACCTCACCGAGCTGGTGGAGGCGGGGTACCTCGCCGACCGGGGGCTGGCTGCCGCGGCATCCGACCAGCGCATTCTCGCGTCCTACGCCCCGGCCACCGCGCTCGGTATCAACATGCACCTCGTCTGGACCGGCGTCGCCCGCATTCTGCGCGAACGCGGCGACGACTCACTCGCCTGGATTCTCGACGACGCGGCGCGCGGCGAGGTGTTCGCGTTTGGCAATAGCGAGCCCGGCAACGACCTCGTGCTGCAGGACTCGATCACCACCGCTGTGCCGCAGCCCGACGGCGGCTACACGTTCACGGGAACCAAAATCTTCACCTCGATGTCGCCCGCCTGGACGCGGCTGGGCATCTTCGGCCGAGACGACAGCGACCCGGAGAACCCGGTGCTGGTGCACGGTTTTCTGCTGCGCAGCGACCCCGGCTACCGGATTCTCGACGACTGGAACACCCTCGGCCAGCGTGCCACCCAGAGTCGCACCACGATACTCGACGGCGCGAGCATCCCGTCCGATCGCATTGTGCGCACTGTTCCCGTTGGACCCTCCGCCGACCCCTTTATCTTCGCCATCTTTGCCGCGTTCGAGACCCTCATCGCCGCCGTCTATGCGGGAATCGCCGATCGCGCGCTCGAGCTGGCCGTCGCCACGGTGCACCGCCGAAAGAGCCTTAAAAACGACGGTCGCTCGTATGCTCAGGATCCCGATATTCGGTGGCGGATCGCGGATGCCGCGCTGACACTCGATGCGGTCGGCCCCCACATCCGTGAGATTGCAGCCGACGTTGACTCCCTCGTTGATCACGGTCGCGACTGGTTCCGGCTTCTGGTGGGTGTGAAGAACCACTCCACCGAGGCAGCGCGGATTGTGGTGGACCAGGCCATCCGCGTCTCCGGCGGCAGCTCGTACCGTGCCGACAACGAGCTCGCGCGCCTCTACCGTGACGTCGTGGCAGGGATGTTCCATCCCTCCGACCCCGAATCGGTGCACGCGACCGTGGCGACGAACCTCCTGGGTGCGATCGACTGACCCGAAACTACCCGCGCGGGCGCGGCACCAGACGTTCGAGCTGCGTGACGTGCGCGGGAGTGAGCTCCTCGAGCGAGGTGACCCCCAGAAGTCGCATGGTGCGCGCGATCTGCTCCGAGAGGATGCCGATGGTGCGGTCGACTCCCTCGCGCCCTCCGGCCATCAGACCGTAGAGGTACGCCCGCCCAATGAGGGTGAACTTGGCGCCCAGCGCGATCGAAGCGACGATGTCCGCGCCCGACATAATGCCCGTGTCGAGGTGCACCTCGGTGTCGTTTCCCACCTCGCGCACCACCTCCGGCAGCAGGTGGAAGGGGATCGGCGCGCGGTCGAGCTGGCGGCCGCCGTGGTTCGAGAGCACCAGACCGTCGACGCCGAGCTCGGTGACTCGCTTGGCATCATCCACTGTCTGGATGCCTTTCACCACCAGCTTGCCGGGCCACTGGTCTTTGATCCAGGCGAGGTCTTCGTAGGTGACGGTCGGGTCGAACATGGTGTCGATGAGTTCGGCGACGGTGCCCGACCAGCGGTCGATCGAGGCGAAGGCGAGGGGCTCGGTGGTGAGGAAGTTGATCCACCATTCGGGCCGCGGGATCGCGTTGATGACGGTGCCGAGGGTGAGCTGTGGCGGAATCGAGAAGCCGTTGCGCTTGTCTCGCAGGCGCGCCCCCGCGACGGGCACATCCACGGTGACGAGGAGCGTGTCGAACCCTGACGCTGCGGCCCGGTCGACGAGTGCCATCGAGCGCTCGCGGTCCTTCCACATGTAGAGCTGAAACCAGTTGCGGCCGTTGGGGTTCGCGGCGGCGACGTCTTCGATCGATGAGGTGCCCATGGTGGAGAGGCTGAACGGGATGCCCGCGGCCCCAGCCGCCGATGCGCCGGCGATCTCGCCCTCACTCTGCATCATGCGGGTGAATCCGGTGGGAGCGATTCCGAAGGGGAGGGCGGTGTGGCCGCCGAGCACCGTGGACGACATGTCGACCTCGGAGACGTCACGGAGGATCGCCGGGTGAAACTCGATGTCGCGGAACGACTGGCGAGCCCGGCGCAGCGACAGTTCAGCCTCGGCGGATCCGTCGGTGTAGTCGAACGCGGCCTTGGGGGTGCGGCGCTTGGCGATCTGGCGCAGGTCGTCAATCGTGAGCGCGGCGTCCAAGCGACGTTTTTTGGCATTGAGCTCGGGCACCTTGAACTGCATCAGGGGTGCGAGGTCGTGCACACGGGGAAAACGTCGTTCCATCTTCATCGATTCCGGCTTTCTTGATTGTGGTGAGGTCAGGTTACGCGGCCCGGCGGGGCAGATACCGTACGGGGGAAAATGCGGAGGCGACGAGAGACCGCAGAGCCTCGAGCGAGGCAGTGCCGCCCGATCCGCGCGAGCTACCCGAACCGCTGACGTCGCCCGACCCATCAGCGCGGGACTGGATCAGCACGTTGCCAATAGCCGTGGCCTCAACGGGTCCGGCCTCGACGGGCAACCCGCTGCGGTCGGCG
>LIDZ01014033.1_pt1 | contig 16809 bp, 23 predicted proteins | sample 644651 | NCBI WGS metagenome assembly LIDZ01 (sample SAMN03856242, study PRJNA289617) | food metagenome | isolation source: wine grapes on drying loft during traditional withering process | host: Vitis vinifera cv. Corvina | place: Italy: Gargagnago di S. Ambrogio di Valpolicella | collected 2014-01 | reverse complement strand
ATTGAAGATTTGCGCAAAAAGATCCTGTTTACTCTTTTCGTTCTGTTTATCTACCGTATCGGTTCATTTGTGCCGGTACCTGGTGTAAACAAGGCTGTTTTGGAATCAACGAATCAAAGTGGAGACGCTTTGATGGGTCTTTTAAACACCTTCTCGGGCGGAGCGCTCAAAAACTTCTCTATCTTTGCGATCAGTATTTACCCGTATATTACCGCGTCAATCATCGTACAATTACTGTCGATGGATGTGGTACCCAAGTTTGCTGAATGGGCTAAACAAGGGGAACATGGTAAAAAGCAACTGGCGCAAATCACACGATATGGCACTGTAATATTAGGTATGATTCAGGCTTTTGCCACTTCAATCGGGTTTAACCGAATTTATGGTACTGAAATGATTCCTAATGCTACTTTTGCAGATTACCTGTTAATAGCCATTATTTTGACGGCAGGTACATCTTTCCTGATGTGGCTTGGTGAACAAATCACAGAAAAGGGAATTGGTAACGGGATTTCGATCCTGATTTTTGCGGGTATCGTCGCTGCCATCCCGGGATATATCACGACTACGGCACAATCAAGTTTCATTCAGCCGGATCAGGTGTTCATGAATATTCTTAAAGTTGTTATTGTACTGATTGTGATTGCAGCGATTATTACTGGAGTTATCTTCGTACAGCAAGGCATTCGTAAGATTCCTGTACAATATGCCAAGCGTGTCGTAGGTAACAAAATGTATGGTGGACAGAATACACATATTCCGATGAAAATCAATTCGGCTGGTGTAATTCCGGTAATCTTCGCCGTATCACTGCTTCAGTTTCCAATCGTAATATCCAGCTTCTGGGCTAGTCACGAATGGGCTAAATGGGTCACTGCTAATCTTTATTATGACAAGCCGCTCGGCATGCTCCTTTATGTGATCATGATCATCGGATTTACGTTCTTCTATACGTTTGTTCAGATGAACCCGCAGCAAATGGCTGAGAATATGAAGAAAAATGGTGGTTACATTCCAGGTATTCGTCCAGGTAAAGCTACAGAGAAATATTTGACTCGGGTGATGTCTCGTCTGACGATGTCCGGCGCGATATTCCTAGCACTTATTTCTGTACTGCCTGTATTCTTTGGTAATCTATCTGGTCTGCCCCGGTCTGTAAAGATTGGTGGTACTTCACTGCTGATCGTAATCGGTGTAGCATTGGATACAATGAAACAGATCGAGAGCCAATTGATTAAACGCCATTACAAAGGCTTCATCAATAAATAGGCGATAGGTTCCGGTGAAGAATGACTCTCAGACTTCCCGGCACCTATTGTGCTGTTTCTTGCTTGGTGGCGAATTTTTGGGGGTAGAGAAGAAACGTGAACATTTTATTCATGGGCCCTCCTGGGGCAGGCAAGGGAACACAAGCTGCTGTGATTGTGAAAGAACTGGGGATTCCTCATATTTCTACTGGAGATGCTTTCCGCTTGGCAATCAAGCAGGAAACACCGGTTGGGTTAAAGGCCAAATCATTCATCGATCAAGGTTTGCTTGTACCGGATGATGTGACCATCGGAATTGTAGAAGAACGGCTGCAGCAGTCCGATTGCGAAAAAGGTTTTTTATTGGACGGCTTTCCAAGAACTCTTTCGCAAGCGGAAGCGCTGGAAGAAATTCTAAGTCGCTTAAACACTTCATTGGATCATGTAATCAACTTGAATGTAGACCGTGGCCTTCTGATGGCGCGTCTTACCGGACGTCGTATCTGTAGTGTTTGCGGAGCATCCTACCATTTAATATTCAACCCGCCGAAGCAAGAAGGAATTTGCGACATTGATGGCGGTGAATTGTATCAGCGTCCAGATGACAACGAAGAAAGTGTTGGCAAACGTCTGGATGAGTATGATAATAAGACAGCGCCTTTGCTTGCGTTTTATGATGAAAAAGGTATTTTGCATCAGATAAACGGAGAAAACGAAATCAATGTCGTTTCTTCCGAAATAGTATCTTTACTGCGAGGTTAGTGTAATGATCATTTGTAAGTCCGAACAGGAACTTTCATTTATGAGGGAAGCTGGTCGAATTGTTGCCGAGAGTCACCGTCTTATCTATCAGGCCATTGAGCCTGGAGTTACTACTGGTGAACTCGACAAAATCGCTGATCGTTACATTCGCAGTCAAGGTGCTGTGCCATCTTTCAAAGGCTACAACGGTTTTCCTGCCAGCATTTGCGCTTCAGTTAACGAACAATTGGTGCATGGATTTCCAGGTAAACGCAAACTGATTGAAGGCGATATTATTACGCTGGATATTGGTGCAGAATACCGCGGTTATCACGGCGATTCCGCCTGGACCTACGGTGTGGGCAGCATTTCCGAAGAGGCTCAGCACTTGCTGGACGTTACGGAAGGCTCCTTATTCGCAGGACTGGCTTTGGTTAAGCCGGATGTGCGCTTGTTTACAATCTCCCATGCTATTCAGAAGTACATCGAGGAGGCTGGTTTCTCAGTCGTACGCGAGTATGTTGGTCATGGCATTGGGGCAGAACTGCATGAAGAACCGCAAATTCCGAATTATGGCATAGCAGATCGTGGGCCACGTCTAAAGCCGGGCATGGTGCTTGCGATTGAGCCGATGGTTAACGTCGGGAGTAGGTATGTCAGAACGCTGGAAGATAACTGGACAGTCGTTACGGTAGACGGCTCATTATGTGCTCATTTTGAGCATACAGTAGCAGTTACTCCGGACGGCATGGAAATTTTCACAAAACTGAATGCGTAGGTGATCTTCACGTGAGTACAGAGAGCAGCCCGCAGGTTGGTCAATTGGTGAGAATTCTCAAAGGCAAGGATGCCGGAGAGGCTGCCGTTGTTATCGCAGTTATTGATAGCAGATTTGTATTCATTGCTGACGGGAACAAACGTAAGTTTGATGGGCCGAAGAAGAAGAATGTTCTTCATCTGGAGTTCATACCCTTTATCAGCAGTGAGGTTGTAAACAGTTTGGAAGAATGCGGTCGGGTTACAAACGGAAAACTGCGTTTTGCAGTTATGAAGTTTTTGGAATCTGCCGACAAAAGTGCTGGTGAGAAAGGAGATTAACTGTGGCTAAAGAAGATGTTATTGAGGTAGAAGGTACGGTCCTTGAACCGTTGCCAAATGCAACATTCAAGGTTGAACTAGAGAATGGTCATCAAATACTTGCCCATGTATCCGGTAAATTGCGGATGCACTTTATCCGTATATTGACCGGAGACAAAGTGGTCGTGCAGTTATCGCCTTATGATTTATCAAAAGGTCGTATAACTTACCGTAAATAGATGGGAACTACGAAGAAAGTTTTGCTCTGCAAAACTTTGAGGAGGTAATTAACATGAAGGTAAGACCTTCTGTAAAGCCAATGTGCGAAAAATGTAAAGTAATCCGTCGCAAAGGTACTGTTATGGTGATTTGCGAAACTCCGAAACACAAACAAAAACAAGGATAAGAAGGGGGTGTAGCGTAAAATGGCACGTATAGCTGGAGTAGATTTGCCACGTGATAAACGCGTTGAGATCGCCTTGACTTATATTTTCGGAATCGGTAAAACGACTTCCCAGAAAATTCTTAATGATACAGGCATTGACGTTAACACACGTGTCCGTGATTTGACGGAAGATGAAGTCAGCAAACTGCGTGAAACTATCGACAAGTCGGTCAAAGTAGAAGGCGACCTTCGTCGTGAAGTTTCATTGAATATTAAACGTCTTACTGAGATCGGCTGTTACCGCGGTGTTCGTCACCGTCGTGGACTGCCTGTTCGCGGTCAACGTACTAAAACGAATGCCCGTACCCGTAAAGGCCCGCGCCGTACGGTAGCTAACAAGAAGAAATAATAAGGGGGGATAAGAGACAATGGCTAAACCGAAAAAAGTCGTACGTACCAAACGTCGCGACCGTAAAAATATCGAAACTGGCGTGGCACATATTCGTTCCACGTTCAATAACACTATCGTTACGATCACAGATCCTCACGGAAATGCAATTTCCTGGGCAAGCTCTGGCGGCCAAGGATTTAAGGGTTCCCGTAAATCGACCCCATTTGCAGCGCAATTGGCAGCTGAATCAGCAGCAAAAGCAGCTATGGAGCACGGCATGAAGTCTGTTGAAGTTATGGTTAAAGGACCAGGCGCGGGCCGCGAAGCAGCCATCCGTTCCCTTCAAGCCGCAGGCTTGGAAGTTAACCTCATTAAAGACGTAACTCCGGTTCCTCATAATGGATGCCGTCCACCGAAACGTCGTCGCGTATAGTGAAATCAGTATTGTAATTGTGGTATAATTCTGACGCATCTGCTAATAATAGGTGTTTAGGCATACTACATGATGCACCTGATGGGGTGACAGTTTCATATAGGAGCGACGTTTGAAGGAGGGGTACACTCGTGATAGAAATCGAAAAGCCGAAGATTGAGACCGTAGAAGCCAATGATGAAGGAACCTATGGGAAATTCGTAGTTGAACCGCTGGAACGTGGATATGGCACGACTCTGGGGAACTCGCTTCGCCGGATACTGCTTTCCTCCCTTCCGGGAGCCGCAGTGACATCGGTCCAAATTGACGGCGTTCTGCATGAGTTTTCAACCGTTCCTGGCGTAATGGAAGATGTGACCGAAATCATTTTGAACCTGAAAGCTCTCTCTCTGAAGATTCATTCAGACGAAGAGAAAGTGTTCGAGATTGATGCTGAAGGAGAAGGCGTCGTAACCGCAGGTGATATCCGTGCGGACAGCGACGTTGAAATTCTGAACCCGGATCTTCATATTGCAACGCTAGGACCTGGTGCGAGACTTCATATGCGTATTTTTGCAGGCCGTGGTCGTGGCTACGTCCAAGCGGACCGAAACAAACGCGACGACCAACCAATTGGTGTTATTCCGGTTGATTCCATCTACACTCCAATTTCACGCGTTAATTACGGCATAGACAACACACGTGTGGGTCAAGTGACCAACTATGACAAGTTAACAATGGAAATTTGGACAGATGGCAGTATCAGACCAGAAGAGGCTGTAAGCCTCGGAGCCAAAATTTTGAACGAGCACCTCGTATTATTCGTAGGACTTACGGATGAAGCGAAAGACGCCGAGATTATGGTTGAAAAAGAAGAAGACAAAAAAGAAAAAGTGCTTGAGATGACAATCGAAGAACTTGATCTTTCTGTTCGTTCTTATAACTGCCTCAAACGTGCCGGTATTAATACCGTGCAGGAGCTTACCACTAAAACTGAAGAGGATATGATGAAGGTGCGTAACCTTGGTCGTAAATCTTTGGAAGAGGTTCAGGAAAAGCTTGAGGAACTTGGGTTGGGACTTCGTACAGAAGAATAGTGTTCAGATTGCTAGAGTAAAGGAGGGAATAACATGGCATACCAAAAATTGGGCCGTGATTCCAGTGCGCGTAAAGCATTATTTCGCGACTTGGTGACGGATCTGTTCTTATATGAACGCATCCAGACAACGGAAGCCAAGGCGAAGGAAGTTCGTTCCATCGCTGAGAAATTGATTACAAAAGCAAAAAAGGGCGATCTTCATGCTCGTCGTCAAGTTGCAGCATTTGTTCGTCGGGAGACTATTGATGGTGAGCAAGATGCAATCCAAAAATTGTTCGCTGATATTGCTCCACGTTACACAGAACGTCCAGGCGGATACACTCGTATCCTGAAGCTCGGACCTCGCCGTGGCGACGCAGCGCCTATGGTTTATCTTGAATTGGTAGACCGCGCGTAGTAACACTAGTGATTTCCGATGGTCTTCCTAAATTCCATTCTCTGAACAGGATGGATGAGGGTAAGATCAGCGTGATTGTGCTGTAGTGGCGTAAGCTCTGCCGTATAATTTACGTTGGGGATCACCTGGCTTCAATAGAAGGAGCTCCCGCAGGGGCTCTTTTTTTTTGAAGTATAGACTTCATAAGCTTTGAAGGTTTGAAAAGGAGATCAGAATGCGTAATCTATTGATGAAAGTCAATTATGACGGAACAAATTATGATGGCTTTCAGACCCAGCCTAAGGGCAATACGATTCAAGACCGGCTAGAACAGGCCATATTCCATCTAACGGGTGAAGAGCTTAAGATCATAGCTTCAGGCCGTACGGATGCGGGAGTACATGCTTATGGCCAGCCGTTTAACTTTGTGACCTCCTCTCAAATTCCGCTTGAACGCTGGTGTTTGGCGCTTAATGCAAGGCTTCCGCAGGACATCGTGGTTACAGAGGCAAGGGAGGTACCGCTTTCGTTCCACTCTAGAAGAGGAGCAAAGCGTAAAACTTACCGATACACGATTAGTGCAAACAGATTTCCAGATCCATTCCAGCGGCGCTGGCAGCTGCATCATCCGGTGAAGCTTGATATTTCTGCAATGCAACAAGGGTTAATTCATATTTTGGGTACCCATGATTTCACTTCTTTTGCATCACGTAGATCTACGAAAACCTCACACGTTCGTACGATCTTTGAAGCTCATATGGAGATAGACCGCACCATGTGCCGTTCTGATTCTACTGATCAAGGAGTTATTCATACTTATATAACTGGCAGTGGATTTCTTCAGCATATGGTTCGCATCATTATGGGTACTTTGATTAATGTGGGGGAAGGTAAATTTCAGGCAGATGAGGTTGCAGGAATATTGGCGGCATGTGATCGTGCAGCAGCAGGACCAACTGCAATGGCTAGTGGGCTGGCTCTGTGGAGCGTAGAATATGACGATCAGACGAATGGATGACCTCACTCTTGGAATATCATGAAAAAAACAGAGTGAAAGTCTAAAAATCACTTGCACTTGTCATGTTTATACTGTAATATAAAAATTGTGTTTTCTTAATGGCTATCCCACAGCCCCGATTAAGGAAATGCCAAAAAATGCTTTACCTAACACACATAATCGTAATTCAATGAGAAACTAGATATACGAAACATCGTACGAGAACAAGGAGGAAACATTCATGCGTACCACTTATATGGCTAAGCCGAACGAAGTTGCTCGCAATTGGCACATTATTGATGCCGAAGGCAAAACACTTGGTCGTTTGGCCAGCGAAGCCGCAGCATTGATCCGTGGCAAGCACAAGGTTCAATTCACACCACATGTTGATACAGGGGATTTCGTAATTGTTATCAACGCTGAGAAGATTCACTTAACCGGTAAGAAAATGCAAAACAAGAAATACTACCGTCACTCCATGCACCCAGGTGGTTTGAAAGTTACTGTTGCTGAAGATTTGATCAAAACTAGACCTGAACGCATGATTGAATTTGCTGTTCATGGTATGATTCCTAAGACTCGTCAAGGCGATCATATGAAGCTGAGATTGAAAGTCTATGCGGGCGCTGAGCATCCACATGAAGCACAAAAACCTGAAGTTTACGAACTTCGCGGATAAGAATAGAGGAGGACAGTTTCATGGCACAAGTACAATACTATGGGACAGGTCGTCGTAAACATTCGGTAGCACGTGTTCGCCTTATACCGGGTGAAGGACGCATTGTCATTAACAAACGTGAGATGGATGAATATTTTGGTGTGGAAACACTTAAGATGATTGTTAGACAACCATTAACACTGACTGAAACTTTAGGAAACTATGATGTACTCGTTATCGCCCATGGCGGCGGAACATCTGGTCAAGCTGGAGCAATTCGTCACGGTATCTCCCGTGCTTTGCTGAAAGTAGATCCAGAATACCGTGGTTCATTGAAGAAAGCTGGATTCCTGACTCGTGACCCACGCATGAAGGAACGTAAGAAATACGGCCTGAAAGCAGCTCGTCGTGCTCCTCAGTTCTCGAAACGTTAAGATCCACTATATTTACGAATTCAACCCTTGGCCTTCATTGGTCAAGGGTTTTATTTATTTTGCCAAGTCAGTGGGAGGTTGAAATGGATTGACTTCCACTGTGAAAGCTATATACTATTCCGTATAAGATTAGTTGGAATTATAGTATTTAATTATGTGTATGAGGATGGGGGATAATATAATGAATTTGCTTGAGAAAGAAGACCTGATAAAGATTAAAGCAGAGGAACTAGAAAATGCTGCACCGGAGGAAATTATTCGCTGGGCGGTTGAGACATTTCCGAATATAACATTTGCCTGCAGCTTCGGTGCTGAAGATGTGGTGTTGGTTGATATGCTTCACAAAGTGAGTCCATCTACTGATGTATTTTATTTGGATACGGACTTTCACTTCAAAGAGACCTATGAAACAAGAGATATGATGTCTGAAAAATATGGTTTGGAGTTCGTACGGGTGTCTCCGCAAATCACTCCGCAGGAGCAAGCACTTCAGTACGGTGATGCGCTATGGACAGTGGATGCTAACCAATGTTGTGGAATTCGTAAGGTAGAGCCGCTTACGCGTATATTGTCTCAATATGATGCTTGGATTACTGGAATTCGCCGTGATCAGGCACCCACTCGTGCCAACTCGAAAAAGGTTGAGTATGATAATAAATTTGGTCTGGTTAAATTTAATCCGATCGCGCATTGGACAACAGAGGACGTATGGAACTATATTCGCGAGAATGATGTTATATATAATCCGCTTCATGATCGTAACTTCCCAAGTATCGGCTGTGAACAATGTACACGTGCCGTTATGCCTGGCGAAGATCCACGTGCGGGTCGTTGGGCTGGATCAGAAAAAACGGAGTGTGGACTGCACAAATAAAGTGTAATGCTGCTACAACACAGAAGGAGAGAATTTAAATGACGTCAATACTCCCACATGGAGGAACATTAGTTAATCGCGTATTGGATGGGGAAGAGCGGGAACAATTATTGCTGGACTCCAAGAATAATAAATCATTAGCTATTAATACTTGGATATTATCTGACTTGGATCTTATCGCAGTTGGGGCATTTTCACCACTCAGCGGTTTCTTAAATGAAGAAGACTATCACTCAGTAGTTAAGGATATGCGTTTATCAGATGGCACGGTTTGGAGTATCCCTATTACCCTTGCTGTGGAAGATGAAATTGTATCAGGACTTGCCGTTGGGGATAGAGTCTCATTGATTGGCGAAGAAGATGGTGTCGTATACGGACTACTGGATATTGAAAGTATTTATACTGTTGATCAAACACTGGAAGCACAGAATGTATTTGGTACTACTGATCCTGAACACCCTGGGGTTAGTAAACTTCTGGCGCGCCCTACAACCTATGTTGGGGGTCCTATTACAGTGTTGAATCGTCCGCAACCTGAGAAGTTTGGAGAGTTTTATTTTGATCCCTCCGAGACACGTAAGATCTTTGCTGATAAGGGGTGGAGAACGGTTGTAGGCTTTCAGACGCGTAATCCTGTCCATCGGGCTCATGAATATATTCAGAAGTGTGCTATGGAGGTTGTAGACGCTCTTTTTCTGAATCCCTTAGTAGGTGAGACTAAATCGGATGATGTTCCAGCTAATGTACGCATGAAGAGCTATCTTGCTCTATTAGAGAATTACTATCCGGAAGACCGGGCGTTTCTGGGAGTCTTTCCGGCTGCAATGAGGTATGCTGGACCTAGAGAAGCGATATTTCATGCCATGGTACGTAAAAATTACGGCTGTACCCACTTTATTGTAGGACGTGATCATGCAGGTGTAGGTGATTATTACGGCACCTACGAGGCACAAGAAATTTTCAGCAATTTTAGCGCTGAGGAAATTGGCATTACTCCTTTATTTTTCGAACATAGCTTCTTCTGTAAAAAATGTGGGAATATGGCTTCCAGCAAGACATGCCCTCACCCAAGTGAACATCATATGGCATTGTCCGGTACAAAAGTACGGGCGTTGCTGCGTGACGGGAAATGCCCGCCGCCAGAATTTACGCGTCCTGAAGTTGCACAAATTCTGATTGAAGGAATGTCGCAGGAAGTAACAGCTTAATATAAGAACTAGTACTATTTGACCCTCTTGTCCCATATAGATGAGTAGAATCTATCGGGACGAGGGGGTCTTTGTTATGTCTGGCCGTAAGCAGAGTAAAGTCTCGGTCTGGATCTCATGGAGCAGTATCAAAAAGGGAATTCTGGGCATTGCCTTACTGGCTCTAATGATCGGTATTATAGCGTATGATATGCCAACTGCTAAAACGTTGAACTACTGGAGTCTACCGCTGTCCGGTCAAATCATCGCTATTGATGCTGGCCATGGAGGTCCCGATGGGGGAGCAGTTAGCCGTGAGGGCTTAATAGAGAAGGACATAAATCTGGCAGTGTCTCTTTATCTGCGTGATTATTTGCAGCAGGCAGGGGCTATTGTTGTCATGACTCGTGAAGCTGATAATGACCTGGCTCAAGCCGATACAAAGGGTTACTCGAAACGTAAGACAGAAGATCTTAAACAAAGGGTGAGAAGCATCGAGGAGAAAGGTGCCGACTTATTTGTAAGTGTGCATATGAACAGTGTTCCTTCCAATCGCTGGAGTGGGGCACAGACCTTTTACTATCCGAATAACGAACATAATAAAGCGCTGGCAGGATATGTACAGGGAGAACTAAGAACCACATTGGAAAATACAGATCGTGTCGCTAAGACAGTGAATACAGTATATCTGTTGAAGGCTCTGAAAATGCCTGCTGTATTAGTAGAAGTAGGGTTTCTTTCTCATCCCCAGGAGTCACTTCTACTAGGAGATGATGTTTATCAGCGCAAGGTTGCGACAAGTATATACCGTGGCATTCTCCGATATGCCTCAGAGTAGTGGACACAGGACTATTCATCTGCAGAAAGGGAATGCTATAATAGACGGAAATACCGGAGATTTACCCGACCGGAAGTGAAAAAGAGGTGCTTTCCATGCTGACCAGGGAACAAATTCAGAACTTATTGCAGTCGATCACAGACCCGGAATCGGGAAAAAGCCTAGTTGAGTTACAGCTGATTCGCGATATTATGATTAAAGAAGATCGTATATCATTGTCTATAGTTTGTCTTGATACGGATGAGCAGCTTCGTATGGATTTGGAGCAACGAGTGCGCGAGCTTCTAGATAAAGGTGGAGCCGGAAATGTACATATTCGGTTGCGGGATGCAACAGCGCATGAGCGTTCTCTTGTACGCGGAGAGGGCGCTGAGGCTGAGCAGCAAGCAGAACAAGGGTCGAAGTTAAAAGGACACGCAGCGGGCCTTGAGGGCATTGATTTGATCAATGGAAACTCTGGCGTCAACTTCATTGCTGTGGCCAGCGGCAAGGGTGGAGTTGGGAAGTCAACGGTCACAGTCAATCTAGCGGTAGCTCTTGCCAGAAAGGGTAAAAAGGTTGGACTGATCGATGCTGATATTTATGGTTTCAGCATCCCTGATATGATGGGTATCGAAGAAGGACCGATTGTTGAAGAAGGAACAATAATCCCTGTAGAACGTTTCGGGGTGAAGGTCATGTCCATGGGTTTCTTTATCCGTGAAAATAGTCCTGTCATCTGGCGTGGTCCAATGCTCGGTAAAATGCTGCGACAATTTTTCAGTGATGTAGGCTGGGGAGAACTTGACTATATGCTGTTGGACTTACCACCTGGTACAGGTGACGTGGCTCTGGATTTGCATCAGATGTTGCCGCACAGTAAAGAAATTATCGTCACGACTCCACATGCTACTGCGGCTTTTGTGGCAGCCAGGGCTGGTTCTATGGCTTTGCAGACAGACCATGAGATTATAGGGGTCATTGAGAATATGGCCTACTACGAATGCTCTGCATGCGGTAAAAAGGACTATATATTTGGCCGCGGAGGCGGAGCAAGATTGGCAGAGACGCTTCATACGGAATTGCTAGCTCAGATTCCCCTTGGAGCACCAGATAATCATATATCCGAAGCGGATTTTTCACCTTCAGTATACAAAGCGGAAACACCAACAGCACTTTTGTTTGCTGAAATCGCTGATAAGCTGATTACTAAATACGAGCAGCACTAAAATCAATATAGTAAAGAGGCCATCCTGCACTTGTTAGTGGGATAAGGCCTCTTTTGTTTATAAAGGGATGTATTTTATTGAGAACCGGAGTCGTCTCCGCCGCCACCGCCCTCTTGTTTCTGGCTATCTCCGCCGCTACCCTGATCCTTTCCCCCTGTCTTCTGAACTTTGGGCTGAAGTTCCTCCTGCACAACCGTTTTAAGCAAGTCCAATACCTCCATACGGAATAAGGGATTTTGCATGGCTTCTTGCATAATGGTCATTGTCTGTTTGCGATAGTCAGATGATTTAGTAAGATCCAGGAACATTTTCATCATTTCGGGTGACTTCATAATTTCTTCAACTGATTTTTGATAAGAAGGATCTTTAATTAATTGAAGGTGAAGCTCCTTACTCTGCGAATTAATCGCTTTAGCGAAATCACCTGCAAATTTGGGGTCTGTCATTATCTTTTCGATTTCTTTCTGATATTCTGGAGCGGTAAGCGTATCCTTGACCGCCACTTTTATTTGTTCAGTGGTCTGGAGCGGCATCATTTTCATGCTAATACCACTGCTGCTAACGCCGCCTTCAGAACTGGGAGTTGATAATGCTTCTTCTACAGCTTTTTTTCCCTCTTCGCTTTTCAGTATATCTACAACCATGGTCTTCATTTCCTTATATCCACCTTGCCCGGAAGAAGAACTGCTCTGTTCGCCACCGCAGGCCGTTAAGGCTAAAACAAAGCCTAATGCAAATCCGCCCGACCTCAATACCCTCCATTTCATTGGCACTGCCCTCCTTTTAGGATTCCTGCTATGTAGTATGCCGCTTAGAAATACATTTATGTTGCGGGTGAATGGTTTTTTGCCGGTAACCTTGGTAAAATAAATCTGACACGGGGGTGGATAAGCTGAGTATTAGAAAATGGTTTTATTTATTTTGGACCACGCTTTTGATTGGCGCAGGAGGTGCGGTTATTGCCGGGCTTGCTTTGCAAACGGTGAATGGGCGAATCGATTTTAAAAGCGTCGCTGATTTTTGGCTATACCCACTTATTTTATTTGGTTACGGTATACTTGTTAGCGTCTATGCACAGCTTGGATTTTTCGCATATCTGATTCTGAATTATATGGGAATTGGAGTGTTTCCGCGAAAGATTTGGCAGTACATTCAACTGGTGCTCGCCGTGCTCGCTCTGCTCGAGTTGATTTTTTTGCGCACGTTTGTGGGTGGGGACAGAAATGTCATATCCGATCTAATCTTGGGGATATTTATCCTGCTTACGGCCCTAATAGTGACTTATTTTAAAGTGAAAAGTACTAATGCATCTGCTTGGATTCCGACCTTTTTCTTTATGTCAGCAATCTCAATTGTTGAGATCATCGGAGTGCTTCGTATTGGCGTAGATAGTGCTACCGTATTTATTGTTGTCCCGCTAGTTGCTTGCAATGCATTCCAAATTTTGATGCTGCACCGTGTTTTGAAGCCGTCCACCGGTTGAGAGAAGGGACCAGCAACAGGAATAACCCCGCTCATCTGATATATCAGAAATGAACGGGGTTATTTATTAGGTATTCAGTGTCGAAAAGATTAAAATCCGTCAAAGGAGGTTAATCCTAAGAGCAGCATACATATTATGAGATCTATACGAAGCCACTATTTTAGGAGGAGAATATATGAACATCAAGCGTTATATGATAAAAGACACAAACGAAACGATACTGAAGCATCTGGATCCGGATGAAAAAGGTGAATTTAAATCTAAAGAAGAAGCCAATGTGAAAATGGAGAAGCTTAAGGAACGGCTTATCGAGCTACAGGATATATTGTTTGCCCAGAAAAAGCACTCACTGCTTGTTATCCTTCAAGGGATGGACTCAAGTGGTAAAGATGGTACGGTTAAACATATTTTCTCGGGTATTAATCCACAAGGGTTCATGGTCACCAGCTTCAAGAAACCTTCTTTAGAGGAGGAAGCTCACGAATTCTTGTGGAGAGTTCACCAGAAGACACCACCAAAGGGCTATATCGCAGCTTTTAATCGTTCTCACTATGAAGATGTATTGGTGCCACGCGTACATGGTGGCCTGAAAAAGGACGATATGAAGCGCCGCTTTCGTTACATCCGCCAGTTTGAGGAAATGATGGTAGAAGAAGGCACCACGATCATTAAGCTCTTCTTGCATATCTCCAAGGAGAAACAACTCAAGAAAATTCAGGAGCGGCTGGAAGATCCTAAGAAGCATTGGAAATTCGATGCCAGTGACCTTCAGGAGCGGCAATATTGGGACGAATATCAAGAAGCCTATGAAGATATTTTTAAGGAAACCAGCATTGAAAAAGCACCCTGGTACTGGATCCCTGCCAATCACCAGTGGTACCGCAACTATTTGGCCCTAGCCATTGTTGTAAAGACATTGGAGGGATTAGATCTGAGTTATCCGAAGCTGGATACCCCCACACCCGAAATTTCGGAGCTCATTTCTCCACGTCACTAGTACTTTCAATAGTAGCCATTACAGTCCGGCAGCATCCTCTAAACTATCGTTCAGCCATGCAGAATCGCGGACTTCCTTACCGTCGGCACTGCTTTGGCTGAGCAATTCGGAGACCGTTACAAATTCGTAACCTTGCTTGCGAAGCTCATCAATGATGAGTGGGAGTGCCTCATGAGTCTGTTTACAGGAATCGCTGGCATGCAGAAGGACGATATCTCCTGGGTGAGCTTTAGTCGTAACGCGTTTCACAATATTATCTACCCCGATGTTTTTCCAGTCTAAGGAATCCGTATCCCATTGAATAACCTTATACCCTAGATCGTTGGCTATTTGAAGCACTCTTTTGTCAAAATCGCCATTAGGCATACGAATTAAATTTGGCTCTTTCCCGGTTAATTCAGTTAATACGGTGTGTGCGGTCGTAATCTGGGTACGGATTTCCTCATTGCTGAGTGTGCTGTAATTAACATGCTTATGGCCATGGCTACCGATTTCAAAACCTGCGTTCTTAATGTTTGTTACGATTTCCGGATGGGTTTTGCTCCATGGTGAAGACAGGAAGAAGGTGGCTTTATCCACTTTTTTGTCTTCAAGTACCTTTAGAATAGGTTCCGGCCGTTTCTCTCCCCAGCTGATATCGAATGTCAGGGCAATAAGCTTCTTCTCCGTCGGCACACTGTAAATCGCAGAAGGGGCGGCTTCAGAAAATACGGTAATGTTACCCCTCTCGACATAGACAACTCCGGCGGCCAGAAGCGCAGCGGCAAAGATGTAGATGAACCGTTTTATTTTTTTGCCACTGAATACATAAAAAGAATTCATAAATGACTGTGCTCCTCTCCCATGCTAATGCTTGTTTGTTTTAAATGTATGCTCGTACCGCCCGCTTATGACCCAAGATTAAGATAAGGCAGATATCAATATTAGGAGGTATATATGTTATCGTTCTTCACTTTTGTTAAGGATCTCAAAACAATTCGCAAGGCGTTACTACTCTCACTTATTTTGTTTGCAGGGGGTGTGGTCATAGGTTGGATAGGAACTAATTCTTTGGAGAAATTGCTGGTGCAGCAGCTTCAGGGATTAAGTGAAATAAGCGGTAACCTTAGAGAGTCCGCCCATCCGCAATGGAGCTTCTTTATATTTATATTTATGAACAACAGTATCAAAGGCGTGCTCATTCTCTTTTTAGGGGCATTGTTTGGGATACTGCCAGCTATATTTTTATTGATAAATGGAGCGGTTATTGGATATCTGGTTCATTATTCAGCATTACAGGGACAGGATTTGTTTGCTTTGATAGTTAAAGGGTTGCTGCCACATGGAATTATTGAGATACCAGCTATCATCATAGCTTGTGCCTTTGGACTGCAGTTCGGCGGTAAAGTTGCTTCAAGTCTATTCAGCTCGGCAGCCCGAAAGAAGGAAAGGGGAACCGACTGGTCTCTCTTTATGCGTCAGACTCTCACTGCCTCCATATGGATTGTTCTGCTGCTATTTATCGCTGCCATTATAGAAAGCACAATTACATTTTCCCTTTTATCATAAAATTTAGGGGAATTGAGCATAACATTAAAGTCGTGCTCAGGGGGAAGAGGGAATGAATTGAGCATGGTTGTACCATATAGGGGATTTTACATAATTATGGTTATAGATGCGATCCTCCGGTTAATCTAATTAGACAGAGCAATACGCAGCTTTCCCCATTTGGACTAACTTCTTTTGCACAAGAATTAGTAGTTGGAGCATTTGATCATTTCAATTTGATGAAGGAGGCCAAGCCTATGCTGGGAATGTTGTTTAATGATAAAGAATGCAAAGAACTAGACTATGTTTTGCGTAAAGAGCTTGATGAAATGCTGTTAGATTTGAGCGATCAACGCTTGGACCAAAATATTAGACATGCTATCGCTAACAGATATAAAACCGTATTTCGTATGTATGCTCGCTTCGCTCCTCAGAAAGAGCTTTCTAAGTATGCATGGGGTGGACGTACCTCTCAGATCAAGCATTAATGCCGCGGTAATAGGCCAAGGTCTTATGAGATTTACAATAACTTAACAAAATAGGTTGACTAAAAAGGTGGCGCCGTGATACATTATATCTCGCGCCCCTTTTCGTTGTATGAAAGGTGGATGCAGACAAGAACTTTTAACAAAATGTTTTTCAAAAAAAAGCTTGCCAAATTATGATATGCTGTGATATATTATAAAGGTCGCCGCTGAGACGCGGTGAAGAGCTAAAACGAGAACTTGATCTTTGAAAACTGAACAACGAGTGAGTGGGATTTTACGAAAGTGAAATCCAAAAGAAGATGAGTTTCACGGCGCTTGCGCTTAGTGAACTTGTCGGATAGAGAATGTAAATTCTCGTCAGATGTTTCAAAATGAGCAATCGCTCTTTTC
>LIDZ01015061.1_pt12 | contig 16868 bp, 15 predicted proteins | sample 644651 | NCBI WGS metagenome assembly LIDZ01 (sample SAMN03856242, study PRJNA289617) | food metagenome | isolation source: wine grapes on drying loft during traditional withering process | host: Vitis vinifera cv. Corvina | place: Italy: Gargagnago di S. Ambrogio di Valpolicella | collected 2014-01 | reverse complement strand
CTGGCTGCGCGGGGGCAAAGCGCAGCGGCGCACCGAGCTGGCGCGCCGCCTCGTGCAGCGCACCATTGGCCATCTGCGTATCGGCCGCCAGCACACAAGCCAGGGCCGGCAATGCCAGGCCCGCAGCCTCGAAGGCAAGGCGCACGGCTGCAGCGACGTCGCCACACTCACCCTCGACGGCAGCCAGCACCGAGCGAGGATAGATCAGCAAGTCATTCGAGGCAGGTGCCCGCAGCTCACTGGCCACTCGGATGGTCAGTTGCGCGTGTTCATCCACGGGTAGCCGGGCCTCGGCCAGCCAAGGCGCCGCACCTTCGATGCGTACGCTGGCGCCCGCCAGCAAATCAGACACAAAGCGCTTGCCCTGGCCCAGATCATCGAGCGCGTAACCCTGCGGCGGATTGAGCAGGCAGGTGCCAAAACGCAGTTCACCGCTGGTGGTGATTGCCGCACTTACCTGCAGATGTTCACCTATGGCACGGGCCATGACGTTCACGCCAGCCAGCCCGCCCAGTAATGGCACCACCGCACTGGCATCTTCGGCCACGGCCAAGACTGGCGGCTCGGCACCTTTTTCCAGCAACACGGCTGCCAGGCTGCGAATGATGATGCCTGCCGCACAGAGCGCGATGATCGGCGTGTCGCTCTGGTACAAGCCGCGCAACGTTGCGCCAAAGTCGTCGTACGCCAGATCTGCACCCGCAACGCGACCGGCCAGCCCGTGTATCCGAGCGTCGGGATAGAGTTGCTGCAGGCGCTGCGCGGTGGCCAGGCTACCCTGGCCCAGAATGACGATGGCCGGAGCGCTAGCCGTCATCCCTGCCACCGCTCACCGGGAACGATGATCAGCGAAAAATACGGCGACGACATCGGGTCAACCTCATTGAGCGGCACGATTTTCTGATTGGGCATGGTCGCGCGTTCCACGTACAGCGCTCGCTCGGCCATGCCCAGCTCGTGGAGCACAGCCTTGACCTTGAGGAAATTGCGCCCCAGTTTCATGATCACCGCCGCATCCGCATCGGCCAGGCGGCGCTTGAGGTCATCGGCGGGCAGCACGCCGGACAGCACCGACAGGCTCTGGTTGCGATACACCAGCGGCGCACCCAGTACCGAGGCGCCACCCAGCATCGAGCACACCCCCGGGATGACCTGAGCGTCATAGCGCTCGGCAAGGCGATCATGCAGGTACATGTAAGAGCCATAGAAAAACGGGTCACCTTCGCAGATGACCGCCACGTCGCGCCCGGCGTCCAGATGCGCGGCGACCTCGACACTGGCCTGATCGTAGAAATCGCTGATGACCCGCTCGTAGGACAGCGGCGCCGGCAACGCCTCGGTGGTCACCGGATAGACCAGCGCCAACTGGGTCTGCGCGGGCTGCAGATGACCTTCGATGATACTGAAAGCGTTGCCCTTCTTACCCTTGGCCACAAAGTACGCCACCACTTGCGACTCACGCAGCAGGCGCAGGGCCTTGACCGTGATCAGCTCCGGATCACCAGGGCCTACGCCCAGCCCTAGCAAGCGCCCGCGCGGGGTAGTCTCGCCTGCCATCATTCGACCTCCGTGGCCAAGGCGTTGACTGCTGCGGCGGCCATTGCACTCCCGCCACGGCGGCCATTGACCACCACGAACGGCACGCCACGGCTATCGGCGGCCAGCATGGCCTTGGATTCGGCAGCACCAACGAAGCCCACAGGAAAACCCAGAATCAGCGCAGGTTTCGGTGCCCCGGCGTCAATCACTTCCAACAGATAGAACAGTGCTGTCGGCGCATTGCCGATGACTACCACACTGCCAGCAAGGTGCGGGCGCCACAGCTCCAAGGCCGCCGCCGAGCGGGTATTGCCCAGCTCGCGAGCCAGCTCCGGCACGCCTTCATCCTTTAAGGTACAGATCACCTCGTTGTTGGCTGGCAGGCGCGCGCGGGTGATGCCCTCGGCGACCATCCGCGCATCGCACAGGATGGGTGCTCCGGCGGCCAACGCGTCGCGCCCGGCCTTGCCAGCACCTTGGGAGAAGCGTAGGTCTTGCACGACCTCGACCATCCCGCAGGCGTGGATCACGCGCACGGCGAGCTTTTCGAGATCAGCGGGAATACCCTGCAAATCGGCCTCGGCGCGGATGATGGCGAACGAGTTGCGATAGATCTCCTGACCATCGCGGATGTAATCAATCATCGGTATTGCTCCGTAAGCGGGCGTTCAGCAACGCACCGGCTTCCTGCACAGAAATGTGGGAGGCGTGCAGCCTGCCGAAACCGGACCGCACTGCATCGCGTAAATAGAAATCATAGTAGCCAGGGGCAACCGCCAGCAGGGTCACCGGCGCCACATGGGCCGCGGCGCACGAGCGTCGGCAGCCACTCAGGTGCAGCGTGCCCGGCGCACCGGGTGCGTGCAGCAGGGCTGCCAGTTGCACGGCATCAGCCTTGGTGTCGGCCAGGCCTTTGGCGCAGCCGGCACTGCCGGTACAGGCGATCAGCTGAGTCAGCGGCTGCTGAGGCGTCGTCAACAGCCCAAGCGCCGCCAGTTCGGCCAATGCCGCCTGGCCATGCACAACGGCGACATCGTCCAGCAACAGCCCCTGCCAGGGCGTCATGCGCAGCGAGCCTCCGCCCATGGCGCGAGCAACGGCCGCCGCGCCCTGCAGTTGCGCGGGCGTCAGACGCCCAAGCGGCGCCAAGGCAGCCACTTGGCAACGCCCCGGCTGCGGCTGGGGATGCACACCCACCGGTGACTGTGGTGCGGCGGCGCGATGCCAGGTCAGGCCGCGAACAGCAAGACCCAGACTATTGACGAAGTCGCGCCGCGCCTGGGCGGCATTGCCCTGGAACAGATCGCGCAGGCGGTGCTGCAGATCAGTGGCCTGACGAAGAAAGCTATCAAGCACCGCCAGCACCAACGCGTGGGCCTGCTCCAGGGGCACCGCGCCCTCTGGAGCATCGAGGCCCGGGCAACCCGCCAGTCCGAATGCCATCCACGGCGTGCCATCAAGCTGCACCGGCGACAACCACACATCATGATGATGCTCGAGCATGGCCAAGGCTTCGCCGCCATCAAGCTGTATCGCAAACTTGGCAGACAACTGGTGATAGCGCGGCTCGTGTTCCAGGCTGGCAAGAATCATCGCCGCCAAGGGCCGCACATCGAGCAGTTGCTGACAGTCAATCCCCGCAGCAGGGCTGAGCATCAGGTTGCGCACATCATCGGCGCCGGTATCGCGGGGGCCCAGGCCAGCGCCCAGCAGCGCCTCGATCAACGGCGCCGAATCCCCTCGGACCCCGCGAATCTGCAGATTGGCGCGGTTGGTCACCTCGATGACCCCGCCGGCATGGCGCTGTGCCGCCAAGGCTACAGCCTCGGCCTGCTCGGCACTGAGCACGCCGCCCGGCAGCTTGATCCGGCAGATGCCGCCATCCAACGCCTGGACGATACGCAGCAACCCCGGACAGGCCGAGGGGCGAACAGCTGGCAGCGGCGTGCGGGCCGGGGGAGGCGCGTGCAATGGAATACCCAAATCGGTCAAAAAGCGCTTCATAGGTGAAGGCGCGGTATTATGCCTGCTTTGGCCGACTGCATGAAAAGTCTGCCCGTCGGAATTCAACGCTATGAGGAATATTCATGTTGCCCTGGCTCACCGTGGTGGGAATCGGCGAAGACGGCTATGCCGGCCTGGGCAAGCGGGCGCGGCACGCGCTGTTGGCGGCCACGCGCATTGTCGGTGCACCGCGACAGCTGCAACTGCTGCCCCATTGCCTGAGCGCCGAGCGCCGGGAATGGCCGCAGCCGTTCAGCCTTGATGAGGTATTGGCGTTACGCGGCCAGCCCGTTTGCGTGCTGGCCAGCGGTGATCCGATGTTTTTTGGCGTCGGTGCCAGCCTCGCGCGCCAGGTGCCAGCCGCGCAGATGCTGACGCTGCCCGCACCTTCATCTTGTTCATTGGCCGCCGCGCGGCTGGGCTGGGCGCTGCAAGACACCACGGTACTCTCGGTGGTCGCGCGCCCTCTGAGCGGCTTGATCCCCCACCTGGCCAACGGCGTACGCCTGCTGGTGCTCAGCACCGATGGCAGCAGCCCGGCGGCAATCAGCGCGCTGTTGTGCGAACACGGCTATGGCCCCAGCCTGCTCACCGTGCTCGAACACCTCGGTGGCCCCTTGGAACAGCAGCACACGGGCAGTGCCGAAAACTGGCAGGCGGCGCGCGTTGCCGACCTCAACGTGGTGGCCATCGACTGCCGCGCAGCGCCCGATACCCCGCGCCGCTCGCGCCTGGCCGGGCTGCCCGACGATGCCTTTGCCCATGACGGTCAGCTGACCAAGCGTGACATTCGCGCGGTGACCCTCGCGCGTCTGGCCCCCCAGCCTGGCGAATTGCTGTGGGATGTAGGCGCCGGCTGTGGCTCGATCGGTATCGAATGGATGCGCAGCCATGCCAGCTGTCGCGCCTTGGCGATCGAGTCGGACGACGGCCGCCAAGCGCTGATCGAGCACAACCGCGAAGCCCTCGGTGTGCCTGGCCTGCAACTGCAGCGCGGTCGTGCCCCTGCAGCGCTGCAGGGGCTGGAAGCGCCTGATGCAATCTTTATCGGCGGCGGGGTCACCCGCGAGGGCGTGTTCGAAGCCTGCTGGGCGGCGCTCAAGCCCGGCGGGCGGCTGGTCGCCAACGCGGTGACTCTGCAAAGCGAGGCCGCGCTGATGCACTGGCGCGCACAATACGGCGGCGACCTTACCCGTTTGCACATTGCCCAGGCGCAGCCTTTGGGGGAATTCGACACCTGGCGCCAGGCGCTGCCCATCACCGTTCTCGACCTCACCAAGGCCCACGATGCGTGACGAAACCGGCGAACAACCAGCGCCGCTGCGCACCGGCCTGACCACGGGCAGCTGCGCCACCGCTACCAGCCTGGCGGCGGCTGGCCTGTTGCTGCGCGGGATACCGCAGGATGGCGTCGATATTGTCCTGCCCAAGGGCAAACGGGTGACCATGCGCCTGGAGTTCTGCCGCCTGTGCGAGGGCGGCGCCGAAGCCGGCACGATCAAGGATGCCGGCGACGACCCCGACGTCACCCACGGCGCCTTGCTGTTCAGTCGCGTGCGCCTGCTGCCGACACCCGGGGTGGTCTTCATCGCTGGCGCGGGCGTGGGCACCGTGACCCGCCCCGGCCTGGTGCTCGGCGTAGGTGAACCGGCGATCAACCCGGTACCGCGGCGCATGATGGTCGAACACCTCACGCAGCTGGCCGCCGATTGCGGCTACCCTGGCGGCTTCGAGATCACTGTGCACGTAGAAAACGGCGCCGCCCTGGCGCTCAAGACCATGAATCCGCGGCTGGGGATTCTTGGCGGTTTGTCGATCCTGGGCACCAGCGGCATCGTCAGGCCGTTCTCCTGCGCAGCCTACATCGCCTCCATTCACCAAGGTATCGATGTCGCTCATACCAACGGCTATGACCACATTGCCGCGTGCACCGGCAATGCCAGCGAAGACACCATGCGCCGGGTCTATCAGATGCCCGACATCGCCTTGATCGAAATGGGCGACTTTGTCGGCGCCGTGCTCAAGCACCTGCGCAAGGTGCCGGTGGCCAGGCTTAGCCTGTGCGGCGGCTTTGGCAAGATCAGCAAGCTCGCTGGCGGGCACATGGATCTGCACAGCCGCCATTCGAGCATCGATTTGCCGCAACTGGCCGACTGGGCTGGCGCACTGGGCGCTAACGCAACACTGCAACAAGGTATCCGCGGGGCCAATACCAGCCAGCAGGCGCTGGCCATGGCCAGCGCGGCAGGCATCGGCCTGGGTGATGAAGTGTGCCGCCACGCCCTGGCCTTTGCGCGCAGTGTGGTGCCAGCAGGTGTGCAGGTAGAAGTGTTCGCCATCGACCGCCAAGGCGGTATCGTCGGACACGCCGGGGGTGATGCATGAAGCGCATTTTGTTATTGGGCGGCGTCGCCGAGGCGTTGTCGGTCGCCCGCCGCCTGGGCCCCGAGCACATCTACAGCCTGGCCGGCATTGGCCGAGTACCCGATGATCTGCGCTGCCAGATACGGGTCGGGGGTTACGGCGGCGCGGCCGGCCTGGCGCAGTTCATCAAGGCTGAAGGCATCGACCTGCTGGTCGATGCCACCCACCCCTATGCCGCGCAGATCAGCGCCAATGCACATGCCGCTGCAGGCATGGCCAGCGTAGCGTGCTGGGCGTTGCGCCGCCCCGGTTGGCAGGCGGGCACGGGCGATGATTGGCGGCCCTTCGCCGACTGGCCTGCGCTGATGGCGGCGCTGGCGCCCTTCAAACGGCCGTTCTTTACCTTGGGCCGCGAGCCACTGGCGTATTTGCAGGACATCCCTGCCGGGCAATTCTGGACGCTGCGCACCTTGGACGACCACCCCGCCGCCCCACGCAGCCATATCATCGGCGCGCGTGGGCCGTTCCGTCTCGATGGCGAACGCACCCTGTTCGCAGCCGGCGGGTTCGATGTGCTGATCAGCAAGAACAGCGGCAGCAGCGCCACCGAACCAAAACTGCAAGTGGCCCGTGAACGGGGGCTGCCAGTGCTGTTGCAAGCGCGCCCTCAACTGCCTGCGGTTGATCGAGAGTTACAGAGTGTTGCTGAAATGATTGAAGCATTGGCGCTGTATCTCGGCTGAGGCAACCGCCCCTTCGCCATATCCCTGTGGGAGCGGGCTCTGCCCGCAAAATGCCCCTCCAAGCCAGCAAAATTCTCCCAGACCAAAGCGCCTTTTTACTTCCACCGCGCCTTCTGGCTAAATACCGCCCACTCTCTGATCAAGGACGCTCGCGATGACCTGCACCTGGCGCTGGATTACCCGGTTCTCTGGCCTGGCGCTGCTGCTTGTCAGCACACTGGCCACAGCCAAGGATTATCAGGTCGGCGATATCACCGTGCACGCACCGTGGTCACAGACCCTGCCGCCCAGCGCCCCGACGCTGGCAGCCTATTTCGTCATCAGCAACCACGGTACCTTTGCCGACCGCCTGCTCAGCGTCGACACACCGATCGCCGACACGGCCGAGCTGCATCAACATCTGCATCAGGACGGCATGATGAAGATGCAGCAGATCGACTCGCTGCTCATCAATCCTGAGCAAGATGCCGTATTCGAGCCCATGGGCTACCACGTCATGCTGGTCAATCCCCATGACGACGCCCCTCGCGGTGAAGGTGAGCATTTTGCGCTGACCCTGCATTTCGAAAAAGCCGGTGACGTGACGGTCGATGTGGTCATCAGCCGCACGGCACCCAAGCCCTGATCCGTGAGCCGCAGTTTGCGTCTGGCTCATCCGGGAGCGTGCCCCAAAGGCCTCGCGGTGTGGATCAGCCTGTTCGCAATGCTGATGGTGTTCGTTGGCCCGCTGCTCTCCCAGTCAATCGCCATGCCGCCCATGCCCGGCATGGACATGCCGATGCCGATGCATCACGGTATGCAGCACGCTGCCAGGGCGGATAGCCCCAAGACAGGCATTGCCCACGCCGATGCTCATCACGATGCGCAGGCCTCTACCACCCCGGCCCCCGCGGCAGACCTGCACCCCCTGTGGGAAAAATGCGGTTATTGCGACTTCATGCTGCACTGCCCCGCCCTGCCACAGACCCTTGCCCTGCTGGGCAGCCAGGCCAGCCCAGAACCCCGCGCGCTGCACTATTTCGTCCGTGCCGGGCATGCACGCCAGCCCCGCTTCCCCGGCGCACTGACCCGCGCCCCGCCCACTCGACTGCTTGCCTGAAACCCCTCGCCCGCCTGCTACCGCACGCGCAGCCCTGGAGCTGCGCGAGTAACGGCGCGCGCTTGTCTGTCATTCATGCAGTGAATTCCTCATGTCCAGATTCAACGCTGTACCTGCTATTGCCCGTCGTTATCTGCCATTCGCGCTGTGCAGCAGCCTGATCAGTCCCTTGGCGCTGGCCATCGACCAGGCACACGATCACAGCGTGCAGGCCTTGGCTCCTACCGTCATCACCGCCGTTGGCCCCAGCTCGCCCCTGACCGTAGTGACCAACCCCAAGGACCCACGCCAACCGGTGCCGGCCAGCGACGGCGGCGACTACCTGAAAACCATACCGGGCTTTAGCGTGATCCGCGCGGGGGGCACCAACGGCGACCCGGTGCTGCGGGGCATGTTTGGCTCGCGCCTGAATATCCTCACCAACGGCGGCGAGATGCTCGGCGCCTGCCCCTCGCGCATGGACGCCCCAACGTCCTACATCTCGCCGCAAACCTACGACCGCCTGACCGTCATCAAAGGCCCCCAAACGGTACTCTGGGGCCCGGGCGGCTCGGCGGGCACGGTGCTGTTCGAGCGCGAGCCTGAACAATTCGACAGCCCCGGCACACGCCTGGACGCCAGCGCCCTGATCGGCTCCAACGGTCGCGTCGACAAACTGATCGACGCTGCAGCCGGCGGCGCCCAAGGCTATGCCCGTGTCATCGGCAATCAATCGCGCACCGGCGACTACAGCGACGGCAGTGGCAACCGCGTTGCGTCCAAGTGGGACAAATGGAACGGCGACATCGCCTTGGGCTGGACCCCAACCACCGACACCCTGCTGGAGCTCACTGCCGGGCGTGGTGATGGCAAGGCTCGTTACGCGGGGCGCGGCATGGACGGTGCGCAATTCCAACGCGAAAGCCTGGGTTTGCGCTTCGAGCAAAGAGACCTCAGCGGGGTGCTCGATAAACTTGAGGCTCAGGTGTACTACAACTATGCCGACCACGTGATGGACAACTACAGCCTGCGCACCCCCTCGGGCACGGGCATGATGGCCAGCGCCATGGCCACTAATGTCGATCGGCGCACCCTCGGCGGGCGTGTCAAGGCCACCTGGCAGTGGGCCGATGCCGAGCTGATTGCCGGCCTCGACGGGCAAACCAACAGCCATCGCAAGCGCACTGCCATGGGCGAAGACGCCTACAAGGCCCTGCCGCGGGACAAGGATGCGCAGTTCGATCAGTACGGTGCCTTTGCCGAGCTGACCTGGCATGCCAGCGCCAACGATCGGGTGATCGGCGGCGCGCGTCTGGACCGCTCCAGTGCCAGGGATTACCGGCCTGCCACCGGTTCAGGCGTGAATGCCGTGAGCAACCCGACCGCAGGCGAGACCCGTGCCGACACCCTGCCCAGCGGCTTTGTCCGTTACGAGCATGACCTGCTCGGGCTGCCTGCCACGGCGTATGTCGGCCTGGGCCATGCGCAGCGTTTCCCTGATTACTGGGAGCTGTTTTCCTCGAGCCTCACGCCCAGCGGAACGCTCAATGCCTTTGATTCGGTCAAGCCCGAAAAAACCACACAGCTCGACGCCGGTATCCAGTACGAGACCGATGACCTGCAGGCTTGGGTGTCCGGTTATGTAGGGCAGGTCAGCGACTACATACTGTTCAATTACCAAGGCACGGCTTCTTCGACGCGCAATGTCGACGCCCATACCCTGGGTGGCGAGCTGGGCGTGGCCTATCGTTTGAGCGAACACCTGAAGGCCGATGGCACCCTGGCCTACGCATGGGGCGAGAACCGCACCGACCACCGCGCACTGGCGCAGATGCCGCCCTTGGAAGCACGCCTGGGGCTGACTTACAGCCAGGCCAACTGGAGCACCGGGGCCCTGTGGCGACTGGTTTCGGCGCAGGGGCGCATCGACCGTGGAGCAGGCAACGTCGTGGGCCGGGACTTCGATTCCAGCTCGGGCTTTGGCGTGTTTTCGCTCAACGGCGCGTACAAGGTCAACCGCCACCTCAAGCTCAGCGCGGGCATCGACAACCTGCTGAACAAAACCTACTCCGAGCACCTGAACCGGGCCGGCAACGCCGGCTTTGGCTACCCGGCCAATGACCCGCAGGGGATCAACGAACCAGGGCGCATGCTCTGGACCAAGGTGGATGTGAGTTTCTGATCCAGACCCTTCGCTGAGTCGAAGGCCTTTTCGCGGGCAGAGCCCGACTCCCACGGGGGCAAATGAACCCTGCAGGACCGAGCTCTGCCCGGGAAGAGGCCCTCGCAACCTGTACAAAGGCAAAACCCTGACCAGTCAGTCAACAAATTTGCACCGCATTGACCCAGTCCACGCACCAGCCCGTGAAACGCGCACCAAGTTTGCGCACTGCACTGCGCTTGCCCATCACCGCAATGGCGCTGCCAACGCCCTCGCTGGGGTTAGGCACAGCCTTTGCTAGCACTCTGGACAGCCTTTAACGAATCGCCATCTGCCCCTCTAAAAAAACACACGTACATGGAGATTGCACAATGAAGCGTCGCAGCTTGATCAAGGCTTTTACATTGACGGCATCCATCGCCGCCATGGGTCTGACCTGGACTGCCCAGGCGGCGGAGACCATCAAGGTCGGCATTCTGCATTCGCTGTCGGGCACCATGGCCATTTCCGAGACGTCCCTCAAGGACATGGCGCTGATGACCATCGCCGAGATCAACGCCAAGGGCGGCGTGAACGGCAAGATGCTCGAGCCGGTCATCGTCGACCCCGCTTCCAACTGGCCGCTGTTCGCTGAAAAAGCGCGCCAGTTGCTGACCCAGGATAAAGTCGCCGTGGTGTTCGGCTGCTGGACCTCGGTGTCACGCAAATCGGTACTGCCGGTGTTCGAAGAACTCAACGGGCTGCTGTTCTACCCGGTGCAATACGAAGGCGAAGAGATGTCGCCCAACGTCTTTTACACCGGTGCAGCGCCTAACCAGCAGGCCATTCCGGCAGTGGAGTACCTGATGAGCGAGGACGGCGGCGCGGCCAAGCGTTTCTTCCTGCTGGGCACCGACTACGTCTATCCGCGTACCACCAACAAGATCCTGCGTTCGTTTTTGCACTCCAAGGGCGTCGCTGACAAGGATATCGAGGAGGTCTACACCCCCTTCGGCCACGCCGACTATCAAACCATCGTGGCCAACATCAAGAAGTTCTCTGCGGGCGGCAAGACTGCCGTGGTTTCGACCGTCAACGGCGACTCCAACGTGCCGTTCTACAAAGAGCTGGCCAACCAAGGCCTGAAGGCGACCGACGTCCCCGTCGTAGCCTTCTCCGTAGGCGAAGAAGAACTGCGCGGCATCGACACCAAGCCGCTGGTGGGCAACCTGGCCGCCTGGAACTACTTCCAATCGGTTGAAAACCCAGTCAACAAAAAGTTTGTGGCTGACTGGAAAGTCTATGCCAAGGCGCACAACCTGCCGGGCGCAGACAAAGCCGTGACCAACGACCCGATGGAAGCCACCTACGTCGGCATCCATATGTGGGCCCAGGCTGCCGAGAAAGCCAAGTCGACCGAGGTCGACAAGGTGCGTGACGCCATGGCCGGCCAGACCTTTGCCGCGCCATCGGGCTACACCCTGACCATGGACAAGACCAACCACCACCTGCACAAGCCGGTGATGATCGGCGAGATCCAGGATGACGGCCAGTTCAACGTCGTGTGGCAAACCAAGGAGCCGATCCGCGCCCAACCGTGGAGCCCGTACATCCCTGGCAACGACAAAAAGCCGGACCATCCGGTCAAGAGCAACTAAGCCAAGCCTGACCCCCTGCATCACAACTTGTGAGAGCGGGCTCTGCCCGCGAAGACGTCAGCCAGATCACCGCCGTATTGGCTGATGCGAGGCGCCCTTACTGGGCTCTTCGCGGGCAGAGCCCGCTCCCACAGGGATCGCAGCGCTACACAGGACACCCGCCATGCCCACCGTCATGCTTCGCATCATCGTCACGCTTGCCTTGCTGTTGCCGTTTGGCGCGCAGGCCAATGACGCCAGTGACTTCGTTGCCGCCGACTCTTCCGCCCAGGCCAAGCTGCTCGAAAGCTGGGCTGCGCAGCCGTTGCCCGAGCGCACCGAATTGCTCCTGGCCTTGCAGGCGGGCAGCGTTGTCGCCGATGCCGAAAAACACCCCTTCGTCCAATCTGGCGATGCCTATACCGCCCTCGATGGCAGCGCTACCGCTATCGAACCCATTCGCAAATTGCGTCTGAACAACCGTCTGCGCGGCCTGGTTGAAAACGCCGTGGCCGCCCACCAACTGCTGGCCAACGACAAGGCCCTGCGCCTGGCCGCCGCGCGGCAGTTGCAAAAGAGCGCACAGCCCGCGCAGCTGGGCGTGCTCGACCACCAGTTCGCGGGCGAAAAAGACAGCACCGTCAAAGCCGCCCTCGGGCTGGCCCTGGCTAACCTGCAACTGGTCGATACCAACCCGGCCGTGCGCTTGGCTGCGGTACGCCTGCTCGGCGAAACCGGTGACCCGCTGGCCCGTACTCGTCTGGAAGACCTGCTCGCGCCCGGCGTCGAGGCCGATGCCGACGTGCGTACCGCTGCTGAAACCAGCCTGGTCCAGGTCAAGCGCCAGTTGATGATCGGCGACCTGGCCGGTCAGGCCTTCAGCGGCATTTCCCTAGGCTCGATTTTGCTGCTGGCCGCCCTGGGCCTGGCCATCACCTTTGGCCTGCTGGGCGTGATCAACATGGCGCACGGCGAAATGCTCATGCTTGGCGCTTACTCCACCTATGTAGTGCAATTGCTGTTTCAGCGCTTCGCCCCCGGCGCCATCGAGTACTACCCCCTGATAGCCCTGCCCGTGGCGTTTTTCGTCACGGCCGCTATCGGGATGGCGCTGGAGCGCACCGTCATCCGCCACTTGTACGGCCGGCCGCTGGAAACGCTCCTCGCCACCTGGGGCATCAGCCTGATGCTGATCCAGGCCGTGCGTCTGGCCTTTGGCGCGCAAAACGTCGAAGTGGCCAACCCCGAGTGGCTGTCAGGGGGCATACAGGTGATGCCGAATCTGGTGCTGCCATACAACCGCATCGTGATCATCTTTTTCGCCCTGGCCGTGGTGGTGCTTACCTGGCTGCTGCTGAACAAGACCCGCTTGGGCCTGAACGTGCGCGCCGTCACGCAAAACCGCAACATGGCCGCCTGCTGCGGCGTACCCACCGGCCGGGTCGACATGCTCGCCTTTGGCCTGGGCTCTGGCATAGCCGGCCTGGGCGGCGTGGCGCTGAGCCAGATCGGCAACGTCGGCCCGGACCTGGGGCAAAGCTACATCATCGATTCGTTCCTGGTGGTGGTGCTCGGCGGTGTCGGGCAACTAGCAGGCAGCGTCTCGGCGGCGTTCGGTCTGGGCATCGCCAACAAGATCCTCGAACCGCAGATTGGCGCGGTGCTCGGTAAAATTCTCATCCTGGCGTTGATCATTCTGTTTATCCAGAAGCGTCCGCAGGGCCTCTTCGCGCTCAAAGGACGGGTGATCGACTGATGAACCAGCCACTGATGCTCACTGCTTCGCAAAAAGCCGGACCCAAGGTCACCCTCGCCGTCGGCGCCGTGGTGCTTTTGATTCTGCTGGCCTTGCCGTTGTTGTCGTTGCTGCCGGCCAGCAACAGCCTGCAGGTCTCGGCCTACACCCTGACGCTGGTGGGCAAGATCCTGTGCTACGCCATTGTCGCCCTGGCACTGGACCTGGTCTGGGGTTACGCCGGGCTGCTGTCGCTGGGGCATGGTCTGTTCTTTGCCCTGGGCGGCTACGCCATGGGCATGTACCTGATGCGCCAGGCGGCCGGCGACGGCCTGCCGGCCTTCATGACGTTCTTGTCGTGGACCGAACTGCCTTGGTATTGGGTCGGCACCGAGCACTTCCTGTGGGCCATGTGCCTGGTGGTGCTGGCGCCCGGCTTGCTGGCGCTGGTGTTCGGCTTTTTTGCCTTCCGCTCGCGGATCAAGGGTGTGTATTTCTCGATCATGACCCAGGCGCTGACTTTTGCCGGCATGTTGCTGTTCTTCCGTAACGAAACCGGCTTTGGTGGCAACAACGGGTTTACCAATTTTCGCAGCATCCTGGGCTTCGAGATCACCTCGCAGGGCACCCGCGCGGTGCTCTTCCTGCTGACCGTGGCCTTGCTGGCAATCAGCCTGTGGCTGGGGTTCAAGCTGGCGCGCAGCAAGTTCGGCCGCGTGCTCACTGCCCTGCGTGATGCCGAGAACCGCCTGATGTTCTGCGGCTACGACCCGCGCGGTTTCAAGCTGTTCGTGTGGGTGCTCAGCGCCGTGCTGTGCGGCCTGGCCGGAGCGCTGTACGTCCCGCAGGTGGGCATCATCAACCCCAGCGAAATGTCGCCGACCAACTCCATTGAAGCCGCCGTATGGGTCGCCCTCGGTGGCCGTGGCACGTTGATCGGGCCGTTGCTGGGCGCCGGTGTGGTCAATGGCATGAAGAGCTGGTTTACCGTGGCCTTTCCCGAGTACTGGCTGTTCTTTTTAGGCGCGCTGTTCATCATCGTCACCTTGTATCTGCCCAAGGGCGTGATCGGCCTGCTGAAGAAAAGGAGCGAACAATGAGAACGCCGTCGACCCCGCAGTTCATGCTCGAACCAGCCTACGACGCCAACACCGACGAAGGCGCCAGCCGCGACGCCATCGGCCTGGGCTCTGCGGCAGGCAAAGGCTTGGACACGCGCCACGGCACCATCCTGACCCTGGAAGACATCAGCGTCAGTTTTGACGGTTTCAAAGCCCTCAACAACCTCAATCTGTACATCGGCGTGGGCGAGTTGCGCTGCATCATCGGGCCCAATGGCGCCGGCAAGACCACGATGATGGACGTGATCACCGGCAAGACCCGACCCACCCAGGGCAAGGCCTGGTTCGGCGAAACCATGGACCTGACCACCATGAGCGAAGTGCAGATCGCCCAGGCCGGCATCGGCCGCAAATTCCAGAAGCCCACGGTGTTCGAAGCGCTCACCGTGTTTGAAAATCTCGAGCTGGCGCAAAAGACAGACAAGTCGGTGTGGGCCAGCCTGCGGGCGCGCTTGAGCGGTGAGCAGCGTGATCGCATCGAACAGGTGCTTGAAACCATTCGCCTCAGTGCCTCGGTGGAGCGCCCCGCGGGGCTGCTGTCCCATGGGCAAAAGCAGTTTCTGGAGATCGGCATGCTGCTGGTCCAGAACCCGCAGTTGCTGCTGCTCGACGAGCCGGTGGCGGGCATGACCGATGCCGAAACCGAATTCACTGCCGAGCTGTTCAAGACCTTGGCACGCAATCACTCGTTGATGGTGGTGGAACATGACATGGGCTTTGTCGGCTCGATCGCCGACCACGTCACCGTGCTGCACCAAGGCAGCGTGCTGGCCGAAGGCTCGCTTGAGGAAGTACAAGCGGATGAGCGTGTCATCGAGGTTTATCTGGGGCGCTGAGTCTTTCTGCCCTGTGGGCGCGGGCTCGGCCCGCGAATAGCACTGCCAGCGCCGATCTAAAAGGATCTCACCATGCTGCAAGTCGACACCCTGCATCAATACTACGGCGGCAGCCACATCCTGCGCGGCCTGAGCTTCGACGTGAAGGTCGGTGAAGTCACCTGCCTGCTTGGCCGTAACGGCGTGGGCAAGACGACCCTGCTCAAGTGCCTGATGGGCCTGATCCCGGCCAAGCAAGGCAGCGTCACCTGGGAGGGCAAGCCTATCACTGGCTTCAAGCCCCATCAGCGTGTGCACTCCGGCATCGCCTATGTACCCCAGGGCCGAGAGATTTTCGGCCGCCTGACGGTAGAAGAAAACCTGCTCATGGGCCTGTCGCGCTTTCCCGGCCGCGAAGCCAAGGAGGTCCCGGCCTTTATCTACGAACTGTTCCCCGTGCTGCTGCAGATGAAACACCGGCGCGGCGGTGACCTGTCCGGCGGTCAGCAGCAGCAACTGGCGATCGGCCGAGCCTTGGCCAGCCGCCCACGCCTGCTGATTCTCGATGAGCCCACCGAGGGGATTCAGCCGTCGGTGATCAAGGAAATCGGCGCGGTGATCAAGCAACTCGCCGCCAAAGGCGACATGGCGATTCTGCTGGTCGAGCAGTTCTATGATTTCGCCGCCGAACTGGCCGACCAGTACATCGTCATGTCACGGGGCGAGGTCGTCCAGCAAGGCCGCGGCCAAAACATGGAAGCCGAGGGTGTGCGCGGCTTGGTAACCATCTAATCTGAGCAATGCCACTTATAACGACGACACCATGAATCTACCTGTATCCCCTGCCGTCTACACCCCCAGCTGGCATGCTGAACTGGAACTGGGCTATGCCCGCTTCGGCGAAAGCACTCGCCCCGTACTGCGCCGCCACAAGGGCCCGCTGCGGGTGCAAAAGCACCTGTACGCCGAAGGCCCCGAAGTCTGCCAACACATCATCGTGCACCCGCCGGGTGGCATTGCCGGTGGCGATCGACTGGACATCAGCGCCAGCGTCGGCCCCCAGGGCTGGGCCCAGTTGACCAGCCCGGGCGCGGCCAAATGGTATCGCGCCACCGGCCCGGCCTATCAGCAACTCACCCTCAGGGTCGCCGCTGGCGGCACTCTCGAATGGATGCCCCAAGAGACCATCGTCTACAGCGCGGCGCAGGCCGAATTGACTACGGTGATCGAGCTGGAAGGCGATGCCAGGCTGCTGTACTGGGACATCGTCGCCCTGGGCCGCCCGGCCGCAGGCGAGCGTTTTGACCGTGGCCATTTTCAATCGCACCTGGATATACGTCGTGACGGCTGCCCGCTATGGCACGAGCGCCAGCGGGTGAGCGGCGACGACGGCTTGCTTGATTCACCCATCGGGCTGGACGGCCAGCCGGTCTTTGCCACACTGTTGATGACCGGCACTGTGGACAGCGAACTGCTGCAACGCTGCCGGGATCTGCCGGGCAGGGTGCGCGGTGACCTCACCCAATTGCCCGGCCTGCTGGTCGCCCGGTGCCTGGCAAGCGAGGCGCTGCATGCCCGCGACTGGCTGATCCAGCTGTGGACGCTTTTACGCCCCGCGCTGCTTGGCCGAGATGCCCTGGCGCCACGTATATGGAGTACGTGATGCCTGTACACACACCTCTGGGAGATTGC
>LIDZ01000348.1_pt27 | contig 16891 bp, 21 predicted proteins | sample 644651 | NCBI WGS metagenome assembly LIDZ01 (sample SAMN03856242, study PRJNA289617) | food metagenome | isolation source: wine grapes on drying loft during traditional withering process | host: Vitis vinifera cv. Corvina | place: Italy: Gargagnago di S. Ambrogio di Valpolicella | collected 2014-01 | reverse complement strand
TAAACGTCCCGGCCCTCACGATATTCTTCAATTTTAGCCAGCAGCTCTTGCATTTGATTCGGTTTGCGAGCACTAGTCAGCAACACATCTACTGGTCTCAAACCTTCTTCGTGAGCACGCTCTCTCATCCACTGAATTAAGCGGCCTTTTTTCAATGATTTTGGTAAAATATCCACTTTGTTCCCTACCATTAAAACTGGATTGTCGCCAATAAAGCGATGCAAACCAGGAATGATTGAACCGTTAAAATCAAAGATATCCACGACATTAACGATCAGTGCATCTGTTTTACCTAGCTCATTCAGCAGGCGCAAAAAATCGTCATCCGTTAATGCGACATCTTGAATTTCATTATAGTGTCGTAAGCGGAAGCAGCGTTGGCAATAAACTTCACCATTTTCCAAACCTTTTTCTAATGCTGATTGCGGTGTATAACCTAATTCTTTAGGATTTTCGGTTTGAATTTTTGCGCCGCAACCAATACAATAAATTTCTTCTTCCATTATAGTCCACTCTTCCATTTCATTTCAGGATGTTTTTTTAGTAAATAGCGCATAATTTTTCGTTCAAAGAAGCGGTTAATTTGGGTGCTTGGTCCATCCGTATCGACAATTGGCCGCACTAAGACACTGCGAATGCCTGCCGCATTTGCCCCACGGATATCTGTCATAATTTGATCACCGATCATAATAATCTCGTCACTTGTGAGACCCAGCTTGCGTTGCGCACTCTTAATTCCAGCTGAAAAAGGCTTCATCGCTCTTGAAACAAAGTCTAGGCGAAATTGCTGAACAGCTCGAGCTACTCGGCTCGCCTTATTGTTAGAGACCACTACAACAGGAATATTAGCTTCATCCATGACTTTCAGCCAATCCAATAATTCTTTTGTGCCATCTGGGTTGTCCCAAGCGATCAAGGTATTATCCAAATCTGTCAGCACAGCTTTCACGCCCTGTTTTTTCAATTGTTCAGGGGTAATTTGATAGATGGCATCTACCATCCAGGTCGGTTTATATTTATCTAACATGGCCACTCCTATGATTTTCCATTTTCTACTTCTACAAAAGATGATTATAACGCAAAAACCTTGAAAACTCCACTTTTCACGCCAAAAGAAAACGATTGGATGAAATCACCCAATCGTTTAGAGTACTTTTGATAGAAAATCGATGGTTCTTGGATTTTTGGTTTGCTCAAACACTTCGATTGGCGAACCTTCTTCGACAATTACGCCGCCATCCATGAAAAGAATCCGATCACCAACTTCTTTGGCAAAGCCCATTTCATGAGTAACAATTGCCATTGTCATTCCTTCTTTAGCCAGCTGCTGCATTACCTCCAGCACGTCTCCCACCATCTCTGGGTCTAAAGCTGACGTAGGTTCATCAAACAGCATCACATCCGGCTGCATCGCCAAGGCTCTAGCAATCGCAATCCGCTGCTGCTGTCCACCTGATAAAGATTGCGGATAAGCATCGGCTTTTTCGGAAAGTCCAACTTTTTTCAGTAGTTCGTGAGCTACTGCATCGGCTTCTGATTTACTCATCTTCTTCACCTTGATTGGTGAAAGTGTAATATTGTCAAGAACCGTCATATTAGGGAACAGGTTGAATTGCTGGAACACCATGCCCATTTTTTCACGGGTTTTAAAAATATCATTGTTCTTATCGGTGATGTCCGTACCTTCGAAAGTAATGGTTCCTGAGGTAGGCACTTCTAATAAGTTGATACAACGCAACATAGTACTTTTACCAGAACCTGAAGGTCCGATAATTACGACTACTTCACCTGGATTAATTTCAGCTGAAATGTCTTTTAAGACCTCGTTGTCGCCAAACTTCTTATTTAAATGTTCAATTTTAATTAAAGCTTCTTTCATTGCCTTCTCCTCCTATCGTTGGTAACCTTTGCCCAGCTTCTTCTCCCATAAATTTAACAAACGGGAAGTGGCAAACGTCATCACAAAGTAAAGAACCGCAGCAACAAAATATGGTTCCAGCGGGATAAACGAATTCGAAATAACAATTTGTGACGAGCCCATCAGCTCATTAATCCCAATTGTTGTTAATAAAGAAGAATCCTTGATTAACGTAACGAATTCATTTCCTAAAGGAGGTAAAATATTTCTTAATGCTTGTGGTAAAACCACGTAGCGCATCGTCTGTGCTGGTCGCAGCCCTAGTGAGAAAGACGCTTCTCTTTGTCCATAATCAATCGCATTAATACCACCACGAATAATTTCCGCTACGTACGCTCCAGAGTTTAGTGACAAAACAATCATCCCAGGAATCAGTCTCCCAAGGTCAATCGTTAATACTCCTACAGGTAAATCGACTGAAGGAAAAATTCTTTGCAACAGGAGGAACCCAATAATGATTTGAAGCAGCATGGGTGTCCCACGAAGAATTTCAATATAGATGTTCGCTAACCAATTCAGTAGTTTGTTCTTAGATAATTTCATTAAGGCCATAATTAGACCGATGATCGTTCCCAATAGGACAGTTACAAATGAAATAATAATTGTAACGCCTGCACCAGAAACAAAGTATGGATAATATTGATCTAAAAACGAAAAGTTCAATTTAATGCCCTCTATTCTTCATTTGCTGATGCATTAGCAAGTTCATTGTTCTTCTTAACGAATTCCTCAATCTTGCCTTCATCATTCAATTTTTTAATAACTTTATTGATTTCTTCTTTTAGCTCGCTGCTTCCTTCTTTTTGCAAAGCAATTGCGTAAGCTTCATCTTCGTTTGTTTTCAACTCAACGTTAGCGATCATCAAATCAGGATTTTGTTGAACATAGGATTCAGCAGTTGTTTCCTCTAATACTACGCCGTCTAGAGAACCTTCATTTACTTCTACAATCATGCTTGGTACTTTCTCAATTGAAACTAAACGAGCAGTAGGCAATTGTTCCTTGATGACATCTTCTTGAATTGAACCCTTTTGTCCCCCTACTTGCTTTCCTTCAAACGCATCTAAGCTGTTTAAGGTGCTTTCGTTTGATTTATTAATAACAATCACTTGTGGTGGGTTATAATAGTCATCAGAAAAGTCAAACTGTTCTCTGCGTTCTTCTGTTGCAGATAATCCCGCAACCGCGATATCTGCGCTGCCGTCTTTTAATGTAGCTAAAACGGTATTATAACTCATATCTGAAACTTCAAGTTTTACACCAAGTTCTTTTGCAATCTCATTTACTAAATCAATATCTGCTCCCACAATTTGGTCCTTTCCGTCAACCATGGTGTGGAATTCAAATGGTGCAAAATCGGCAGAAGTTGCGACTTTCAGGACGCCTGCTTCTTTAATTGCTGCCAATTGGTTTTCTGCTGGTGAATTGTTGTCGCTTGAGCTGCTGGTATTGTTGCCCCCGCCTCCACAAGCTGCCAATGTTACTAATGCGAAAAGTGATACTGCTAAGCCGGTAATTTTTTTCATCCTAATTCCTCCTAAATTTTCTATTTGACGAATGACCTCATTATAGCATTAAATCTCAAAAAATCCAGAACCTTTATGCATATTTATAAAATAGTAGTCCCTTTTTATTCATATACCGCATTTTAAATCATTCTTCTGTATAAAGATTTATTCGCTAGCTGATTTCATTAATTCACTGTTTTTGTTAACCATTTCCTCAATTTCGCCGTTTTCTTTCATTTCGTTAATCAGCTTATCTAATTCCTCAACCAATTTAGGATTACCCTTAGGAACCGCAATTGAGAAGGAATCTTCTTTCATACTTTCTAACGGGATGTCAGCAATCATTAAGTCAGGATTTTGTTCAACATAAGAAGTGGCTACCATCTGTTCGACTACTAAGGCATCCAATGAGCCGCTGCTGACTTCGATAAAAATATTTGGCAGTTTTTCAATTGAAACCAATTGCGCACCTTTTAGTTGGTTTTTGACAATATTTTCTTGAATCGTCCCTTTTTGTGCTCCGACATTTTTATCAGCTAAGCTTTCAATAGAGTTTAGTGTTTCCGCATTATTTTTGTTGATGACGATTACTTGCGGTGATGTATAGTAATCCGTAGTAAAGTCGAAGCTTTCTTCCCGCTCATCAGTTACAGAAATTGCGGACACTGCGATATCTGCTTGTCCTTCTTTCGTTGTGGCAAGAACATTATTAAAGCTCATATCCATCAATTCAACTCCTACGCTCATTTCATCGGCAATTGCATTAACTAAATCAATATCTGCTCCCACAATTTTGTCCTTTCCGTCAATGGTTGTGTGAAATCCAAACGGGGCATAATCTGGTGAAGTAGCTACTTTGATCACTCCAGCCTCTTGAATAGTATCATACTTATCCTCTTGTTCACCTGATCCGCCACACGCCGTTAATGTGATTGCTGCCAGACCTAATACTCCCAATAATAAACTCTTTTTCATATTTTGTTTCCCCCTAATTTCATTCTTGATTGAAATTAGTATAGCATATTTTTACAAAAAGTCGAACCTTTTATGCATATTTATTTACAAAATTAGCGAATTAGGGCATAAAAAAACAGCAGGATCTCTGCTGTTAAAATTTACGGAAGCGTTGATAACGTTGTTCTACCAACTCTTCAGTTGAATATTTGCATAATTTCTCTAAAGCTTCAATCAACGACTTTTTCATCATTCGCTGGATTTTTTCCTGTGATAGATTCTCACCTCTAAAGGTTTCAGGGATAATTTTATCAATGACAGCTAATTCTAATAATTCAGCAGCTGTGATCTTCATCAATTCCGCTGCCTCTTCTGAACGTTTGCCGTCTTTCCATAAAATCGAAGCAAAGCCTTCCGGCGATAAAATTGCATAGATGCTGTGCTCCATCATCCAAACTTCATCAGCCACAGCTAAAGCCAAAGCACCGCCGCTTCCGCCTTCACCAGTAATAATCGAGATAATCGGCACTTTCAGATCGGACATTTCCAGCAAATTGCGGGCAATTGCTTCCCCTTCACCGCGTTCTTCGGCTTCCACCCCGCAAAAAGCACCAGGTGTATTGACAAAGCAGATTACCGGACGCCTAAACTTCTCCGCTTGTTTCATTAAGCGTAACGCCTTGCGATAGCCTTCAGGATTGGGTTGTCCAAAGTTACGTTCCATATTCTCTTTCAGATTGGCACCTTTTTGAATGCCGATAACTGTTACTGGCTTTCCATGTAAATAGGCAATACCGCCAACGATAGCCGGATCATCTCCATACAAGCGGTCGCCATGAACTTCTTGAAATCCTTCAAATAATTGCTCAAAAAAGTCGAGACTGGTTAACCGCTCCGTTGACCGGGCCAGTTTAACAACCTCACCTGCTGTCAGACTCATTCATGACACCACCCTTTACTTTGATGCAAATCCAGTAATTCGGCTAATCGCTCTTTTAACGCTGTTCGCGGAACAATTTGATCAATGAAGCCATGATCCAGTAAAAATTCTGCCTTTTGAAAATCATCTGGCAGCTTTTGGCGAATCGTCTGCTCGATCACTCGTCGACCAGCAAAGCCTACTAAGGTTTGCGGTTCAGCTAAGATCAAATCGCCCTCCATCGCAAAGCTGGCAGTTACACCGCCAGTGGTTGGATCCGTTAAGACCGTAATGTACAAAAGACCGGCGTTGCTGTGGCGTTTGACCGCGGCCGAAACTTTTGCCATCTGCATCAAGGAGAAAATCCCTTCTTGCATACGGGCGCCGCCAGAAGCGGTAAACAAAACGACTGGCAGTTTCTCTTTAGTTGCTCGCTCAAATAAGCGAGTGATCTTTTCGCCAACGATTGTACCCATACTGCCCATAATGAAATTGGTATCCATGACGCCGATTGCGACGGTCCGACCTTCAATCAAAGCTCGCCCTGTTATGACAGCTTCGTCTAAGCCGGTTTTTTCTTTGGTTTTTGCTAATTTTTCTTCGTAATCAGGAAAGTTGATGGGGTTCTTAGCAGGAAGCTGGTTGTCCCACTCCTCTAAGCTCTTTTCATCAATGGTGATCGCTAATCTTTCCCACGCGCTAATACGGAAGCTGTATCCGCAATGAGGACAAACTTTCTCGTCACCCATCTCCTTCTTGTATAAAGTCCGCTTGCAATTGGGGCACTTCGCCCACATATTGTCTGGAACAGAAGGCTTGCTTGTGGGAGCCAGGTCGCGATTGGGATTGATACGAATATAATTTTTCTTTTTATTGAAAAGTCCCATCTATCTTCCTCCTACTCGCTTTCTTGCCATTCTGGTAAGAAAGTAGTCTGTAAAAAGCTGGTATCATAATCGCCAAATAATACATTTGGGTGGCTGATTAGATCCATCTGAAATTCTACGTTGGTTGTTACACCTTCAGAAACAAATTCTCCCAATGCCCGCTGCATTTTCATTAATGCATCCAAACGGTCCTCACCATGAACAATAATTTTCGCAATCATTGAGTCGTAGTAAGGGGGAATTGTTACACCACTGTACATAGCGCTGTCCACTCGTAAGCCTAAGCCGCCGCTAGGAAGCAGCAGGGTTTTTATCTTACCGGGGGAAGGTGCAAAATTGAAAGCAGGGTCCTCAGCATTGATTCGACACTCAATCGAATGACCATTAAAGGTTACATCCTCCTGCTTCAAACCAATTGGTTCCCCTGATGCAATTCTAATCTGTTTTTTAACAATGTCAATGCCTGTTATCATTTCTGTTATCGGATGTTCTACTTGAATCCGGGTATTCATTTCCATAAAATAGAAATTTCCCGTTTCATCTCTTAGAAATTCGATCGTTCCCGCACTCTCATAATTAACCGCTTCGCCCGCCTTAACTGCGATGGCTCCCAACATATCTCGTTGTTCTTGATCAATCACAATTGAAGGCGCTTCTTCCAACACTTTTTGGTTATTGCGCTGCAAGGAACAATCTCGTTCACCTAAATGAATGACATTGCCTGCTTGATCACCTACAATTTGAACTTCAATATGGCGTGCTGGATAAATGATTTTTTCTAAATACATAGAATCATCACCGAAGGCTGCCTTCGCCTCTGATTTAGCAGAAGTAAAATTCTTTTCCAGTTCTGATTTTTTCAGAACCTTACGAATTCCCTTGCCGCCACCACCGGCTGCTGCTTTCAGCATTACCGGATAACCCACGGCATCCGCAATTTTTTCAGCTTCTTCCAGCGTATGGATAGCTCCGTCGCTCCCAGGAATAACGGGAACTCCGGCATCTTTCATCAATTGACGGGCATGGATTTTATTACCCATGGCATCAATTGTTGTTTCAGTAGGACCGATGAACTTAATACTGCATTCACGGCACATCGTCGCAAATAAACTGTTTTCAGATAAAAAACCGAAACCAGGATGAATCGCTTCTGAATTGGTCACAATTGCAGCGCTCAAAATCGCCTGCATATTCAAGTAAGAATCCGTTGAGCGTGCAGGTCCGATACAGATTGCTTCGTCAGCCATTTCAGTATGCAATGCTTCTTTGTCTGCTTCAGAATACACGGCAACCGTTTGAATCCCCAACTCGCGGCAAGCACGGATAATTCGTACCGCAATCTCGCCACGATTGGCAATCAATATTTTTGAAAACATAGACATCTATCCAATCATAAAGGTCAGTTCTGCTTCGGCTACCTTTTTGCCATCGACACGTGCAATTCCTTTACCGCAGCCAGCAGAAGTACGGACTTTTGTTAATTCAATTTCTAATTCTAAGGTATCGCCAGGAACGACTTTTTTGCGGAATTTGGCTTTATCAATTCCACCAAAATAAGCGGTTTTCCCTTTGAATTCATCCATTGATAATAACGCTACTGCTCCGGCTTGCGCCATCGCTTCAACAATTAATACCCCTGGCATTACAGGTTCGTGAGGGAAATGTCCTTGGAAAAACGGTTCATTAATGGACACATTCTTTTTTGCTACAATCGATTTCCCAGGTTCTACGCTCTCTACACGGTCAATTAACAGCATAGGGTAACGGTGAGGAATGATTTCTTTAATTTCTTCAATTGTCATCATATGTTTTCACTCCTATTTCATTCTAATAAGCAATCTAGTTAATGCGGAACAATGGTTGTCCATATTCCACGACGTCTTCATTTTCAACAAGTATTTCGGCAATTGTTCCATCAAAGTCGCTGACTACTTCATTGAGAAGCTTCATCGCTTCGATGATACAAACAGTCTCGCCTTTTTTCACTGCATCACCGGCTTGTTTAAACGCTGGTTGCTCTGGTGAAGGCTGCAAATAAACGACACCAACAATTGGCGAAGAAATAATTTGACCAGTTGCTTGTTTGACTGGACTAGCTGTTTCCTTCGAGGCAACTGCCGTTGTTTCGATCTCATTTGGTTGAGCTGCCGAAACATTTCTGCTTTCAACAGCTGGTGCTGCTTGCCGACTGGTTTGATTCTTATTCATATATAACTCAAAACTGCCTTCATGAAGGTCAAATTCAGTTAAAGAGGAGCGGTCAAACTGCTCCATCAATTCTTTGACTTCTTTGATATCCATTTTGACTAAGCCTCCCAGCGCTTCAGACAAATCACTGCATTGTGTCCGCCAAAGCCTAATGAATTGCTTACGGCATAATTCACAGGAGTTTCTTTCGCTTCATTTACAACAATATTGGCTTCAATTTCAGGATCAACTTCTTGGATGTTTGCAGTCGGTGGAATAAATTGCTCTTGTAAAGCTAATAAAGTAGCTACCGCTTCAACACCACCAGCTCCACCTAGCAGGTGACCGGTTAATGATTTTGTGCTGCTTACATATGCATTGTCAGTTAAAGCTTGTGCAATTCCTTTACTTTCAGCTTTATCATTGGCTTGGGTACTTGTTCCGTGAGCATTCACGTAATTGACTTCCGCTGGATCGATCTGTGCTTCTTGAACAGCCAGAGTGATCGCACGGGCTGCTCCGTTGCCTTCAGGATCTGGTGCAGTCATATGGTATGCATCACACGTCGCTCCATAGCCTACAACTTCTCCTAAGATGTTTGCACCGCGTTTTTGAGCATGTTCAAGTGATTCTAAAATCAGTACGCCAGCGCCTTCACCCATAACAAAGCCATTACGGTCTTTATCAAAAGGAATCGAAGCACGAGCTGCATCTGATGAACTGCTTAAGGCAGTTAATGCCGCAAAACCAGAAATACCAATCTTGTTAATGCATGATTCCGCACCACCAGCTACCATTACATCGGCATAACCGTGTTTAATATTACGGAAAGCCTCTCCGATCGAATGAGTTCCACTGGCACATGCAGTAACTGTACAAGTACAAATTCCTTTAGCACCAATTCTTAGTGCCACATTTCCAGCAGCCATATTCACAATCGCTAAGGGAACAAACATTGGTGATACTCGGCCAGGGCCTTTAGCATCCATCCGGATTACTTGGTCTTGAATCGTACCAAGTCCGCCGATCCCAGAACCAATCATGACACCCATACGTTCCATGTCTTCTTCTTCAGTATTAATACCGCTCATTTCCAAAGCTTCTAACGCGGCATAAATTGCATAAAGCGAATATTGCTCCATACGTTTTGTGTCTTTTTTGACGAAATATTTATCTAAAGGAAAATCTTTTACTTCGGCAGCCATGGTGATTCCTGTTTCAGAAGCATCAAACTGCTGAATCGGGCCAATGCCGTGATTTCCTTGCTTCAAATTTGTTAAAAATGTTTCTCTGTCATTGCCAATTGGCGATACAATACCATATCCGGTAATTACGACGCGATTCATTTTTTTCATCCTTTCTTTACATGACCATGCCGCCATCGACATTGATCACTTGACCTGTGAGATACGGACTTTGCGCTAAAAATACTGCAGCTTTTGCTACATCTTCGACACTTCCATAGCGCTTCAAAGGAATTTGTCCTTCGATTTGCTCTTTGATTTTGTCGCTTAGCTGATCCGTCATTTCAGTAGAAATAAAGCCTGGGGCTAACGCATTGCAAGTAATTCCTCTAGGAGCTACTTCGCGAGCAACCGATTTAGTAAAACCGATAACGCCTGCTTTGCTGGCCGCATAATTACTTTGGCCTACATTACCAATCTGACCAATGACACTGGCCATATTGATAATCGCACCGCTGCGCTGCTTCATCATTTGCTTCAACACTTGTTGAGTCATATTGAAGGTCCCTTTAAGATTGATATCGATGCAAGCATCAAACTCTTCCGGCTTCATACGCAACAATAGCTTATCTTGAGTAATACCAGCGTTGTTGACGAGAATATCAATGGAACCAAAAATTTCATTGACTTCTGCAATCATTCGGCCAGCATCTTCAAAGGAGCTGATATCGCCGCTGACACAAATACACTTCACACCGTTCGACTCAATTTCTGCTACTTTTTCAGCTGCAATTTCTTTGCGGCCATTTAGTACAATATTGGCACCCAGTTTTGCAAAGGCTTGAGCAATTCCCCAGCCGATCCCGCGACTGCTGCCGGTAATAAAGACGTTTTTATTCGTTAATTCCATCGGTTCCTCCCATTAATTGGATTGTTTCTTGCAATGTTTTGCTATCTTCCACACGGCTAGTTTGAATCGAACGATCAATTTTTTTGATAAAGCCGCTTAAGGTTTTACCAGGTCCAATTTCAATCATTCGTTCAATGCCCAGCTCTTTTAATTGAATAATGCTATCGCTAAAACGTACTGGAGACATGACTTGTGCGGTTAATAAAGAAATAATTTCTGAGGCTGGCATTTCTTTAGCCGTCGTATTTGAAATCACTGGACACTGCAAGGAATGGAAAGTAACTTTTTGCAATTCCTTATTTAGTTGACGACTGGCCGGCTCTAATAAGGCGGTATGAAAAGGTCCGCTAACGTTCAAAGGAATCATTCGTTTAACGCCAGCTGCTTTCAACAACTCCTCAGCTTTTTCTACGGCAGCTGCTTCTCCACCGATCACGATCTGTTGTGGAGTATTGTAGTTAGCTGGCGAAACAATCCCGATTTCTGAGGCTTGTTTGCAGCAGTCTTCAATTACTTCAGCTGAAGTATTTAACACAGCTACCATTTTCCCACTGCCGCTTGGTGCAGCGGTACTCATAAATTGACCGCGTTTTTGGACCAGTTGAACGGCATCACCAAAATCTAAAGTTCCTGCTGCAACTAAGGCTGTGTATTCTCCTAAGCTTAGTCCGGCAACTGCATCTTTGGTTAATCCCATTTTCTCTACGACTCGTAAAAAGGCCGTGCTTACGGTTAAAATAGCTGGCTGAGTATACTCAGTTTCATGAATATTTTTGTTTTCTTCAAAACAAAGCTGACTCATGGAGTAGCCCAATAAGTCACTGGCCTCTTCAAAGGTTTGACGAACAATTTCCTCTTGTTGATAGAGTTCTTTGCCCATGCCGATATATTGTGCCCCTTGGCCGCTAAATAAGAATGCTGTCTTCATAAATTTTTCTCCTAATATAAGGAAAGGCCAGGCTTTCGCCTCGCCCTTAGTCCTTTATGCGTTTTGTTGTTTTTCTACGTATTCAACTAAATCTTTTACTGTTGTAATGCCGTCTTCAGTTTCGATTTTTACATCGAATTCGTCTTCGATTTCGTTGATGATTTGGAATAAGTCTAAGCTGTCTGCTTCCAAATCTTCTTGAATGTTAGTTGTTAGTTCAACTTTTTCTTTTTCTACCCCTAGTTCTTCTACGATAATGTCTTGGATTTTTTCAAAAGTCATGAGTTGTTTCCTCCATTTATTGTTTTTAAATTATTTGTAAACAGTTATAGCTCCAGCAATAAATTGCCCCAGGCGAGCCCGCCGCCATAACCTGTTAATACCACTTTTTGTGTACCGTTCAAATGAATAATGCCGTCTTCAACTAACTCATCCAATAATATTGGAATACTAGCTGCTGAAGTATTGCCGTAATTAGCTAAGTTCATCGGGAATTTATCAATCGGTTCCTTCAGCTTCTTCGCCATTTTTTCAATGATGCGGCGATTGGCTTGATGGAATAAATACAGATCGATTGGTTCCTCTTCGGTGAAAGTTCGTAAATCCTTCACGACGTCATTTAATGCAAAGCTCCAAATACCGCGTCCGTCCATCGTTAAACCTGCCTGATCCTCTTCTTGATAATAACGTGTCTGAGTAGGACGAAAGCCGGCTACTAATGAATCAGCTCGCTGTCCATCCGCTCGCAACATCTGACGCAAAAACGTTGGCTGATCACCAGCCTCTAACAACACGCCTGCCGCTCCATCTCCAAAAAGAACTGCAGTTGAACGATCGTCCCAGTCAAGTAACTTAGAAGTTTTCTCGCCGCCAATAACGATCCCCCGTCTTAATCCGCTGCGGATAAAATTTTCAGCCGTTGCTAGTGCGTAAACAAATCCGGCACAGGCTGCAGCAAGGTCAAAAGCCATAGCACGATGTGCACCAATTCGTCCTTGCACCTGACAAGCAACTGAAGGAGATGAATAATCTGGCGACATGGTTGCTACTATAATAAAGTCTAAGGAAGCTGCATCAAGCTGTGCTTTAGCCAGCAGCTTGTGTGCTACTTCGGTACATAGGTCCGAAGTATTCTCTTCTTCAGCAATATGACGCTGTTTGATTCCGGTACGTGATTGAATCCATTCATCTGATGTATCCATTAATTGTGCTAATTCATCGTTTGTAACAATTTTTTGGGGAAGGTAGCGAGCAGTTGCCGCAATTCTTCCGTATTGGTTGTTGCTCATTTGATTTCCTCTAAGTATCCATTTAGATTTTTCAATGCCCGCAAGAAGGCTTGTTGTTCATCAGTATTTAACCCTTGTGTTGCACGACGAACCATTTCACGATGAAAATGCTGATGGACACGGAAAACTAATTTCCCCTTTTTAGTCAGAGATAGTTTAACCACTCTCCGGTCATCCTCACTGCGAATTCGCTCTACATACCCTTTTTTGACTAAACGATTAATCGACGTAGTTAAAGTCCCCACGGTAACTAACAGTTCTCTTGCAACCTCAGTCGTGGTTTTCTTCTTGTACATGCCAATCGCATCAATAGTGTGCATTTCGGTAATGGTTAAATCACCAAAGCGCGATTTTTTTAGTTCATTTTCTTCAATCGACAGAACGTCATTAAAGATTGTTACTAAGTAAGTATTCATTTCTTCCCAATTGTGTTCCATTTTTCCTCACCCAATTAGTTTGACATTCAAATCATTTGATGATCAAACTATATCTTATTTTTATTTTCAATGCAAGATGATTTTGGTGTTTTACAGAAAATCGATCGTCAGCAGTAGAAAAAACCTAATTGATCCAACAAATAAAATACTTTGGCAATCAAAGCTTTTTGCTTTACTGAGGGAATTTCTTGTATTTCACTTCAATCAAAAACGCCTGTTTCCCATTTTATAAGATTTTCTTAACAAGAACAACAAAAAAAGAGCAACCAGCGTTAGCTGATTACTCACGAAACTATCCTTTACGGTGCATTGGGATATTATTGTTGTTAGGATGAACCAATAAGTATTGAATTACATCTATGTTACTGGCTTGGAAAGACGCCGCACAGGCTTGTAAATACAAATCCCACATTCGATAGAAGGCTTCATCCTTTTGCTCTATTACTTGATCTTTAACATCATGGAAGTTTTTGGTCCAATGCTCTAACGTAAGCTGATAATCGCGACGCAAGCTTTCCAGATCAATTAGCTGCAAATCATTTTCCGTCATATGACCGACAAGCTCGGTGACGCCGGGAACATAGCCGCCTGGAAAAATGTACTTGTTGATCCAACCATTTTTAGCCCCGCCTTGCTGACGACTGATCCCATGGATTAAGGCCGTTCCGTTAGCAGCTAGATTTTTTTCTACTATTTTAAAGTATTCTTGCAGATTTTCAGCCCCAACATGTTCAAACATCCCCACACTAGTAATGTGGTCATAGGCTTCATCTTTTAGATCGCGATAATCCATCAAACGAACAGACACTTGATCTTCTAAGTTTTCCTTTTTAATAATTTCTTGAATATGATGGTATTGCTCTTCACTTAGGGTAATTCCGCTAGCTTTCACACCATACTCCTTAGCAGCAATCAGAATTAACGTACCCCAACCACAGCCGATATCTAACAACGTTTCGCCTGGTTGGATAAATAATTTATCCAAAATATGATGAACTTTATTGATTTGAGCCTGTTCCAACGTATCTTCTGGTGTAGCAAAATAAGCACAAGAATACGTAAGGGTTGAATCTAACCACAGTTCATAAAAATCATTTCCTAGATCATAGTGACTATGAATGTCCGTTTGCGATTGCTTTTTCGTATGCTTTTCTTTAGGCAGCCATTTTTTGAAGTTGTTATTATGGAAAAAGCCTTCTGCTTGATTGTAGACATCATAAATAAGCTCTTGCAGATTTCCTTCAATTTCGATTCGTTTTTCCATATAGGCCTCGCCAAGGGCTAATGAAGCATTATTCATTAAATCCTTTACCGGAATTTTTTCATGAAAAGTAATTTTAAATGCTGGTTCGCCCGAAGTTTCACCGTATTCTTTCACACTGCCATCCCAAAAAATCACCTGGGTCTTTTTAGAAAAAGATGGCTTAAATAGCTGATTGTAAACTTCTTTGTCTAACATTTTATTTCCTCCACTTCTAGTTACATCCTCTATAATTATCCAAAAGTGAAATAAGTTCAAATAATATGCAACATTGAAGAAATGAGCAAAGCTTCCCAGACGCGTTTTGCTTTGAAATAATAAGAATAGATTCTAGATAGAGTGACTCTAAAATTTTTCAAAGATTCTTTTATTATGGGCAAAACTAGTTTGTCATAATGACTTTCCCATTTTGAAAAACGGTGACTTTCTCAAAAACAAAAAAGCCTTATAAACGATTCTATTCCGCAAAAGAATAAAATCGTTTATAAAACTAGTTGATCAAAAAGTGTATTGTCTTTTTATCTAATCAAAAAAACGGGTTTCCCCGTTTTATTGAATCAAGTCATAAATCTCCATAGCTACGATATCAATATTATCAAATTGATACGTTTGCTTGCTGTCACTTTCAGTTAATTCGAATGTTTCAGTTGTGCTATCGTAAGTTACCGTGCATTTTTCGACTCCATCTTTTTCAAAACGGCGAACTTGAACTTCATTATCGGTTGATTCTGTCATAGCTTCCAAGCGTTTAATAATGGCAACTAATTGCGAGTGTTTCATCTAGGTGCCTCCCTTCCAATCTTTCTGTATTATTGTATCAAATCAGACTCTATCTTGCATGGTTTTTACCAAAATAATTATTAATTTTTGTCAAAGTCGGCATTACCCTCAGACCACCATAATTTCATTAGTGCTTGAGTGCCGTCATTCTCATAACCAGCGTTGGCCAGCTGCTGGTACAGTTCTTCGGCCAGTTTAGTTCCAGGAAGCTCCAGATTCATTTTTTGCGCTTCTTCTAAAGCTATTTTAAGGTCTTTGATGAAATGTTTGACGAAAAAACCTGGTGAATAGTCTTCATTTAGGATTCTCGGACCGTAATTCACCATTGACCAGTTTTCGGCTGCACCGCCGCCTAATGTCTTCAGTACTTGCGGAAGATCTAATCCGGCCTTTTGAGCGTATGCCAGCATTTCACTCATTCCGATCATTGTACCGGCAACCATAATTTGATTGGCCATTTTTGTATGCTGTCCGCTTCCTGCTTCACCATGGAGCGAAAATGCTTTACCCATAATTTCAAACAAAGGAACAACTTTTTTGTAGGTTGACTGATTGCCGCCCACCATAAGTGTTAAGGTTGCATTTTTGGCACCCAGATCCCCACCTGAGACAGGTGCATCTAATGCATCGGCGCCTTTTTCTTCTGCTGTTTGCTGAATACGTTTGGCTAAAGTAGGTGTTGAAGTCGTCAAATCTACCAAAATTTTATTTTGAATCGAAACGGTAAAAATGCCGTTTTCTTTATAGTAAATTTCTTCTACATCATTTGGGTATCCCACCATTGTAAAAATGACTGCTGCATTTTCGGCAATTTTTGCCGGAGAATCTTGCCAGACAGCACCTTTTTCTACTAATTCATCTGTCTTGCTTTTGGTTCGATTGTAAACGTGGACTGCATGTCCTGAACTCAATAGATGTCCAACGATCGCTTTTCCCATGACGCCTGTACCGATAAAGCCTAGTTCCATACACTAATCCCTCCTAAAATGACTAAATCCATCTCTAGTATACCTTAAGAGATGGATTTATACCTTATTTATCGCCTGAATTTTTAAGCGAAGCAATCTTTACCCGAACTTTTTCTACCGGACGTTTTTGGCTAAGTGGAGTCTTTTGGTGATGCTCCTGATAATACTCAACCATCTCCTGATAAAAAACAAATATTTCATTCCCAAATTTTTCAGCAGATATTTCGATCAGCTTTCTTTCCCGCAAAGCATCGTCTAACACTAAGCCTTTATGAATATAATTGATTAAAGTATCAGAAAACTCTTCGTCTTTAGCAAAAGTCACACCTAAGCGCTCGTCGTCTAACAAAGCCTCCAAATAATCATTGCCTTCAACAATACACTGCGTCCCGGATGCTAAGGCTTCGGCATAAGTTAAGCCTTGTGTTTCAGAAGTTGAGGCGCTGACGAAATAATCAGCTGCTCGATAGTACAGCGCCACCTGATTATGGGGAACCTCGCCGGTAAACTGAACAAACGGTTGTAATTCTAGTTCAGCAACTAATTCCTCCAGCGCTTCCCGATGAGGGCCCTTGCCGACAATAACCAAACGAGCATTAGGAAAGCTCTCTAGCACTTTAGGAAATTGCTGGACAATTACTTGAATATTTTTTTCGTAAGCCACTCGACTCAAGGATAAAATCATAAGCTGATCTTCGGTAATTCCTAGTTGGCTGCGCAACTCCAGCAGCATTTGATCCGTTATATCTGGTCGGACAAAA
>LIDZ01001432.1_pt1 | contig 16950 bp, 15 predicted proteins | sample 644651 | NCBI WGS metagenome assembly LIDZ01 (sample SAMN03856242, study PRJNA289617) | food metagenome | isolation source: wine grapes on drying loft during traditional withering process | host: Vitis vinifera cv. Corvina | place: Italy: Gargagnago di S. Ambrogio di Valpolicella | collected 2014-01 | reverse complement strand
AAACAACACCGAGTAAGCGAAGGTCAGACCGTTCGCCTGGAAAAGCTGGACATCGCAACCGGCGAAACGATTGAATTCGACCAGGTTCTGATGATTGCCAACGGTGAAGATGTGTCAATTGGCGCGCCTTTAGTTTCAGGTGGCTTGATCAAGGCAGAAATTATTGCTCATGGTCGCGGCGACAAGATCAAAATTGTTAAGTTCCGTCGTCGTAAGCATTACCGTAAGCAGCAGGGTCACCGTCAGTGGTTTACTGACGTGAAGATCACTGGCATCAGCGCGTAAGAGGAGATCTGACAAATGGCACACAAGAAAGCTGGCGGCTCCACTCGAAATGGTCGCGATTCCAATGCAAAACGTCTTGGCGTTAAGCGTTTCGGCGGCGAATCTGTTCTGGCAGGTAGCATCATCGTTCGTCAGCGTGGAACCAAATTCCATGCGGGCACCAACGTAGGCTGCGGCCGTGACCACACTCTGTTTGCAACTGCAAACGGCAAGGTCCAGTTCGAAGTGAAAGGCCCGAACAACCGTAAATACATCAGCATCGTTGCTGAGTAAGGTTTTCGTGCCTGAAAGCGGTACCTGATACCGCTTTCAGCAGCGAATCTAAAAGCCCCGCTATGATTGCGGGGCTTTTTACATTCTGCGTATTGCCCCGGCGTAATTGCGTCTGAGGGTTCACAGCAAACGTCGTTTTTGCTGTACACTTTATATTCAGCTGCACGATGTCTTGAGGCGGATCCCCTTTCTGGAATCGACGTGAAGACAGCTTTTGCGGCGTCAGAAACCCAGTTTCCGTCATCAGGCACACCAGCTTGCCACGGCGGATCACTCCCGGACACGCGTCACCTTGCCAGCGTCGGGCGAATGATTTACGGAGAAGTAACATGAAGTTTGTTGATGAAGCGACGATACTCGTTGCTGCGGGCGATGGCGGCAATGGCTGCGTCAGCTTCCGTCGTGAGAAATATATTCCAAGAGGCGGTCCGGACGGCGGCGACGGTGGTGACGGCGGCGATGTCTACATGCAGGCCGATGAAAACCTCAATACCCTGATTGACTACCGTTTCGAAAAATCTTTCCGTTCAGAGCGTGGCCAGAATGGTCAGAGCCGTGACTGTACCGGCAAACGTGGTCAGGACATTATTATCAAAGTGCCCGTCGGCACCCGCATCATCGATCAGGGTACTGGCGAGACGCTGGGCGACATGATGACGCATGGTCAGATCCAGATGGTCGCGAAAGGCGGCTGGCATGGTCTGGGTAACTCCCGCTTCAAATCTTCCGTAAACCGTTCTCCTCGTCAAAAAACGATGGGTACCAAGGGTGAAGTGCGTGATATCCAGCTGGAACTGATGCTGCTGGCTGATGTGGGCATGCTTGGCTTACCGAATGCCGGTAAATCGACCTTTATCCGTGCGGTGTCCGCCGCGAAACCAAAAGTGGCTGACTATCCGTTTACCACGCTGGTACCAAGCCTCGGCGTGGTTCGTATGGACACTGAACAGAGCTTCGTTATCGCCGATATCCCGGGTCTGATCGAAGGGGCATCTGATGGCGCGGGTCTGGGTATTCGCTTCCTGAAGCACCTTGAGCGCTGCCGTGTGTTGTTACACACCATCGATCTGGCGCCAATTGACGAATCCGATCCGATTGAGAATGCCCGCATCATCCTCGGCGAGTTGGAAAAATACAGCGAGAAGCTGTTCAACAAACCGCGCTGGTTAGTGTTCAACAAAGTTGACCTGCTGGACGAAGAAGAAGCTCAATCCCGTGCGAAAGCCATTGCTGATGCACTGGGTTGGACAGATAAATACTATCTGATCTCTGCCGCTAACCGTACTGGCGTAACGCCACTTTGCTGGGATGTGATGTCCTTTATCAACGCTAATCCGAAAGAAGCGGAAGAAGCGCAGAAGCAGCCTGAGAAAGTCGAGTTCATGTGGGATGACTATCATCGCCAGCAACTTGAAGAAGCTGAAGCAGAATCAGCTGTTGAAGTTGAAGACGACGACTGGGATGACGACTGGGATGAAGAGGACGACGAAGGCGTCGAAATCATCTACAAGCGTTAACCCAACAAAAAGGACACCCTGGTGTCCTTTTTTTATGTCTGCGGATCGGATGCAATTAACTCTTTCAAACAGTAAAGATAATCATTATCATCTGTGCCATCTTCTGATTTGCCATGTTTTTTACATCGGCGTTTTAGCTACGAGCCTGATAATGACCTCTGCTTTCCTCATGCGTTACCCGCTACTGTTCAGCCTGCTTTTTATCTCAATTCTCGCCTATGCTGATGCCAGTAATGACTGGCCGCGCCATCTTTCAACCTCAAAGGGGGAAGTTGTGCTTAAGCAGCAACCGCGGCGCATCGTATCAACCAGCGTGACGCTTACCGGTTCATTGCTGGCGATTGAAGCCCCGGTTATCGCCAGCGGAGTGACTCAGCCTGGAAAACGGCTTGCGGACGATCGGGGGTTTTTTCGTCAGTGGGGCGATATTGCCAGAGCCCGCGGGGTAAAACCGTTGCCGACAGGGGAAGCCAGTCTGGAAGCTATAGCCGCGCAGGAGCCTGATTTGATCGTGGTCAGCGCAACGGGGAAAGACTCAGCGGTCGCGCTGTATGATCGCCTTTCGTTGATTGCACCCACGCTTGTAATCAACTATGACCAACAGAGCTGGCAGGAAACAGAGCGTGAGCTTGCAAAAGCCACCGGAAAGGAGACCGAAGCGGAGGCTTCTATTCAGTCATTTGCCAGACGGGTCGCTGCCGTCAAAGAAGCAATAGTACTACCACCGCAGCCCGTTTCTGCGCTGGTGTTTAATCCTCAGAGTCAGGCTGCTAATCTCTGGACGCGTGATTCTGCCCAGGGGCAATTGCTGGAATCTTTGGGGTTTACCCTGGCCAGGGTGCCTGCTGAACTGGCTCAGGCGCAGCGAAGGGTGCAACGAAAGGACATAATCCCACTTAGCGGCGAGAGCCTGGTGACGGGGATCAATGGGCAGTCGGTGTTGATGTTTGCCTCCGATCGCTCCGGCAAAGCGGCACTTATGGCTGCGCCTTTATTAGTAGCGTCTCCTGCCGTTCAGCATCAGCAGGTGTATACCCTGGGGAATGACAGCTTCCGTCTTGATTACTACAGTGCTAACCATCTTCTGACGCGACTTACTGAGTTATTCGCTGCTCACTGAGTCCGACCATAACCATCTAAGCCCGTCCATGATCCCTCCGCGCCAGCAGAGGGCATCATGTCCGCCGTCAATCTCCCGAAAGCGCACATCCAGGCCAGCATCAACCAGCAGGGGATATAGCTGACGGTTCGACTCAAGAATGATTTTCTCATACCAACCTGCATCCAGTGCAATGCGTTGCCCGGGCATTCCGGCAATTCCCTTTACAACCTGTTGTATCAACAACCCCGTATCTCGCTCAGGGTGGTGATCCCGGCGTGGCCACCAGAACGATCCTGACTGACTCAGCGCACAGCCAAAGCGTTCAGGCCAGTTAAGCACCGCATACACCGCCGCGAGACCACCAAAACTCTGCCCAACAATAACGGTATTTTTTGCCTGCGCTGAAAACACCATTTTACGCCCTAGTTCGGGTAACAATTCCTGTTGAATGGCCTGCCAGAAGAGAGGATTGCAGGTGAGCTCTCCGGCTCTGAGCGAGTTATCCACCGAATCGATAAAAACGTATACCGCTTCAGGCAGATCTCCGTTCTGGGTCAGCGTGTTCAATGGTGCTGCAACAGGCTGAGTATTGAGCCAAAATTTTCCATCCAGCAGGATCACCAGAGGACGATGAAAAGGATTCTTTTCTCCGGTGGCCAGTATCGCAACGTCTCGGGTATTACCCAGCAACGCGCTCTTCCAGCGGAAGCTCAGCGGTTCGGGGCGATGCCCCTCAGTCTGCCACTCCGGTTGCGCAGGCGCTGCAGGCATATGCAGCGGAGACACCCAGTGACCACGCCCGCTTTGCCAGCCCGTCAGCGAATTGTAACGATCGGGTTGCGCCAGCGGGAATTTCTGCTGCCACCACAGCCGTAGGGTAGGCATCGTAAGCGATTCAAGGGGGCAACTCCTCAGCGGCGTCGGGCATCAAAGAGTAGCTGCCCCGCCAGCTCTGGCTCAGTGACAGAGTGGTCTGCCAGACGTCCGTTCCAGCAACACGCTCAAGAGAGTGGGGCAGCCCTCCATGATGATGGTCAGTAATGCCAATGATATTAAGCCAGACGTTGCGGATCGCCGAATGAAACTCATCTCCGTCAGGATCGCGCCAGAGGAAAGTCACTAACGCGTTTTCCCCCTCTTCGTTGGCAATTAAAGGAGTGCCTTGCAGAGCAACAGATTGCCACCAGGCCTCTGTTCCGATTACAGATGATGGAACCTTCATAGATTTTAAAACCACTGAGTGAACTTTTTTACAAATAGAGAAATGATTGTAATAATCGTATTGATAATAATTTGCATTTGCAATAGTGTGTTGCCGCACTTTTGCCAATTTGGCCCGGTTAATATTCACGGGCATATTTGTAGGGAAACAGGCTTCATGACCAGATTTTCATGCTTATCACTGGCTGTTCTCGCCGGACTGGGGGGCGTTACGCTGGCTCAGGCTGATACCGTCGATGCTAATGGTGGCACGCTGATGGTGACGGCTGCACAGCAGACGCTTCAGGCGCCAGGCGTTTCGACCATCACTGCCGATGAAATCAAAAAACGTCCGCCCGCCAAAGATCTCTCAGAAATCATTCGTACCATGCCAGGCGTCAACCTGACAGGCAACTCAACCAGCGGACAGCGCGGTAACAACCGTCAGATTGATATTCGTGGCATGGGGCCAGAAAACACCCTTATCCTGATTGACGGTCTGCCCGTTTCCAGCCGCAACTCGGTACGGTTAGGCTGGCGTGGAGAGCGAGATACGCGCGGAGACACCAACTGGGTTCCGCCTGAAATGGTCGACCATATTGAGGTGATTCGTGGGCCAGCCGCCGCCCGGTATGGTAACGGTGCCGCAGGTGGCGTGGTAAATATCATCACTAAGCAGGCCAGCAATGAGTGGCATGGTGCCTGGAACAGCTATCTGAATATGCCGGAGCATAGCGCCGAAGGATCGACTAAACGCACCAACTTCTCATTAAGTGGGCCGCTTTCTGATGCCTTGAGCTTTATGCTGTATGGCAACCTCAGTAAAACGCAGGCTGATGCACAGTTTATCAATGAAGGGCATCAGTCACTGAGAACCGGCACGTATGCTGATACCGTGCCGGCAGGGCGTGAAGGGGTGGAAAATAAAGATATCCACGGTAAATTGCGGTGGGAGTTTGCGCCACGGCAGGTACTGGAATTCAGCGCCGGCTACAGTCGACAGGGAAATCTGTACGCCGGAGACACGCAAAATACCAATACCAGTGCGCTGGTGCAGGACAACTATGGTAATGAGACTAACCGTCTCTATCGTCAGGACTTCGCCACCACGTGGACAGGCGTGTGGGATAACGGCATCAGCACCCGCAGTTATGCGCAGTACGAAAACACGCGTAATAGCCGCATGAACGAAGGGCTGGCAGGCGGGACGGAGGGAATTTTCTCCGACAGCGGCTTCTCCACCATCCAGCTGGATGACGTATTGTTGCATAGTGAAATCAGCGTTCCTTTTGAGCTGTTGGTCAATCAGACCGCAACGTTTGGCGTCGAATGGAATCAGCAACGCATGAAAGACGGGGCCTCCAATACTCAGGCGCTGTCCGGCGGTAACATTGAGGGGATCGAGAGCAGCAACCGCAGTCCGTACTCATCCGCAGAAATATTCTCGCTGTTTGCTGAAGACAATATCGAACTCACGGACAGTACCACGCTGGTGCCCGGTTTGAGATTTGATCACCACAGTATTGTCGGTGATAACTGGAGTCCTTCGTTGAACCTTTCACAGGCGCTGGACGATGACTTCACCCTGAAGCTGGGCATTGCGCGCGCCTATAAAGCACCGAGCCTTTACCAGACCAATCCAAATTATGTCCTTTACAGTCGTGGGCAAGGCTGTGCAGACAGTGCCGGCGCCTGCTATCTGATGGGAAATGACGACCTCAAAGCAGAAACCAGCATTAACAAGGAAGTGGGGATTGAGTATAAGCATGAGGGCTATCAGGCCGGCATCACCTGGTTCCGCAATGATTATCGCAATAAAATTGAAGCGGGCTATCAACCGAGTGGTACGTCCACTTCGGGCGGTGCTGATATCTACCAGTGGGAAAATGTGCCAAAAGCGGTAGTGGAAGGGCTGGAGGGAACGGTTAATCTGCCGCTGACTGAATCAGTGAGCTGGAACAACAACCTGACGTACATGCTTCAAAGTAAAAACAAAACCACAGGCGACCGTTTATCAATTATACCGGAATATACCCTGAACTCGACGCTGGCCTGGCAGGCCACAGAAGCGCTTTCCCTGCAAAGCACCCTGACCTGGTACGGTCGGCAGACGCCGAAGAAATATAACTACAAGGGAGAGTCTGTCAGTGGGACGGAACGATCGACCGTCAGTCCCTACTCCATTGTTGGGTTGAGCGGCACCTACAATGTGAACAAATACGTGAGCGTCACCCTTGGCGTGGATAACGTGCTGGATAAACGTCATTTCAGGGAAGGGAATGCACAAACCACCGGTAACGCCACCACCAATGCGTATATGTATGGTGCAGGAGCGAATACCTATAACGAATCGGGCCGGACCTGGTATATGGGCCTGAACACGCATTTCTGAGGATAGTAGCGGTGGGGAGGGATCCCCACTATGGCTAATTCAGCTTCTGTGGCAACCAGCAGGTGGCATTGAGCCCACTTCGATCCTCACGGTTGGTTAATCGCAGCTCACCGTGATGGATCTGCGCGATGCGCAGCACAATATTCAGTCCTAACCCACTGCCGCCGTAACGCTGGTCCATCCTGCGAAACGCTTTGGTCAGGTCGGCTGCAGCTTCAGGATCAATACCCGGCCCTTCATCTCTGACGGTGAAACTGCTGCCGCCGTTTTCACGTTCTGCCAACAGGCTGATATGGCTGCCTTCCGGGCTGTATCTCGACGCATTCTCGAGCAAATTCCGTACCATCAATCGTAACAGAACGGCGTCGCCCTGAGCGGCCAGAGACAAGTCGCCTGAGACCTCCATCGTCTGCTGACGCAGCGATAACATCTCAACCATTTCCTGCTGCAATGGCTGGAAGACGCTTTCCCAGCTAACCACCTGATAGTGGCCGCCGGCCAAAGCCTGACCTGCACGGGAGAGCATCAAGAGTTGCTCAATAACATGCATCAACTGGTCGATGCGCTTCACTAACATCGGTCCCTGACTAACACCCTGTTGCTCCAGCAGCTCCAGGTGAAGCCTTAGTCCGGCTAACGGTGTTCTGAGTTCATGTGCAGCATCAGCGGTGAAAAGCCGCTCTTGCTGCAATGTATGATCAAGCCGCCCCAATAGTTGGTTCAGCGCGCCGGTCACTGCAGCGATTTCATCCATATCTGAAAAATAAGGAAGCGGTGTGAGGTTATCGGCAGAGCGCTCAGACAAGCTATTTTGCAGTGACTTTAATGGGCGGATAATCCAACTGATTGCCCAGAAAGAGAGTAATAGCGTGAAGCACACCATCACGACCGAGGGGAGTAACAGTGAGGCTATGGCTTCGCGGATTTCATTTTCAACCCGCTCATTGCGGGCGTGAGCAGAAAGGGTTTCATTGACCAGGAAACTTATCTGTTCGCGGCTTTCATGCCACAGCCAGGCCGCGCTCATCATCTGACAGGACAGCAGAATTAGCGCCAGCATAATCAGTAAACGCCGCCGCATACTGTTCAACTGCGTTCTTCCAGACGGTAACCCACGCCACGCACCGTTTTGATTCGGTCTTTACCCAGCTTGCGGCGTAAGTTGTGGATATGGACCTCAAGCGTGTTAGAGCCGGTATCATCCTGCCAGCTATAAAGGTCTTGTTGCAGCGTTTCACGATGCACCGTCTGGCTGATACGCATTAATAAGCGCGTCAAAAGCGCGAACTCTTTCGGCGTCAGTTCAACAGGCTGATTGTCTATATAAACTTGCTGAGAAGAGAGGTTGAGGGACAAATCGCCCTGTTGCAGCAGGTTATCGCTGCGGCCTTGATAGCGGCGAATTAAAGCCCGAACTCTGGCCTTCAGTTCTGCCAGCGCAAAGGGTTTAACCAGATAATCATCGGCACCGGCATCCAGTCCATCAACCCGATCCTCTAAGGCATCACGGGCGGTCAGGATCAGCACCGGCAGATCGATAGTCTCTTTGCGCCACTGCCGCAGCAGCTGCCTGCCGTCCCGATCCGGCAACCCAAGATCGAGCACGATCAGACTGTACTGGCCACTTTGCAGCAGAGCACAGGCTTCAGCGCCGTTCTTAGCCGCATCCACCGCATACCCTTCAGTCGTCAGTGCCTGAACCAGTCCGCCCAATAGCAAAGCATCATCTTCAACAACCAGTAGTTTCATAATGGTCAGTTATTTTGGTAAACATCCTTATAAAGCCGGCTCTCAAAACGGACCAACGGAATACGTCGCTGGCGCTGATCTTCCGGCGGAACGGCATAGCCAGAAAGATACTGGACGAATGCCACGCGCTGCCCGCTGGCTGTCGTCATAAAGCCAGCGAGGTTATACACACCCTGCAATGAACCGGTCTTGGCTGACACTTTTCCGTCAACGCCGGCTTCATGCAGACCGCCGCGATAGCGTAACGTTCCGTCGTAGCCTGCAAGAGGCAACATGGAAATGAAATTCAGCTGCTGATCATTTTGTGCAATGTATTGTAACGCTTGCATCATGGTAGCCGGGGAAATCAAATCGTGCCGTGAAAGCCCCGAACCGTCTACCTGAATGCTATTGCCCAGATCGACATTCGCCTTTTGCCTCAAAATCTGACGCACAGCGTCAGAGCCTGCTCGCCAGGTACCAGGCACACCAAAGCGCTCATGGCCAATGGTGCGGAACACCGTATCAGCAATCATATTGTCCGACTTCTTCAGCATGATCTTTAACAGGTCATGTAAAGGTGCAGACTGTGTTTCCGCCAGCACGTTAGCCGGCTGTGTGACTTGCGTCTGTCGCAGTAAATGGCCGGAATAATCGATATCGGCTGCCTGTAGTTCTGCTTTTAACAGGGCTCCGGCATAGCTTGCGCCATCCTGAATGGCAAAGGCCAGCGGCAGGGGTTCGGCACGCTGAGTCATACATCCGGTCAGGGTAAAGCGATTCAATTCGCCAGGCACCACATCCAGCTCACAATACTGTGCATCCGGCGACCCTTTCGCCAGTGTACGAACCTGACTAAACATATTCACCGGGTAGTAGGAGGCTACGCGGATAAACGCCTTGTCACCTGGGTTTGGTGCGCTGTAGAGCGACACCGAGAAGCAATTACGATCAACAATGGCTGCGCCTGGTGGTGCGCTAAAGCACTGCGTCAGGTCGTTCCATGGCCAGCCTGGGGCTTCGTCATGGCTGGCAAATACCGAGGTATCAATCACCAAATTGCCCTGAATATGCTTCACGCCCTGCTTTTTCAGCGTGGTGACCATATTGCGCAAGTCCTGACGAGTCAGCGTCGGATCGCCGCCAAAACGGGCCACCAGGTCGCCTTGCAGCGTGCCGTCATTGATGGTGCCTTTGCTTTCCAGCTGCGTATGGAAACGGTAGTCCGGGCCGAGCTGAAGCAACGCCGCCAGGGCGGTCAACACTTTCATCGTACTGGCCGGCAGCGCCATCTGCTTGCTGTGGTAGTCAATCGAAGGCGTGGTTGCGCCTATTTTCTGCACAATCAGCGCCAGGTTCGCGCCATCAGGTAAATATTGGGTGTAGTCTTCAACCGAAGCAGCGTGGGCATTCAGCATAAATGCGCAGGCTAAACCGGTAACAATTCGTGAAAATCGCATAATCTCGCGTTTACTGACAGGTGATGCTGACATACTACGGTGCATCGTTGTGGAAAGTAAACGATGACCCATAAGGAACTCTGGGTTAAAATACGTATCAAAATGCAAAACCTCCAGGCCCTGAGCTTCCCTTTGGGTCTGGTTTATTTCGTTTGAAATTCAGTGGCAAGCGCCGCAGAACGCTTTTTCTGCATTAACCTGTCAGGATGACGAAATTTTGCACAGGACAGAGTTTACGAGGTATTGAGATGAATCAGATTCCGATGACGTTAAGGGGCGCGGACAAACTGCGCGAAGAGCTGGAAGAGCTGAAAACCATTAAACGCCCCCGAATTATTGCCTCAATTGCAGACGCACGTGAGCACGGCGACTTAAAAGAAAACGCTGAGTATCACGCGGCGCGTGAAGAGCAGGGCTTCTGTGAAGGTCGTATCCAGGAGATCGAGGCAAAACTGTCTAATGCTCAGGTTATCGACGTCACCAAAATGAACGCGAACGGTCGGGTGATCTTCGGTTCAACCGTCAAGGTATTGAATCTGGATACTGACGAAGAGTCGACCTATCGCATCGTGGGCGATGATGAGGCTGATTTTAAGCAAAATCTGATTTCTGTGAACTCGCCAATGGCGCGTGGCCTGATTGGCAAAGAAGTCGATGATGTGACAATCGTAAAAACACCCGGCGGCGACGTCGAGTATGAGATTTTGAAGATAGAATATCTCTGATTTCTGCTACGCTGAAACTATCACGCGTATTGTAAAGAAAGGAAAAAGGCCGCTATGCGGCCTTTTATCAACATCAGGAGCGTGTCACCTTCTTCGGTCTAAGTATCAGAATTGTTACCTGATCCTCAGCGCGGAAGGGAGATCTTGCGTTCCTTCGTTGGACGGTACAGTACCAGCATCTTGCCGATAACCTGCACGTTTGCTGCTTTGGTTTCGCGCACGATAGCCTCAACAACCAGTGCTTTCGTTTCACGGTCTTCCGTGGCGATTTTCACTTTGATGAGCTCGTGGTGCTCCAGTGCTTGTTCGATCTCGGCTAGCACCCCTTCGGTCAAACCATTGTTGCCCAGCATGACAACGGGCTTCAGCGGATGGGCCAGTCCTTTCAGGTGCTGTTTTTGTTTGGTACTCAGATTCATCGTATTTTTTACTTACATTGGGATTGAAAACGGGTCATTCTACCGCCATCTCTGGTGTATCACCAAATCGGCTTTGCTGATTTGCGCGGTTTATTTATCGCATGCGTTGAATCATAGTTGGAAATTGTATGACTGGTAAAAAGCGTTCGGCCAGTTCCAGCCGCTGGCTGCAGGAACACTTTAGCGATAAATATGTGCTTCAGGCACAGAAAAAAGGGCTGCGTTCTCGCGCCTGGTTTAAACTCGATGAAATACAGCAAGGTGACAAGCTGTTCAAACCTGGCATGACCGTCGTCGATCTGGGTGCTGCACCCGGTGGTTGGTCTCAGTATGTGGTAACGCAGATTGGGTCAAAAGGTCGTGTTATTGGTTGTGATATCCTGCCGATGGATCCTATCGCCGGTGTCGATTTCCTCCAGGGTGACTTTCGTGATGAACTGGTCATGAAAGCGTTGCTGGAACGAGTAGGTGACAACAAAGTACAGGTTGTGATGTCCGATATGGCTCCCAACATGACAGGAACGCCAGCAGTTGATATTCCACGTGCAATGTATTTAGTTGAGCTTGCACTGGAAATGTGTCGTGATGTATTGGCACCTGGCGGCAGTTTTTTAGTAAAAGTGTTTCAGGGAGATGGCTTTGAAGATTACCTCCGGGAAATTCGCTCCCTGTTTACGAAAGTAAAAATTCGTAAGCCGGACGCTTCGCGCTCTCGTTCGCGTGAAGTGTACATTGTAGCGACAGGGCGCAAACTATAGTACCCTACGCTGTCTGTTAACACAGTTGTAATAAGAGGTTAATCCCCTTGAGTGACATGGCGAAAAACCTGATTCTTTGGTTAGTCATCGCAGTCGTGCTGATGTCTGTATTCCAAAGCTTTGGGCCCAGCGAGTCGAATGGCCGTAGGGTTGACTACTCAACCTTCCTGTCGGAAGTGAACCAGGATCAGGTCCGCGAGGCACGTATTAACGGGCGTGAAATCAACGTTGTCAAAAAAGACAGCAACAAATACACGACTTACATTCCTGTCAACGATCCCAAGTTGCTTGATAACCTGTTGACTAAAAATGTGAAAGTGGTTGGCGAACCGCCAGAAGAACCGAGCCTGTTGGCGTCGATCTTCATCTCATGGTTCCCAATGCTATTGCTTATCGGTGTCTGGATCTTCTTCATGCGCCAGATGCAGGGCGGGGGCGGCAAAGGGGCAATGTCCTTTGGTAAAAGCAAAGCCCGCATGCTGACGGAAGATCAGATCAAGACGACCTTTGCGGATGTTGCCGGTTGCGACGAAGCGAAAGATGAAGTGGCTGAGCTGGTAGAATACCTGCGTGAGCCAAGCCGTTTCCAGAAACTGGGCGGTAAAATTCCGAAAGGCGTTCTGATGGTCGGGCCTCCGGGTACCGGTAAAACGCTGCTGGCGAAAGCAATTGCCGGTGAAGCAAAAGTGCCTTTCTTCACTATCTCCGGTTCTGACTTTGTTGAAATGTTCGTTGGTGTGGGTGCATCCCGTGTCCGCGACATGTTTGAACAAGCCAAGAAAGCCGCGCCTTGTATCATCTTTATTGATGAGATCGATGCAGTCGGTCGTCAGCGTGGCGCTGGTTTAGGCGGTGGTCACGATGAACGTGAGCAGACGCTGAACCAGATGCTGGTTGAGATGGATGGTTTTGAAGGTAACGAAGGCATCATCGTCATCGCTGCGACTAACCGTCCAGACGTACTTGACCCGGCGCTGCTGCGTCCAGGCCGCTTTGACCGTCAGGTTGTTGTGGGCTTGCCAGACGTTCGTGGCCGTGAGCAGATCCTGAAAGTGCATATGCGTCGCGTTCCATTAGCGACCGACATTGAAGCATCCGTTATTGCCCGTGGTACGCCAGGCTTCTCAGGCGCCGATTTGGCTAACTTGGTCAACGAAGCTGCGCTGTTTGCTGCCCGTGGTAACAAACGTGTTGTGTCGATGGTTGAGTTCGAAAAAGCGAAAGACAAGATCATGATGGGTGCGGAACGTCGCTCCATGGTGATGACAGAATCGCAGAAAGAGTCGACTGCCTACCACGAAGCCGGTCACGCGATCATTGGTCGCCTGGTACCGGAGCATGATCCGGTGCATAAAGTGACCATCATTCCTCGTGGCCGTGCATTAGGCGTGACCTTCTTCCTGCCTGAAGGCGACGCAATTAGCGCCAGCCGACAGAAACTGGAAAGTCAGATATCTACCCTTTACGGTGGCCGTCTGGCAGAAGAGATCATCTACGGTGTTGAGCGTGTTTCTACCGGTGCTTCTAACGACATCAAGGTAGCCACCTCAATAGCGCGTAACATGGTAACGCAATGGGGCTTCTCAGAGAAACTCGGCCCGCTGCTGTATGCTGAAGAAGAGGGTGAAGTATTCCTCGGTCGTTCAGTTGCCAAAGCGAAGCACATGTCTGATGAAACCGCGCGTATCATTGACCAGGAAGTTAAGTCCCTGGTTGAAGGTAACTACCAACGTGCACGTCGTATTCTGAACGAAAACATGGACATTCTTCACGCGATGAAAGATGCGCTGATGAAGTATGAAACCATTGATGCTCCACAGATCGATGACCTGATGGCACGCCGTGAAGTGCGTCCACCTCAGGGCTGGGAAGATCCGGGCAGCACCAACAATTCTGACAGCAACGGTACGCCAAAGGCGCCGCGCCCTGTTGATGAACCGCGCACGCCAAATCCTGGTAACACCATGTCAGAGCAGCTGGGCGACAAGTAATTTACTGGTTCGTTTAAGCTCACTCCAAACCCCGGCGCTGTCCGGGGTTTTTTATATCTACAATTTCATTACCCGGTCCAACTGACCTGCTTAACCCGTTTGGAGACTTACCGTTATGAAGCTTTACGCCAGAGATACCATCCTCGATCTCTCCCATCCTCACGTGATGGGGATCCTGAATGTGACCCCGGATTCTTTCTCTGATGGCGGCAAGCACAACGATTTGGTACAGGCGCTGACCCATGCCAACGAAATGATCAATGCGGGTGCCACCATCATAGACATCGGCGGCGAATCTACGCGTCCTGGCGCATCGGAAGTCAGCGTAGAGCAGGAGCTGGAACGGGTTATTCCGGTGGTGAAGGCTATTTCTCAACGTTTCGAAGTGTGGATTTCGGTCGATACCTCGAAACCGGAGGTGATCCGGGAATCTGCAAATGCGGGTGCGCATATCATCAATGATATCCGTTCACTGCAGGAGCCTGGTGCTTTGGAAGCAGCGGCCGCAACAGGCCTGCCAGTCTGTCTGATGCATATGCAGGGCGAGCCGGGCACCATGCAACAATCGCCGAAGTACAAACAACTGCTGCAGGATGTGGACGCCTTTTTTGTGCACCATATCGCCAGATGTGAAGCCGCCGGGATCAAAAAAGAGCAGTTGATCCTCGACCCGGGATTCGGTTTCGGTAAGAATCTGTCCCACAATTATCAGTTGCTGGCCCATCTGGCTGATTTTCACCACTTCGGCCTGCCACTGCTGGTCGGCATGTCCCGCAAAAGTATGATTGGGCAACTGCTGAATGTCGGCCCGTCCCAGCGGCTGACAGGCAGTCTGGCCTGCGCGGTAATCGCCGCAATGCAAGGCGCGCATATTCTGCGCGTTCATGATGTTAAAGAAACCGTCGAAGCGATGCGCGTCGTCGAAGCAACACTGTCAGCGAAGGAAGAGTAACGCTATGAGCAACCGTAAGTATTTTGGTACCGATGGCATCCGCGGCAAAGTGGGTGAGTCTCCTATTACACCTGACTTCGTGCTGAAGCTTGGCTGGGCAGCGGGTAAGGTGCTGGCACGCAATGGATCAAAGAAAATCATCATCGGTAAAGATACGCGCATTTCTGGCTATATGCTGGAGTCGGCCCTTGAAGCAGGCCTGGCGGCAGCGGGCTTATCGGCGGCCTTTACGGGCCCAATGCCAACCCCAGCCATTGCTTATCTGACCAGAACCTTCCGGGCCGAAGCGGGGATTGTGATATCGGCTTCGCACAATCCGTTTGACGATAACGGTATCAAGTTCTTTTCCATCGAAGGCACTAAGCTGCCAGATGACGTGGAAGAGGCAATCGAAGCAGAGATGGAGAAACCTATTACCTGTGTCGAATCTGCAGAGCTGGGACGTGCCAGCCGCATCGTCGATGCAGCCGGGCGCTACATCGAGTTCTGCAAAGGTACCTTCCCGAGCGAACTTAGCCTGAACGGCATGAAGATTGTGGTGGACTGCGCTAATGGGGCGACCTATCACATCGCGCCAAACGTCCTGCGTGAACTCGGTGCAACGGTGATCACTATTGGTGTCAATCCCGATGGGATGAACATCAACAAGGACTGCGGCGCTACCGATGTCCGCAAGCTGCAGGAACGCGTGTTGTCGGAGAAAGCAGACGTGGGCCTGGCCTATGATGGCGATGGCGATCGCATCATGATGGTGGACCATCTGGGCCATAAAGTGGATGGCGATCAGATCCTGTATATCATTGCCCGTGAAGGCTTACGTCAGGGACAACTGCGCGGTGGCGTTGTCGGCACCCTGATGAGCAACATGGGTCTTGAACTGGCGCTTAAGCAACTGGGTATTCCGTTTGCGCGTGCCAAAGTGGGTGACCGCTACGTGCTGGAAAAACTGCAGGAAAAGGGCTGGCGCCTTGGGGCTGAAAACTCTGGCCATGTGATCCTGTTGGATAAGACAACCACAGGTGACGGCATCGTCGCAGGTTTGCAGGTACTTACTGCGATGGTGCGCAACCATATGACTCTGCACGATCTGTGCAGCGGAATGAAGTTGCTCCCACAGATCCTGGTGAACGTGCGTTTCAGTGGCACAACCGATCCACTGGAAGATGCAACGGTCAAAATGGTCACTGCAGAAGTCGAAAAAGAGCTGCAGGGTCGTGGACGGGTATTGCTGCGTAAATCAGGGACGGAACCGCTGATCCGCGTGATGGTTGAAGGCGAAGATGAGGCGCAAGTGACGGCACTGGCACACCGGATTGCCGATGCGGTGAAAGCGGTCTGATAAGTCAGAAAAGGGCGGCAGATGAGTGATTTACCAGCAACCCGTTGCGCATTTGCCGTTTTTTTCCGCAATCAGATGCCTGGTGCTAAATTGCCCTTGCGCAGTCAGGCGGCTTTGGTTAGTATTCACACCCGCTTCTGATGGGTAGCGACAACGCTATCTCTCTAACTGGTTTGAAGCTTTTGATGTGCGGCTACCGCGCAAGGAAACAGGTTAATTATGTACGAAGCTCTCTTAGTTGTTTTCCTTATTGTTGCAATCGGCCTTGTAGGTTTGATCATGCTTCAGCAAGGTAAAGGCGCTGATATGGGCGCGTCATTTGGTGCAGGCGGTTCGGCAACGCTGTTTGGTTCTAACGGTTCAGGTAATTTCATGACCCGTATGACCGCAGTATTGGCAACACTGTTCTTCATCATTAGCTTGATTCTGGGTAACCTCAACACCAATAAGACTCAGAAAGGAAGCGAGTGGGAAAATCTGACTCAGCCTGCACAGTCGCAGCAGAGCCAGCCAGCTAAACCGGCAACGCCGGGTAGCGATATCCCACAGTAAGCTGTAAACGAAGTGATTTCGACACGACAGAAATAAAAAAGTCGTCTCTTTAGTGCCGTGGTGGTGGAATTGGTAGACACGCTACCTTGAGGTGGTAGTGCCCGCATGGGCTTACGGGTTCAAGTCCCGTCCTCGGTACCAAACTTCAGTATTGCTTGCGTTTTACGCAAGATCGGCGTAGTATTTGCCACGTTATTTCGGACGCGGGGTGGAGCAGCCTGGTAGCTCGTCGGGCTCATAACCCGAAGGTCGTCGGT
>LIDZ01000390.1_pt2 | contig 16961 bp, 30 predicted proteins | sample 644651 | NCBI WGS metagenome assembly LIDZ01 (sample SAMN03856242, study PRJNA289617) | food metagenome | isolation source: wine grapes on drying loft during traditional withering process | host: Vitis vinifera cv. Corvina | place: Italy: Gargagnago di S. Ambrogio di Valpolicella | collected 2014-01 | reverse complement strand
AGTGGTAGAGTGCTAGCCTTCCAAGCTAGTTATGAGAGTTCGATTCCCTCCACCCGCTCCATATTTTAAATTGTAAATCTGCCTTAGAGTTGAACTTAATGTTTATTCTAGGCTTTTTTATTATATATAATACATGCACCCATAGCTCAGCTGGATAGAGTTGCAGACTTCGAATCTGATGGTCGAGGGTTCGACTCCCCCTGGGTGCACCATAAAGCATTGATACAAGCCAGTTTACAGAAATGTGAATTAGCTTGTTTTTTCATTTTAACACACTTTTAACACACTAGTTTTTAATTAACACATACATTAACACATTTTATATAAATAAATCATTTAATTTTTCAGCTGCATTAATTTTTTTCTCAGGCATAACATGAGTATAAATATTAGAAGTTATAGAAATATCACTGTGACCTAATAGCATTTGAACTGTTTTTATTGGCTCATCTCTTTCGAATAATTTGGTAGCATATGTGTGACGCAAACTATGGAACTTTTTGTATTTTATTTTGGCTTTTTTTAATAATCGTTTATAACTTCTTGTTAGATTTCTAGCATTGATTGTGTTGCCCAATTCAGTTGTAAAAATATATTCACTTTCGATATATGAAGAGCCAGCTTTTAGTTTTTCAGTTTTTTGTTCTATAGCATGTTTTTCAAGTATTGGAATAAGAGTAGATGGAATGGGAACGGATCTGATAGAATTTTTTGATTTTGGAGTTTGCTCTATAGTTTTATATTCTTTGGTTTCATCACCAGAAATGATATAAACTTGTTTGATACTTCGTTGAACTTTCAACTCTTTGTTTTTTAGATCAATGTCACTCCATTTTAGACCTAACAATTCACCTTGCCTCAATCCTGTTCCAAGAGCCAATAAAATTAGAGCTTTTAATCTATGATTTTCTAAAGTAGTAAATAACAATTTGATTTCTTCATTTGTAAATACTTCAACTTCAGTATCTGTTTTTTCTGATTCTCCAGGAATAACTATTTTCTTACCAATACATGGATTCCTTATAATATATCTCTCATCTACAGCATAATTAAAAAATGATTTTAACAATTTATTTAGATTTTTAATGACATTGCTACTCTTGCCATTATCATATAATTTATTATAGTATCGCTGTAATAATATTGACTTTATAAGACTTATTTTTACACCATAAATATCGCTATTTTTAACGTAGTTTCTGTATATACCCTCATACCTTTCAAAAGAAGATGGTTTTATACCATTAGATATTCGTACTACCTCAAATAACCATGTGTGCATAAGTTGACCTAGGGTCATATACTCATAATTCACATTTAAGCCATTTTTGATATTATCTAAGTATTCATCACGTTTTGCTTCTGCATCTGCTCTACCATTGCCATAAAATTGTTTTCTTATTACTTTTCCATCGCAATCACGACCAACTGTGGCTGTAACTCTGAAATATTCAGAACCATTGATTTTTGTATTGATTTTTCGTGCCATGTAAATCCTCCTTTTAAACGTATGTTTATTTTTACATATTAACCAGTTGTTTAAGTGGCTTATAAGGAAGTTCTAAGCTACTGGCTATCTGCTCTAGTGTCATTTCTCTTAACTCAACTTCATCAAACATTATATTTTCTAATTTAAGGGCAAAATAATTTGCCTGTCTTTCTAATTTGCCTACATTTATTAAATCTTTATTAAAAGCAGCTGTTAAAACTCTGGTATGTAATAGTGCATGACCTAATTCGTGGGCAAGTATGAATTTTTCAAAGGGAGGCAGCAGATCATTTCTAATAAAAACTATTTCATTACCTAAATAATTTCTATAATAAAAAGCATCATTATTACGCAATGTAATATTATTTTTATCTAATTTCACGATTCTAATATCTAAACAATCATAAATTTCATAAATATCATTAGTTCCATACATATCTATTAATCCCATAATAATTTCATCAATCCATTCCATTAACCTCATCCCTTGTAATATTTATTTCTTATATTTATATCCTAAAAGCTTTAATTGATTTAACAATTCATTAGCGAATTCTACTATTTCTTCATCTGCCATTTTATTAATATCAAAACCACCATAACCCATAATTGCTGGCTGTTTTAATATAAATTTCATTGCAGATTCAGGAGTTTTAAATTCTATTCCATCTTTAAAGGTCATATTTTTATAGCGTTCTTCTTCAGATTTATAATATTCCTGTTTTACCTGTTCTAAAACTTCACATTCTCTAGTAGTTAATTCAGGTACATCAGCTTTTGAATTATCAAAATCATCTAACCACACATCTAAATCCCAATCAAGGAGACTATCAGGTGAGTTAACACCATTTTTTATATAGAAACAAAATTGGTTCTTTTCTTCTTCGTTCATATCCGGACATTTTTTATCAATTATTTCTTTTAACAATGTGTCTGTATCTCCAAAGAATGATAGAGGGACACCGCAAATATTAGCTATTTTTGATAAAAGTCTATAACTAGGATAAATTCTTCCGGCTTCTATATCCCCCAAATAACCTCTTGAAATTTGAAGTTCATCAGATAAATTCTGACCAGTATATTTTGTGGCTATTTTTTTGCTTTTTATCTTTCTAGCCTCTTTTATTCTGATACCAAGTTCCTTTTTCTCCAAAGTCATAATAATTCCTCCTAAAAAATCTTTAATACAATTATACGTAAATTACGTTACTTAGTCAATAAAATTACGCAAACTTACGAAATAATTAGAATAGTATAGATAATTTCATAATTTAACTAATTTACGTAAATTATCGTAAATTTTGTCATGATTTACGTTTGATTTTACCATGGTTATTACGTAAAATATACTCATAACATATTTTTACGTAAAAAAACGTAAAAAAGAAAGGGCGATTATATGAGCGATTTAATAAAAAATCTTAAATGGAACAAAAAAATTGAAGTTTTGAGAACCATTATGAATTGGTCACAGAGAGAAGCAGCAGAAAAATGTAATACTGGTCAAAAATCATATTGGGCTTGGGAATCGGGTGAAAGATACCCACATAAAAACAATCGAATTGCAATTGCCAGAGCATTCGGAGTTAGCGAAGGAGAAATTTTTAATTAAATTAAGGAGAGTGATTGAAATTGAACACAGTAAAAATATTTGAAAATCAAGAAATAAAAATTGAAACAGATAAAGGTGAAGTACTTATAAACTTAGCAAGTACTGCAAAAGTATGCGGACTAGTAGGTGTTTCCACCAAAGATGGTGGAAAGTATAATTTTGTAAGGTGGAGCAGGGTAAAAGAAAAATTAACAACAATATATCAAAGCATAGAATGTGGAAAAAGTTCGTTACCTAGGATAATAAAAGAAATCAACTATATCTTAGATGAAATAGAAAATACAGATGATAGAAACACAATTTACATGTCAACATGGCTTAGCAAAAGGTTAGCACTTGAATGTCACAGTGAAAAAGCAATGAGATATAAAACTTTTTTAGTAACACTTGACGAATCAAGAGAGGATAACCAAGCAGAATATAGCACAGAATCGGTAGTTTTAGCACAAAACATAGTACAAGCAATAATACCAACAATGGCAACAGAAATCATAAACCAATTTACACCAATGATTACAGAAACTAAAAGGCAAATAAATAATATGAGCAGATTGATGTATGACCAATCAACAATATATGATCAAGATAGAGAAGAATTAAAAGATCTAATTGGTTTAAGGGCAGTTAATACTAAAAGGTTAACAGATAAACTAAAAGAAAAATTAACTGATATATATGGGTTTAGTGTAACTGCTAGTAGCAATTTATACGTCTTAGCAAAGAGTAAAGTATTTCGATGTTTTCAGGTAATCAAATGGGAAGACATCCCTGTTACTAAATATAATACAGTTGATGCTTTCATAGATGCTTTTGAAAAATCTGATATAGGTTATTAAATATAGAGTCATTTTTGGGGGGAAGATTTAATGGAACTTACTACAGAATCATTAAAAGATACTATCAAACAAGCATTGATGGAAGCACGACCATTAGAATTAAAACTTACATTAACACTAGATGAAGCTACAAAACTTTCAGGAATAGGTAAAAACAAGCTTACTGAACTTGTATATAAAGAAAATACGGATTTCCCTTATTTTCATGTTGGGTCAAAAGTATTGGTGAACAGAGAAATGTTAATAAACTGGCTAGACAAGATATCTAAGGAACGTAGAACTATATGAAAGGAATGTGATTTAAGTGTTATCAGCAAAGCATGAGGAGCAAGTAAAAAATCTAATAGGTAAGAAAGTTACAGTGTATCTCAGTTTAAAAAAGTATATCAAGGTTCTCAGAGAGGATAGAAACGGTTTATATATCAAATTCCAAAAGGAGAGAGTTCCAGTACATCCAGATACAAACGGATTAAATGTTTTATTTTTTACTGGATTAGAACCAAAGAACAGCAGAGCTATTAAAAATCTAAAACATGAGGGAGATATGTAAATGAGTAATTTAACACCAATAGAATTTAAAAATCAAAGGATTGTAACAACAGAACAGTTGGCAGAAATTTATAAAACTGATGCTGATAATATTAGACATAATTTTAATAACCATAAAGATAATTTCAAAGAAGGTAAACATTATTATCTGCTTCAAGGTGGGGAACTTAGAAAGTTCAAACGCAACGTGAATGATATTCATATCGTGAAACCTAATATTAATCAACTTTACCTATGGACAGAAAGAGGAGCAAACAGGCATTGCAAAATTCTCGATACAGATAAAGCTTGGGAACAATTTGACAACTTAGAGGAAACTTATTTCAGGGTAAAGCAAAATAATATTGAATTAGATAAGTTAAGCCCAGGACTAAAAATGTTTAATCAAATGTTTCAGGTAATCGCACAAAATGAAATGGAACAGAAGAAATTACAAAAATCTGTAACAGAAACAAAGAAAGAGGTACAAGATATTAGAGATGTAATAACACTTAATCCAAGTGCAGCGTGGAGAAGAGAATGTAACAGAATACTAAACGCAATCGGTAGAGAAACAGGAGATTATAAAGCACCTAAAGACCAAGTATACAAAGCATTAAAAACTAGAGCAAGTTGCAGACCAAATGTTTTAATATCAAATCTACAGAAAAGAGCAAAAGCAAATGGAATGGCTCCAAGCAAAACAGAAAAATTGAATTTACTAGATGTACTTGAAAACGAACCACGACTAAAGGAAATCTACGTAACTATAGTAAAAGAAATGGCTATTAAAAATAACGTAAGTATTAGGGTGATATAGGCATGAACAATCGCCAGAAAGTAATTAATCAAATTTCAAAAGATGATATGCGATACAGCATATTTGGATTTCGTAAAACAAGGATATTAAGTAGGAAAAATGTTAGAGACTTAGATTTTGAAGAGCTAATAATTTATAAGAATTTGAGGTGAAGCTAATGGACATTAAGCAAACACAACCAATTAGGCAACCATATAATTATGATTTTGACCATGACAAAATATATGACACTGAGACAGGCAGTACTGTAGCTGAAATAAGTATTGAAGGTGTGCTAAGTAAAATTTTCAAGGAGGATGGAAAGTTAAATGATAAGAAAAATACTAGAAGGGTATGGAATTAAACTGACAAATGATGATTTCTATGAAGTCATGGAAATGGCTACATGGGATATTAAATTTAATCGTATTGGTTTTAAAAAGAAAACAAATTCAAATGAAATGATGGATATTGTAAAAATATGTTGCGTTGTAAGAGGAAGAGCGGAGGAGTGATAGATGATGATTATTAAAAAACATGCTGACTATATTAGAAAAAGAGTACTATGCATTGCTAATTATACTTTAGAAACTAAAAGTGATATCAGAAGTACTGCTAAGAAGTTTTTCGTAAGTAAGAGTACTGTTCACGTAGATTTGAGTAATAGGCTTAAAAAAATAGATCCGTTATTGTATTCAAAAATACATGTGATACTTGTAGAAAACAAGTACGAAGGTCAATTAAAAGGTGGTGAGACTACCAAAGAAAAATATAGTTATGATTTTCAAGAACAAAAAAAGAACTCTCAGCAAAGAGTTCAAATGTAAATAAGTCAATTACATTATATAAAAGAAAATAGAAAAAATCAAATGGGGGAGAAGAATGTATAAAACATTAGCTAAAACTAAATCAATGACCGAACTTGAATGGCTAAAAAGTAGACAACAAGGTATTGGTGGAAGTGATGCAGGAGCAATCCTTGGAGTTAATAAATGGAGGACACCTTTTCAGGTATATATAGATAAAACTCAAGAAATCATTGAAACCAATGAGCCAAGTGAAGCGGCTTATTGGGGAACTGAACTTGAAGATGTAGTTGCGAAAGAGTTTTTTAAGAGAACAGGTAAAAAAGTTAGAAGGAGAAACGCAATACTTCAAAGTGTCGAGCATCCATTTATGACTGCTAATTTAGACAGAGAGATTGTTGGAGAAAATGCGTTGCTTGAATGTAAGACAGTTAATGCATTTGGAGCTAAGGACTGGGATTCAGATGAAATACCTGCAAGCTATTTGGTGCAAGTAATGCATTATTTGGCTGTTACAGGATACGGTAAAGCTTATATAGCGGTACTTATAGGTGGACAACATTTTTTATATAAAGAAATAGATAGGGATGAAGCACTTATAAAAATTATTATTCAAGCAGAAAAAGACTTCTGGGAAAATAATGTTATTAAAAAATCACCACCTGCATTAGATGGTTCTAGTGCAGCAGAAAAATATTTAAAAGAAAAGTATAAGGATTCCAATCCTGAATTAATTGTTGATTTGAAATCAGAATACAAAGACAAAATAAAAGACTATTTTGAACTTAAAAATACAATAAAAGAGCTAGATGGGCAGGCAAAAGAGATTGAAAATAATATAAAGCTTGAAATGGGAGAAGCAGAAAAAGGATATGCATTAGATTATGAAATTGATTGGAAAACTATAACTTCTAATAAATTCAACAGTAAAGAGTTTAAGAAGGATCATCCAGAGTTTTTCAAACAATATTTGAATGCAAACTCATATCGAAAGTTCAGTATCAAGGAGGTAAAAGCATAATGAATTCAGTTTTTAGAGCTTTATTAGATGGTTTTAATGCACAGATTGAAGCCTTTAGTGAAAATGATGTTAAATTATATGATTTTGATAATCGTGACCAATATATAGGAAGAATAATATATGACGAGGGTGAAGATAAATTTTTTTGTGAATTTAAGGAGGATGAAGAGTAATGGCTACAAGTGAGAGTTTAAAAAATCAATTAGTAAAAAAGGAGAATAAACCACCAAAAGATCCATTTAAGGCATTGGTTTATTCCGCAGGTATAAAGAAAAGATTTGAAGATATGCTTGATAAACAAGCAAATGGATTCATAACAAGCTTACTGAATTTGAAGCAGGATAAATTAAAATGCTGTGATGATTTCACAGTACTTGGAAGTGCGTTGAAAGCTGCGGCTTTAAAATTACCCATTGATCCTAACCTTGGTTTTGCTTGGATAATACCTTTTAAAAATCATGGAAAATTGGAAGCACAGTTTCAGATAGGATATAAAGGATTTATTCAAATGGCTCAGAGATCGGGACAGTATAAAAAGCTTAATGTAACTGAAATTTATGAGGGACAACTTAAAAGTTTTAATCCACTAACTGAAGAAATAGAGCTTGATTTAGACAATATCAAATCAGATGCAGTTATTGGTTATGCGGCATTTTTTAGATTAGTAAATGGATTTGAAAAGATGGTGTATTGGAGCAAAGAAAAGGTTACAGCTCATGCAAGGAGGTTTTCAAAATCATTTGGTAATGGACCATGGAAAACTGATTTTGACGCTATGGCCAAAAAAACAGTATTAAAAAATATGCTTTCAACATGGGGAATTTTAAGTATTGATATGCAGGAGGCAGTTGTTAGCGATAATAAGATAATCAAAACATCTAATGATGGAGTAGTGGAAAGGGAAGACCCGTTGGAAAATGATACGGAACACGCAGTAGATGTTGAATTCAAGGAAGATAAGCCTGAGAACAAAGAGGATGAATTTGCTGGTACTCCATTTGAGAAAACAGAATAAAGGCTAGGCGAAATAAGAAGGTGATAGAGTGGCAGAGGGTAGAGAGAGAGGTTGGATATGTTTATACAGAAAAATTCAAGATAGTTGGTTGTGGAAGGAGAAACCTTTCTCAAAAGGACAGGCATGGATTGATCTTCTACTAAGTGCCAACCATCAAGACAAAAAAACATTATTTGATAGTAATTTAATTGAAGTTAAAAGGGGGCAATTTATAACATCAATAAGGAAATTATGTGAAAAATGGGGATGGAGTAATTCTAAAGTAAAAAGGCTCTTAGAATTATTAAAATCTGATGGGATGATAACTTATAAAAGCGACACTAAAAAAACCACTATAAACATAGTAAATTACGGTATTTACCAAGATATGAGCATCACTAAAAACGCCACAGAAACGTCACTAATCAATCACAGAAGCATCACAGAAACGCCACAGAAACATACAAACAACAATGATAACAATGTAAACAATGATAACAAGTATAGTCTGAACTCAAATGAGTTTAGACTCTCCCAATATTTATTTAACCATATTAAAGAGAATAACCTCAATGCTAAAGAGCCGAATTTTGAAACATGGTCCAGGCATTTTGATTATATCTTAAGAATTGATAAGAGAGACATAGAAGAGGTTAAGGCAGTAATTAAATGGTGTCAACATGATAGCTTCTGGTACATGAATATTTTAAGTCCCGATAAGTTACGTAAGAAGTATGACACGTTAGTGCTACAGATGAATGCTCCTAAGAAGAGTGTTAATAGCAAACAAGGCAAAGTAACTAATTTTGCTAATTATCCAGATCAAAGGCAATATGATTTCAATGATCTTGAAGATAAACTTTTAAATAAGGTGGTAATACCACAATCAGATGATGGTGACAGTGAATATGATGAACTTCGGAAGAAACTTATAGGAAAGTGAGGTGTTTGGTGTGAAAGTAAAACAACTTACAGAGCTAGAACGCTTAGAACTTTCACTTAAATATAGCATTTCAGAAAAACATAAAAAACTGTTAATTCAGAGAATCAATGAGATAAAAAAGAGTCAGATTAGTATGTTTGTAGAAAAGGAGCAACAATGGATTTAAACTTTTGAAGGAAGGAAATTCAGACATTGACTTTATAAAGTAAGTCTATGTCTGAAAATGATATTTCATAAAATAGAAGTTCATTTATTAAAAACTCCGATTTTTTTAAGTTTAAGATAGTACCAATAACCTGTTAGATATGGAGGTATATAAGACAAAAATGTCCAGCCAATATTCCAGCCATTAGCATAGGTTACAATTCCAAACTTTAAACCTAAATATTCTGCTACTGTGGTCATAAAAGTAAATGTGAGTATCAGTATGTACGGTGGTACTTTTTCCTTTTGAATATAATATATTAAATAACATCCTAGTATGGGATATAAGCCCAGATTTAATGACATAGTGGTGAGGTCATCCGCAATGCTAAAAGGTGCAAACCTATTAAAATTAAAATGAAATAAAGCTTCATTTAGCGAATACGCCCATATTGACATAAAGGGGGCAATAACTAATAAGGTCTTATTATCTTTTGAATAAAGTAATATACCAAAGATCCAAGGAATAATAAATCCTAATATTATATTTAGAATCATGTGGACATCTCCTATCTAATATTATGGTTTTATTATTTCCAAAACAATTGTTTTTATAATTGATCTAATGAACAGTACAAATAATAGATTGTAATTAATAAATTAGCAGGTGAGTAAATGGATGATAAATATTTAATTTTATCTATAGCAAAAATAGAAATAGAAAAGAAGTTGGAGAAGGCAGAAAAGAAAGCCCAAGCGACATCAGCCAAGCTACAACAGCATGAACCGTTTAAAGGCACTAAAAACAAGGGTGTGAGGCTATGGGATATAACAAGAATACAACGAATTGCAAAGGGTGTATATATCTCACAACAAATAATGAACATCATACGGCAAAGCTAAAAAGGCATATATGTGTGATAGGAAAATTTAAAATTAATTGCAAAGAAAAAGTAACTCACGAATCGACTAAGATAGTAAAAATATTTACTAGGAGAGTGTAAATAGATGAATGATGCTATATTAGAGAAAATTCATTTATATTGTTATATGGTCCAAAGAGGAAAACCATGTGCTTGTACGGCTATTCAGGGCAGATATATTCCAGAAATTCTTAAAAAAATAAATAAGAACTTTGAAGTTAAAACGTATGTTGAAGAACTGTCTCCAGGATGGAGAACATTATGGATTTATAAAGATGAGTATATGGTTGAAATAATTAAATTGCTTCCCGAAGAGCCAAAGACAATTTTTGAACACTGGATTTTAGGTAAAGCCTTTGGCTATTCTGATGAAGCAATTAAAAAATTTCTAGAAACTAAAGTTTGTTATAAGTAGTTTTGTGACACTTAGGGCATGGAGGCAATGTATCTGTATTTTGGTCTAAATGTACTTTTTCTCCACAAGCAGTACATTGGTAAGTACCTATACCTGGTTTATCTCCTGTTGAATACATGAATATCATCTCCTCTCTCTAATAGTATTCGATATTGTATTATAAAATCCTGCAATAATTAAACTGTTTTTGTAAAAATATAGAGAAATATGAAATTCTGGAATGTGAAACTATGACGAATTAAAATGAGGCGAAAAGATGAAATATTATATTAATTTTAGTAAATATATAAATGAAAGATTTAGCGACCATTGGAAATGGCAAACAGTAGAAGCAAAAGACGAAACGGATGCAATGCAAAAATTGATAGATGAACACAACAAAGATGGTAAACACATCAACTATTTTTTAAGTTGTAATCCATCAAGTTAGTATGCAATACAATGATTTGAAGGTGATAAATTGAAAATTGAACAGATTTCATTTTTAGAACCCATTGAAAAAGCTATAAAAAAACATGAAATATATGATGGAGCTATATGCAATAGATGCTGTTGTAATAAATGTAAATATAGTGTTGAAATTTATCCATTTTTAAGTGTTGAAGAATGTAAAGAAGTTAAAGATGGTAGTTGCTTAAATTGTGATGAATGCTACTACTATGGAATGGATAATGAAAGTTTAAGCAGGAACATAATTAAATTCAACTGCAATAAATTTAAAATATCAAATTATTATTCAGAGCTTGAAGCCAAAACCAAAAGAAGAAACTTCAAAATAATGTAGTTCACAATTTGAAAATAATGCGACGTAACTAGTAAAAGTTAAAATACGAACAATGTTCTTTGAAAATTGAATAATGCGGGCTAAAAAGCAAAAATAATATCTAATTTATACAAAAATGATAGTTTACTACCATGTAAATATGATATAATTACCATTAGTTATGTCAAAATGGTAAGATATTCTTCATTAAATATTATTGCTGTTTAACATTATAACTTTATCTTTTGCCGTAAGTTCGGCATTAATGTATTGATATACTTATGTATTGTTATGGCTGTCATCTTTGGTATTAATAAATTCTATACAATAATTAATAAGGAGGTGGATTTTTTGAATGCGAGAAATTTGATTATTACGGTGGTTGTTCTCTTAACATTATTATCCATATTTGTAGTAGGTTGCTCAAAGCAAACAAATGTAAATGAACAAGAGAAGGATACATTAAATTATGATTTTCAAGTAACTGATTTTAAAAATATTAACAAAATATTAAGTGAGCAAAAATATGCTTATTATACTGACAGTAATAGAAAATATATTGCCGTTATTATTTATGAATCTGGAAAGGCTGTATTAAAGCAGTATTTAATAGAGAAAGATACAGAGTTAGATTTTACTATATCGAAAAATTCAGTAATAATTATGTCGTTTCCTACTAATAAAACAGATGATTTTGCTTGGGATGTTAAAAGTAATACCAATAATGGAATTATAAAGTTCGACCATGTAGATTCATTTAGTATACCTATTCCTAATACTCAAAAAAATTCAACTTATAATAGAGAAAACTTTTTCTTAAAATCACAAGCATTGGGAAATGAAAAAATTGTTATGAGATATGCACAACTGCCTGATAAAAAACCTCCAAATGATGTGGAAAGAAACGAACTATTAAAAGTTATTTTTAATATAAAAGTTGAGTAATTTAATTTGATTTTGATTTATAACATTCATACGCATTTTTCTTATAAAACGTCACAACAATAAAGACTGAACAACTATTTAAAACACCGCATTATTCATAAATGGATTTTGGGGTGTTTTTACGTCGCATTTCAATTAAATTATGAAGGAGCGAAAAGGTGTAAGATTAAAGATAAATGCAGAACTAGCAGCAGAGGAAAAGGAGAGATGGAGTAAAAGGTTAGAGATAGCAAATCAAATGTTGAAGGAAGCTAGCAAATGAGTTGTTGTGAATAATATTTTACATGTTTAGGGGATGGACTTTATGGGTAAATTTACAGAAATATCACTCAGGATGAAAGCCGACATAGAGAAAAAACATAAAAATGCCGAAAGAAAAAAACAATGGATTGCAAATAATTATAAATATAGCAAAATAGCCAGTAGAAAACGGAAGTGAGGAGGAATAATATGACTAATTCAAAGCAAAAGGGTGCTCGTGGAGAACGTGAACTATCATCTAAATTAAAAGAGTATGGCTATAGCACTAGACGTGGACAACAATATTGTGGAGCTAATGGCGATGCCGACGTTGTGGGGCTAAATGGCGTACATATTGAAGTAAAAAGAGTTGAAAGACTAAATATATATGACGCAATAACCCAAGCTAAAACAGACGCTAACGAGGGAGAAATGCCTACGGTATTTCACAGGAAAGATAGATGTGAATGGCTAGTAACTTTGAGATTAGATGATTATATGAAAATGTATAGAGCTTATGAAGAGTTAAAAGGGGCTGTTTAAATGAAATTTACAGGCAACCCAAGTAGTAAATACTTTTTTAATCCAGAAAAATTTGATGATGATATTAAAAAGAATCAGGAGAAGATCCAGCGGAGAAGAAAATTCATATCTGAAACATTAATGGATCTCATTAACTTAGATACATTTCAGAAAGAAAACTATGATTTAATCATTCAAGAGTTAATCAGAATAAAAAAAGAAAATGAATTTTAGAAGGGTGATATATGGACAGGTCAATATTTATTGAGTGGCTGATAAAAAGGGAGGAATGAATCCATGGCATTTGAACAAATAAAAGGTAGCATTACAGACTATTATAAAGCGGTTGAAGATATGTTATATGGTTATAAAGCAATGCATGCTGAGATTAAAAATATAGATTTAGAAATCGCCGAACTAGAAAATGAATATCAAGGGTGTGGATCTATTTCATGTGAGGAAAAGTCAGCTCCAACAAATAAATTTAACAGTCCAGTTGAAAATGAAATGATAGCCAGAAGATATAAACCAGAGTGGCTTAAAAAAAGGAAACATAAGCTAGAGGTTCAGGTAGAAAAGATTGATAATGCACTTGAGATACTAACCGATAGAGAATATAAGATAATAGCACTCAGGTATTTTGAGAACATATCCAATAAGGATGTAGCTACAAGACTGGATTTAACTGAGCAGAGGATAAGCGAGGTTAAGTCTAAGATAATAAATAAGTTGATTAATTTGGTGTTCGTAATGTAGGTTGGAAAAGAAGTTTATTGAAAGTTGATAAATGGAATAGTTTGTACTATTATATAAATATTAGTTAATTGGGAATAGTAAAATATAACGAACCAATGGAGGTGAAATTTAAATGGACTTAGGTTATGAAAATCCATCATTGTTGTACAGGCTAATAGATGAACTGGGGAATAATAGATTGTTTGGTTTTATGTATAAAAATTATATAAAAACATTAAATCTCAAGGGAAATGAAAGAGTATTGGATTTTGGGAGTGGTTCAGGTGCAGGGTCAAAACATTTGGCGAAAATACTTCAAAAATGTGGCGGGCATTTAACTTGTGTGGACATCTCAAAATATTGGACAGAAAAAGCAAAAAAAAGAATGAAGTGTTATGATAACGTTGATTTTTTAGTAGGACAGATTTCTGAACTTAAATTGTGCAGGAATTCCTTTGATGTTATTTACATTTTTTATACATTACATGATGTTTCAAGGGATTTAAGAAATAGTATAGTCAACGAATTTTTTAGGATTTTAAAAAACGAAGGAAGATTATATATAAAAGAACCTCAAAGAGAAAATGATGGAATGCCTATAGAAGAAATTATAGGGTTACTGAAAAGTAATGGCTTTTATGAGGAAAACTCTAAAGATGATAGAGGTGTATATGGTGCAGTATACAGAAAGATATGTTCATGATATTCATATTTTGTTGAACAATCGTAAATTATTCTGAATGTAAAGGGGTTTAAACATGAATAAATTTGAATTTGTAACTGGAAGTATAGAATTACTTGATTTTGTACAACCTTTATGGGAAAAATTAAATAAACACCACGAAGTTAACTCAAACTATTTCCAAAGTAGATTCATAAATCTTAAATTTGAGGTTAGAAAAAATAAATTTGTTAATAACAACAATTTAGAAGTTAAAGTGGATTTAATTAAAGATATAGAGAAAGACTTACATATTGGTTATTGTATTAGCACAGCTAATAAAGAATTAGTTGGGGAAATTGATTCTCTTTTTGTTGAAAAAGAATATCGTAAATATGGTTTAGGAGATAAGTTGATGAATAGAGCATTAGATTGGCTAAATAGCAACCAAGTAAAAACAAAGATAATCGGAGTAGCTGAAGGAAACGATAACGTATTAGAATTTTATAAAAGGTATGGTTTTTATAAAAGAAGAGTAATTTTAGAACAGATAATTGAATAGCATTTAGTTCTCAATATTCTAATTATACGTACTAATTATGAAAATTAAACTAGCCATACATTTCAAAGCAACACTTAAATCCATTTCAAAAAAATATTAAAAAAATATTAAAAAAATATTAAATATATCTTAATTCATAGTAGTACGATAATATCATAGAAAAAGCAAGAGAGGAACATTCAGAAATGAGTGCTCTTTTTTTGTAATTAATTTATTTATTATGGATATTAAAGTTTATATGTAAAATATACGAAAATAATAAAGAATAAAATAGAAAATATACAAGGGGGAGTAAAAGTGAAAAAACACTTTAAATTTATAGGAGTATTTTTATGTGCATTATTAATAGGAACTTCATTCATATTTAGTAAAAGTAGTAATAACAAAGTATATGCAGATGATAATTCAGAGGTTGGAACAGCTAATTTAAACAATACAGCTGATAATAGTGCAAAGGTTGGAGATCAGCTACTGCATCCTGAAATAGGATGGCAGAGGATAGATGATAGTGATAGTAAAATTTTAAAAACCAATATGCTTTATGGAAATGATTACCCAAGTCAATATTACAATGGGTCAGGATATTATGGCACAAGTTCTCTTTCTACGGCTACTTTTAAATTTTATGGCACTATGTTAAGATTAGTTATGCAAAAATTTCCAAATAGAAGTCCTTTAGTAAATATTAAGATAGATGGTAATAAGGAAGTATATTCAGGCTATGCGTCAACGCAAATAACTTCTGTGATAGTTTATGAAAAAACAAATCTGAGTTTAAGTGTGCATACAGTTACAATTACATGTCCAACTGCAACTACAAGTTCCATTTTTATGATCGATGCTTTTGATATAGATTCAACAGGGTACTTGGTAGACCCATCAGCAACGTTAGCAACAGGAATATCATTAGATAAAACATCATTAGATATGAAAACAGGAGATACAAGCAATTTAAAAGCAACAGTAGCACCAGATAATGCGACTAATAAAACTGTAAAATGGACTTCAAGTGATCCTAGTATAGCAACGGTAGATGCAAATGGTAAGATTACGGCGGTGAAAGAAGGTTCTGTCACAATTACAGCAACCGCAAAAGATGGAAGTAATAAAACTGCTACTTGTACTGTAAATGTAAAAAATCCTGCTGATGGTAATGCGCTATTAACAGTAACTATGACAGATGGACAACAGAGAACATATGACATAAAAATGAGCCAAATCAACGATTTTATAACATGGTATAACAACAGAGCAAACGGACAAGGTAACTTTACTTATTCGTTTAACAAAACTCCAAGTTCAGCAGCATATACAAAAAGAACTGAATATTTAGTGTATGATAAAATATCAAATTATGATGTTGATGAATATAAAGCACAAAATTAATGATATTAGAAGGGCGTTCAGAAATGGACGCTTTTTTTATATAAAATTTTTGTTTTGGTATGACGGGCGGTGTGTAAACAACCTAATATCAAAATAAGGATGCGATAATATGATGTTAAAACCACCAATAAGTAGAATGGGAGGAAAAAGTAAGTTAAGAAAGACAATAATAAGTATGCTACCTGAGCATGTTTGTTATGTAGAGTTATTTTTTGGTGCAGGATGGGTTTATTTTGGTAAGCAACCTGCAAAGGTCGAGGTTATTAATGATATAGATAAAGAATTAATAAATCTATTCAGAATGATAAAATATCATGCACCAGAAGTTGAAAGGATGCTTCAATATGATTTTTCAGGAAGAGATATGTTTGAAGAATATAAGAATGAGAGTATAGGAAACCTTACAGAGATAAATAGAGCTGTAAGGTTTTTATATTTGATAACGCAAAGTTTTGCAAGTAAATGTGGTAATTATGGTTATGGCACTAATACAAAACCAGGACAGCAGATATTTTATGCTGAGACATTAAAAAACTTGAAAGAGAGGTTGAGTAATACTTATGTTGAAAACTTAAGCTTTGAAAAAATAATAGATAAGTATGACAGAGAATATACTTGCTTCTTTGCAGATCCGCCT
>LIDZ01009248.1_pt30 | contig 17081 bp, 18 predicted proteins | sample 644651 | NCBI WGS metagenome assembly LIDZ01 (sample SAMN03856242, study PRJNA289617) | food metagenome | isolation source: wine grapes on drying loft during traditional withering process | host: Vitis vinifera cv. Corvina | place: Italy: Gargagnago di S. Ambrogio di Valpolicella | collected 2014-01 | reverse complement strand
GCGGCGGAATGACGCTGAACTTCGATGCGTTGCTGTTAGGCGAACGTATTTTTTGGGATCCGGCGACCGACACGCTAACCATTAAAGGCACGCCACCAAACCTGCGCGACCAGCTGCAACGTCGTAGCAGCGGCGGTTAAGGCAAAAAAAAAACGCCGCATAAGCGGCGTTTTCTTCAAACGATTTCGGTCAGGCGATTAAGCGCGAACGAAGTCGATGTGGTGCAGTTTTGGCTTGAACGGGTGACGCTGAACAGCCTGCACTTTTACTTTTTCTTCTTTACCGTTGACGACCAGGGTCAGAACGTCAGTGTAGAAACCAGGCTTAGCCTGGATGTTCATTACTGAGTCGTGATCCAGTTCGATAGCTATTGGTGCAACTTCACCGCCATAGATGATGGCTGGGAATTTGTTAGCTACACGCAGGCGGCGGCTCGCACCCTTGCCCTGCTCTTTACGTTCTTCAACATTGATAGTGAACATTGTTCAATCTCTTTATCTGATGATCCTGTTACAGGCGACCCAGCAACAGGTTGGAGTGTTCAACTTTTACGTTAGCAAAAGCGGGGCGAAGTATAGCCCAACTTAGGCTGTGCGGGCAATGTATTAAAGCGCATGCCTTAACGAAGTTCGTTTGCGCGGCGGTAGCGGCCCTGATAATCGAACATCTTCTCGCGGATCTGCCAGTAATGGCGCTGCTTGCGGGCCACCACAAAATCCGGCTGGCGCAACAGCGGCTGCAGGGCAACGATATCCGCGGCGGTTTTCCAGCCGAGCGGCACGCCCGGCGCGCGCTGGTGCGGACGCAGGAAAACTTGTTCGAAGGCGGTTCGTTGCGCCGGCGTGGTGAGTCGGAACCGCTCGCTGACTTCAGTGGCCTCTTCATCGTAATAGCGCGCCTTCAGCCATTCTCCCTTCTCATCGGCACCGCTTTCCAGCACCATCGCGGCACACCGCAGCACCAGCGCATCCTTCAGTTTCAGCGCCGCCTTCAGCATATCGTCGGGATCGACGAGGATCGCGTCACACTGGTGACATCTTCGCGCGGCAATATCGTTTTCGGCATTGCAGTGCGGGCAGCTTTTAAAGCGGAAGCGGAAATCGCACTGTTCGCGTTCGCCGTCATCGTCTTCCAGTACGCCCTGACAGCGGCGGCCAAAATGCTCGATGATAGTGCCGTCGGCGGTGGTTTTTCCCCAGAAGGTATTGGCAAAGCCGCAGGCAGGGCAAAACACCTGCACCGGCTGATTATCGCTTTTGCCTTTCGGCGCGCCGACTTCCGGGGTGAAAATATCGTGGGGATTGCCGGCATAATCGAGGATCAGGCAGTCGGTTTTTCCCGGCGACAGACGCAATCCCCGTCCGACGATTTGCTGATAGAGGCTGACCGATTCCGTCGGCCGCAGGATGGCGATCAGATCGACATGCGGGGCATCGAAACCGGTGGTCAGCACCGCAACGTTGACCATATAACGCAGCTCGCGGGCTTTAAATGCGGTAATCAGCGCATCGCGCTCGGGGCCTGGCGTTCCGGCGCTGATCAGCGCTTTACTGCCGGGCAGCAGGCCGAGCACCTCTTTCGCATGTTCAACCGTTGAGGCAAAAATCATTACGCCCTGGCGATCCTGCGCGAACTCGACGATCTGCTGAATGATATGCGGGGTGATGCGCTGCTGTTGCTTCAGTTCCCGGTTGAGATCGGCTTCATTAAACAGACCGCTTTCATTGGCAGTCAGACGGCTGAAATCGTATTGCACCACCGGCATATCCAGCCGTTCAGGCGGCACCAGAAAGCCATGCTTAATCATATAGCGCAGCGGCAGTTCATAGATGCAGTCGCGGAATAGCGCGCGTTCGTTGCCGCGCACCATACCGTGATAATGGAACTGGTAAATCCAGCCTTTGCCGAGTCGGTAGGGCGTGGCGGTCAGGCCCAACAGACGAAGGTGGGGATTGCGCTGGCGCAAATGCGCGAGGATTTGCTGATACTGGCTGTCGTCGGCATCGCTGATACGGTGACACTCATCGACGATCAGTAGGGTGAATTCCGCATCGAACTGCGCCAGATTGCGTGCCACGGACTGCACGCTGCCAAAAACCACTTTGCTGCGGCTCTCTTTGCGTTGCAGCCCGGCGGCAAAGATATCAGCTTCCAGCCCGTAGGCCTGATATTTGCTGTGATTTTGCGCCACCAGCTCTTTCACATGCGCGAGCACCAACACCCGACCTTTTGCCAGACGGGCAAGTTCAGCAATCACCAGGCTTTTGCCCGCACCGGTAGGCAGCACGATAACGGCGGGCTGATGGGAGCGACGGAAGTAGCTGAGCGTGGCATCAACCGCTTCCTGTTGATAAGGGCGTAGGGTAAACGACATGAATTTTCAGGCAATCTGCGAGCAAAACCGCATTATGCCACGAAAGCGGCATTGATGCCTGTCAGCCTCTGTGCCTGAGGCCTAACTCCCGATATACTGTGGGTTCATTTCGAGATTCTCTCTTCAAACGTGCCGGTTAGCGGTGCGTCGGTTTCATTCTCATTTAAACAGGCAGTGCAGATTTAATGCGACTTGATAAATTTTTGTCTCAGCAACTGGAAATCAGCCGGGCGATTGCCCTTCGTGAGCTGCGGGCTCATAAAGTTACCGTAGACGGGGAAGTGGTCAGGCAAGGAGCCTTCAAGCTCAAGCCGGAAAACCAGGTAGAATATGACGGTAATCCGCTGCATCTGCAGTTCGGTCCGCGCTACTTTATGCTGAACAAGCCACAAGGCTACGTCTGCTCTACTGACGATCCGGATCATCCTACCGTGCTGTATTTCCTCGAAGAGCCCACCGCCTACAAACTGCATGCGGCAGGGCGACTGGACATCGATACCACCGGCCTGGTGCTGATGACCGATGACGGTCAGTGGTCGCACCGGATCACTTCTCCCCGCCATCATTGCGAAAAAACCTACCTGGTAACGCTGGAGTCGCCGGTTGCCGATGACACCGCCGCGCAGTTTACGGCTGGGGTGCAGCTGCACAACGAGAAAGACCTGACCAAGCCCGCCACGCTGGAAGTGCTCAGCGAGTGCCAGGTGCGTCTGACCATTAGCGAAGGACGCTATCATCAGGTGAAGCGGATGTTTGCGGCGGTGGGGAACCACGTTGTGGCATTACACCGTGAGCGCATTGGTGCCATCGTGATGGATGAAGACCTGGGAGAAGGGGAATATCGCCCACTGACGGCAGAAGAAATTGCCAGTGTGGTCGTTCCCCGTTAATAACATCTAAAGATCAAACCGGAAGTGAGGAGCAATGAGGGTGCGTAAGGACAAGAACTCATCAGTGGGACTGGTGGTGATCCTCGGCCTGTTGGCCATGTTAATGCCGTTGTCGATTGATATGTATCTGCCTGCGCTACCGCAAATTGCTCGTGAATTCGGGGTGTCCGCAGGCAGCGTGCAGATGACGCTGAATATCTACATTCTTGGATTTGCCCTGGGTCAGCTAATTTATGGCCCGCTGGCCGACAGCTTTGGCCGCAAACCGGTGATTGCCGCCGGCACGCTGATTTTTGCCGTCGCGGCCGCGGCCTGTGCGATGTCGCAAACCATCGACCAGCTGATCTTTATGCGCCTGTTGCATGGCCTGTCGGCGGCGGCCGGGAGCGTGGTGATCAGTGCGTTAATGCGTGATACCTACTCGAAAGAGGAGTTTTCACGCATGATGTCGTTTGTGATGCTGGTGACCACCATCGCCCCGCTGATGGCGCCGATCGTCGGTGGCTGGCTGCTGTTGCTGTGGAGCTGGCACGCCATTTTCTGGACCATTTCTGGCGCGGCGGTCATCACCACCGTGCTGGTGGTTACGCAGATTAAAGAGACGCTTCCCAAAGATAAGCGGCAAAAATTCCATCTGCGCACCACCATGGGCAACTTCCTGTCGCTGTTCCGCCATAAGCGGGTGTTCAGCTATATGCTGGCCAGCGGCTTCTCGTTTGCCGGGCTGTTCTCTTTCCTTAATGCCGGGCCGTTTGTCTATATTGAGCTGAACCACATCACGCCACAGGATTTTGGCTACTACTTTGCGCTTAACGTGGTGTTCCTGTTCCTGATGACCCTGCTGAACAGCCGTTCGGTGCGCCGTTTTGGCCCGCTGGCGATGTTCCGCTTTGGGCTGTTAATTCAGTTCACCATGGCGGTGTGGATGGTGATTGTCAGTACGCTGAACCTCGGCTTCCTGCCGCTGGTGTTTGGCGTGGCGATGTTTATCGGCTGCGTGGCAATGGTGTCATCGAATGCAATGGCGGTGATCCTCGAAGAGTTTCCGCATATGGCGGGTACCGCGTCTTCACTGGCCGGGACGTTACGCTTTGGTGTCGGTGCGCTGGTGGGGGCGTTGCTTTCGACGCTGTCATTCCAGAGCGCATGGCCAATGGTGGGATCGATTTTTGTCTGCGCGACCCTCTCCATCCTGCTGTTCATTTACGCTACCCGCCCACGTAAGGGCGCGGCTGCCTGATACCGACCGTGCGTCGCAAGGCGCACAGCTTACTCCCTGTCACATCCCTTCTTTGCAGACCTTGCCGGAATGCTTTACCCGCACTAATGTTATAGATATGTGAAAATAACCCAACGAAAAGTTACCTTCATGCAACAATAGGGGTTGTTATCACGCCGTTAACGCGGTAAATATAACGTTAGAATGAGAGGTACTTCTCAAAAAATAAGCCATTCTCATGGCAACGCTTAAGGCTTTGGCCGCTGAAAGACTGCAGTACCGGTCTGGGGAGTTCGGGTGAATACGTTACAACATTCGGTGGTACACCGTTTACCGCAAAGTTATCGTTGGGGCGCAGGGCCAACCGGTACCTGTGTCGAACCGCTTATTCTTAACAGCATCACTGCCGATGACGATCTGGTCGGTCTGACGCTGCTCAGCCATCAGGGCGCGCAGGCGTGGGACATCATGCAGATGATCAAAGACGCGCTGGCTGAAATCCAGCTCGATTGTGCCGTGGTGGAGTGGGGAGGGGAACCTTGCCTGTTTGTCTCGCGTCATGATGAGTGCACCACCACCTGTCGCCTGAAAAACTTCGGCGTGGGCATTGCAGAAACCCTTAAGGACTCTTCTGCCTGAGCGCATCAGGCAGAGAGTGACTCAGGCCAGTGACAGCAGCTGGCGGGTATAGTCGGCTTTCGGGGCAGCGAACAGCTGTTCACATTCGCCCTGTTCCACCACTTCGCCTTCCCGCAACACCACCACCTGATGGCACAGCGAGCGCACCACCCGTAAATCATGGCTGATAAAGATATAGGCCAGCCGGTGCGTCTGTTGCAGTTTTTTCAGCAGGGCCAGAATTTGCTTCTGTACCGAGCGATCGAGGGAAGACGTCGGTTCATCCAGAATGATCAGCTGCGGTTCAAGGATCAGCGCGCGGGCAATCGCAATACGCTGGCGCTGGCCACCGGAGAATTCTGCCGGATAGCGGTGACGCGTTTGCGCATCAAGCCCCACTTCCTCCATCGCCGCTATCACTCTGGCTTCGCGCTGGGCAGCATTCAGATCGGGATGATGCACCTGCAAGCCTTCGGCAATAATCTGCAGCACGTCAAGGCGCGGATTCAGCGACGAGTTGGGATCCTGGAAAACCACCTGCACCTGACGACGAACCGGCAGCATCTTGCGGCGATCCCACTGATGAAGGGGATGATCGTTGAACCAGATTTCACCTTCGGACTGGATCAGGCGTAGCAACGCCAGCCCGGTGGTGCTTTTACCGGAGCCAGACTCGCCAACCAACCCCAGACTCTCGCCCGGCCGCAGGGTAAAGCTTAACGACTTCAGGGCATGATGGTGGCCCGTTATGCGCCGTAAAAAGCCCTGCTTGATGGGGAAAGCAACCCGCAAATTTTCCACCCGCAGCAGAGGTTTAGCATCGATGTCTGCCGGGTCCGGTCGGCCTTCCGGTTCGGCATTCAGCAGCGCCTGGGTATAGGCATGTTGCGGCGCACTGAACAGTTGAGTGGTGCTATTGGTTTCCACCGCCTGACCGTTGCGCATCACCACCACATTGTCTGCCAGCTGCCGGACAATCCGCAAATTATGGGTAATAAACAGCAGACCCATATTCAGCTCCTGCTTTAACTCGCGCAGCAGCGTCAGGATTTGCGCCTGTACGGTCACATCCAGCGCGGTGGTCGGTTCATCGGCAATCAACAGCTGTGGCTGCGTTAGCAGTGCCATAGCGATCATCACACGCTGACGCTCGCCACCGGAAAGCTGATGTGGGAAATCGTTGAGTCGTTTTGCTGCCTGGCGAATGCCAACCCGATCCAGACAGTTCAGCATCTCCGCGCGCGCCGCCTCTCTACGCATCCCGCGGTGCAGCGACAGCACTTCGTACAGCTGTTTCTCAATGCTGTGCAACGGATTCAGCGAGATCATCGGCTCCTGAAAAATCATTGCCATGCGGTTGCCACGCAGCCCGCGCAAGGTGCCCTCATCGGCCTTCAGCACATCCTGGCCGTCAAACAGGATTTCCCCCTGCGGATAAATCACCGGCGGGGTGGGCAACAGACGCATCATCGACAATGCGGTTACGCTCTTGCCGGAACCCGACTCGCCGACCAGCGCCAGCGTTTCGCCAGCGTCAACCGACAGCGACAGGTCGCTGACCACCTGGCGGTCAACGCCCGCCTGGCGGAAGGCAATGCTTAAATTTTTAACGGTCAGCAGCGTCATCAGTACACCTTACTGGGGTCAAAGGCGTCGCGAACCGCTTCACCGATAAAAATTAACAGCGACAGCAGGATCGCCAGCGAGAAAAAGGCGGTGATGCCCAGCCAGGGTGCCTGCAGATTATTTTTACCCTGCAACAACAGCTCACCCAGCGACGGTGAACCCAGCGGCAGGCCAAAGCCAAGGAAGTCCAGCGAGGTCAGGGTGGTGATCGAGCCACAAAGGATAAACGGCAGATAGGTCAGCGTGGCGACCATCGCGTTGGGCAACATGTGGCGCGACATGATTTTACGGTCGCTGACGCCCAGCGCCTGCGCAGCGCGGATATAGTCGAAATTACGGGTGCGCAGAAACTCCGCCCTGACCACGCCAACCAGCTGCATCCAGCCAAACACCACCGTAATGGCCAGTAGCCACCAGAAACCCGGTTGGATCACGCTCGACAACAGAATAATCAGGAACAGCGTTGGCATACCCGACCAGACTTCGATAAAGCGCTGGCCCCATAAATCGACTTTGCCGCCGTAATAGCCTTGCGAGGCGCCGACAACCACGCCAATCACACTGGAAATCAGCGTCAGCATCAGGCCAAACAGCAGCGAGATACGCATACCGTAGAGGATGCGCGCCAGCACATCGCCGCCGTTGGCATCGGTGCCCAGCCAGTTCTGCGCGGAAGGCGGAGAAGGGAAGGGCACCGTGGTGGCAAAGTTAATGGTGCCGTCGCCAAAGCGGATCGGTGCCCAAATCGCCCAGCCTTCCTTATCAATACGCGACCTTAGCCAGGGATCCTGATAATCCGCTGCGGTGGCCAGCGGGCCGCCAAAATCGGTTTCTTCATAATCGACGACCAGCGGGAAATAGGTGCGGTCGTGATAATGCACCAGCAGCGGCTTGTCGTTGGCCAGCAGCTCGGCACCCAGGCAGAGCACAAACAGCACGGCAAAAATCCACAGCGACCAGTAACCGCGTCGGTTGTGGCGGAATCGCGCCCAGCGCGCCTGATTAACGGGGCTTAAGCGGCTCATTATCGTCCCTCAAAATCAATGCGCGGATCGACCAGCGTATAGGTGATATCGCTGAGGATATTCAGCAGCAGGCCAATCAGCGTGAAAATATACAGCGTGCCAAACATCACCGGATAGTCGCGCTGAATAGTGGCGTCATAGCCCAACAGGCCAAGGCCATTAAGCGAGAACATCACTTCGATTAACAGCGAGCCGGTGAAAAACATGCTGATAAAGGTGGCCGGGAATCCGGCTATCACCAGCAGCATGGCGTTACGAAACACGTGGCGATAGAGAATTTTCTTCTCATCCAGCCCTTTGGCACGGGCGGTCACCACGTACTGCTTGCGGATCTCATCCATAAACGAGTTCTTGGTCAGCATGGTCAGAGTGGCAAAGCCGCCAATCACCGTGGCAATGACCGGCAGGGTAATGTGCCAGAGATAATCGCCAATCTTGCCGTACCAGGGCAGCGAATCAAATTGTGCTGATACCAGACCGCGCAGCGGGAACCAGTCGAGATAGCTACCGCCGGCAAACAGCACAATCAATAAAATACCGAACAGGAAGGAGGGAATGGCATAGCCGATAATGATCAGCGTGCTGCTCCAGATATCGAAGGCGCTGCCGTTGTGCACCGCTTTTTTGATCCCCAGCGGTATGGAAACCAGATAAATAATCAGCGTGCTCCATAACCCGAGGGTGATGGAGACCGGCAGGCTGTCCTTAACCAGTTGGAGCACCGAACTGCTGCGAAACAGGCTGTCGCCAAAATCAAAACGGGCATAGTTCCACAGCATGGTGAAGTAGCGTTCATACAGCGGTTTATCAAACCCGTAACGTTTCGTGATCTCAGCGATCACTTCCGGGTCTAAACCGCGCGAGCCGCGATACTGGCTGTCACCGGGATTGGCACTGAGTTTGGCCCGACTCTGGCTTTCTCCGCTGTTGCCGCCGGGCATGCCGGTGGTCTGGCCAAACTCAATATTCGCCAAAGCCTGATCGACCGGCCCACCGGGCGCAATCTGTACGATAAAGAAATTGATGGTAATGATCGCCCACAGCGTGGGGATCACCAGCAGCAGTCTGCGGAGTAAATAAGCGCCCAATCCTGACTCCTTAACGACGTTGGGCCGGCAGCTGCGCGGCTTTGTTAACATCATACCACCAGTTATCGAAGCCCAGAGAATAGGTCGGTCGGGTGGATGGCATCGAGAATTTATTCCAGTAAGCATACCGGTTGGTGGCGTTATACCACATTGGGATCATGTAATAACTCCAGGTCAACACCCGATCCAGCGCCCGGCCCAACGGCAGAAGTGCCGCTTGATCGCCCTGATGCTGGTTGATCTGGGCGACCAGCCCATCCAGGACCGGGTTCATCACATGCGGGCGGTTGTAGCTGGAACTGATAAAAGAGGACGCCCAGTAGAATTGCAGATTGCTGTCCGGGAAGGGCATCGCCGGATAGGGCGAGGGGAGCATATCAAAATCACTCTTGCGCAGGCGGGCAAGATACTGCGAGCTGTCGACCTGGCGAACGTTAAGCGTGATGCCCAGCCGACTCAGCGTATGCTGGAAAGGCAGTACCCACTGATCGTTACCGCCACTGCGCAGCAAGAGTTCAAAGGTAAAAGGTTTGCCGGTTTTCATATTGGTCAGCTTCTGATGCTTAAGCTCCCAGCCCGCCTGTTTCAACAGCGCAAGCGCCTTAAGCAAATTATCGCGGTCATAGCCGCTGCCGTCGGTTTTCGCTGGCTGATAGATTTGCGAAAACACCTCGTCCGGAATTTTGCCTTTTAAGGGGCCCAGCAGCTCCAGCTCTTTGGCATCCGGATAATTACGCGCGGCATAGTCGGTATTCTGGAAATAGCTGTTGGCACGTTTATAGGCATGGTAGAACAGCGCTTTATTCATCCATTCAAAATCGAAGGCGAGGGAGATCGCTTCCCGTACCCGACGATCGCTGAACTGCGGCTTTTGCACATTAAACGCCAGCCAGCTGCTGGCAGTGGCGACATCATTCGGCTGTTCGTCTTTAGTAATAAAGTGATTGTCAAAGTTCTTGCCGCGATATTGTGTGGCCCATTTTTTGGCCGACCCTTCGGTACGGAAATCAAATGCACCCGCTTTAAACGCCTCAAATGCCACGTTGTCATCGAGGTAATAGTCGTAGCGCAGCGTATCGAAATTAAACCGTCCTTTATTCACCGGCAAATTGGCGGCCCAGTAATCCTTCACCCGGGAATAGGTGATGGACTGGCCCACTTTATACGCGGTAATGCGATAAGGACCGCTGGATAACGGCGGGCTGGCGAGCGGCTCACCCAGATTGTGATCCTTCCAGAATTTCTGCGGAAATACCGGTGTAGAGAGCAGGGAAAGCATTTTATCACGATCGCTTTCAGGCAATTCAAAGCGCACGGTCAGGCGGGAAATGGCTTTTGCCGTCACGCCTTTATAAAACACGCGATACTGCGGCACGCCTTCAGTCATAAATTTGTGAAAGGTGAAGGCAACGTCTTCGGCGGTGATTGGCGATCCGTCCTGGAATCGCGCCTGCGGGTTCAGCGTCACTTCCACCCAGCGGCTGTCATCCGGATAACGGGCGAACTCGGCAATCAGCGGATAATAACTGCCGGTTTCATCGTCGGAAGTGGTGAACAGGCTGTCATATAAGGTGTCCGTGCCGGCACCGGGATTGCCACGCATCGCAAAGCGGTTGAAGTTGTCATAAGTACCAATCGCCGACAGCGTAACGCTACCGCCCTTTGGCGCGGCAGGATTGGCATAATCGTAATGGGTGAAGTCTGTGGCGTATTTGGGTTCACCGAGTTGCGCGAAGGCATAACTCACATTGATATTTTCAGCCTGAGCGGCGGCAGCCGTAACGCTGAAAAGTAAAACAGTAAACCAGCGCAATATCATGGTGTTATTCGGCTCCGGGAGAAAAAACGCACCGTGCAAGCGTAGCAGCAGGGTAACAGGCGACGCAATGCGTAAATCCTGCTCTTTACGCTTTCAGACAGTCAGCGTTTTATTGCCTGCCACGAGAGCGATACCTCTGACTTCCTGTGGCATTACGTCCATAACAGATAATGGGTGAGGTTGATCGTTAGCGTGGTCAATACACCACTTTCCTGTGAACAAAAAAAAACGCTGCCGAAGCAGCGTTCTGTTATCTCGTTTTTCCGCGGACTTCAAGGGATTGAAATCAGCCAGGCATATGGCTCAGGACCCGGCGAGCTTCGCGATAACGCGTCTTCCAGTAACTTTCGTTCAGATTAGAAATCATCACGCCGCTGCTGGTTGATGCGTGAACAAAGTTATCGTTGCCAAGATAGATACCGACATGGCGACCGGTTGAACCGGCGCGGAACAGCACTAAATCTCCCGGACGTAACTTGCCACGATTAATACTCTTTCCGGTGTCTTCCTGCTCGTAAGTCGAACGAGGCAGATCGAGTCCAAACTGCTCACGGAAGGTGGTCTGTACAAATGCCGAACAATCAATGCCGCGCTTGCTGGTACCGCCAAGGCGATAGCGAACGCCTTTCCAGTCTGCATACTGATCCATCAGGCGGGATTTGATATCCACATTTTGGACCATCTGTTCGAATTCATCCTGAGACGCTTGAAGTAAAAAGCCGTTCTGGCCCTTAACTGCATGAGTATCAGTTTGTGCATTATTGCTGGTATTCGTCGAGCTACATGCTGATAAAACTGTCGCTAACGCGACCGCGGGTAACACCCGCCAGATATATCTCAGTATTGGTTGAGACTTGACCATTATGTTTGTGATCCCTTGAGGTCCTTAACGACGAAGTCGTTAGAAAAGTGATAAAACGGAACGAGATTAATTAGCGCAACAGTCTAAGACAATTCCTGAAACCCGAAATTGTGGAAAAGCGCACAGTTTTGAGTCTAAATCCTGGAATTAATCTACGCAGGCTGGCTAACGAAAATTGAGGTTACCCGATTACAAGCCCCGTGGCGAGGGGTTTTGACGACTTTTTTATAGGATTTTATGATGTGAAACAGGAATGTCAGATTGCGCCTACATTATCGACAATCGTGAGGAAAACTTGAGGGGAAAATGAGAAAAATAGCTTAAAAAAAAGTCACTGCGAAAAAAGTGAGATTAATCACGCTGGACAATGGCATTACGTCACCATTTTGAGGGGGCGGCAACCATAATAAAATCTTTTGAATGTTATTTAATTAGGATGCTAACGATTATTTTTAAGCCGTTAATGGCACGGAGGTTTTCCTGACATGCCATTAACGGCTGGCGTAAAACAAAAAGATTACTGAGCAGGTTTATATTTACCCGGTAAATGACGATATAACGCATTCACAATATAGTCACTTAACGGTGTCATCAGACACCAGCTCATCCCCACCAGTACGACAGACAGCGAACCGACCACCACATCAGTAAACCAGTGTGCGCCAATCATGATACGTGGCGCGGCAAAGATCAGCACGATCGCCACGGCAATCATAAATGCCCTGCGGTTGAAATAACGCAGCATAAAGCAGGCAAATATCATCAGCATCATGCCGTGGTCGCCAGGGAAGCTATCTGCCGAGGCATCTTTCGCCGGAATGCCGGTTAATGTCGAGACGTGATTCACATCCGGGAAAAATTTCGTCGGGCTGGGATGGGAAACCGGAATTAAATGGCCCAGCTGATTCAGCACCACGGCACAAATAAGCATCGCAATGCCAATTGCCAGCAGGCGACGGCGTCCTGCCGGCGTTTCACGGCGCCAGAAATGCAGATAAAGCGCACCCATTGCTAACAACGACACGCCATCAAACGCGCGGAAGTTAGTGATAGCCAACAGCCAAAGCAGCGGCTTGCTGGTCACCAGATGGGTGTTGAACCAATAGAAAAGGTCTTTATCTATCGGGAACCAAAAGCCATGGTTTTCAGGAAGATACCATGAGAAAAACAGCGCAAATCCCAGCGCGTTCAGCACCAGGATCATCAGTAAACGTTTAGTAGTCATTTGTATTAAGGATTTATTAAGAAATAATAACCGGGCAGATTAACCCGCGAAAGTTAAACGAAGTTTCAACAAAGCAGATTGTAGTTCATTCCAGTCGGCTTCACCTTCATGGATCATCTCAATACGACTGTCCGGTGGGGAAGACGCGCGGGTTTCAATATGGAAGTCATTTCCCTGGCGATTAACGCTGACTAATCCTTCAGGAATACGCATCACCCCTTTGACGCGGGAAACCGGTGCCAGTCGTGCCCATTCCAGCAGCCCGACCGTATCGAATACCGTATCCGCATCGAATATCCAGCCGCAGGCATGATAACCCTGGCCGGCATTCAACGACCGCCGCCAACGCGCGCCCGAGGTCAGTGCCAGCGCCGCGAGACCCGACTGAGGTTGTGCACGCGAATGGGCGTGATGCTGCCCGGCAGGCAGCTGACGCAGATTGATGCGCGGCTCGGCCAGCAGAGCGTTATCAATTTTGCCAAAGTGAGTGGTGACAACCGGGCGCTGATGTTCATCGGCTGCCTGCCACTGCGCCAACGCATCTTTATCTGCCTGCTGCCAGCGATCTTTTTTATTGGCGACGATAATGTCTGCGGCCGCCAGCTGGTCGCGGAAATTTTCATTTTCCACCACGCGTGGGTCGGCAAGCTGGCGAGGATCCAGCACACATAAAGAGGCATCCAGCGTCAGCCACGGACGATAAACCTCGGCTGACAGCATATCGAGGATCTGCCTGGGATGACCTAAACCGGTGGGTTCAATCAGCAGGCGATCGGGCTTTGCCTGCTTCAACAACATATTTAACCCCACCTGCATAGGTAATCCATTGACGCAGCACATGCAGCCACCCGGGATCTCTTTGAGGATCGCACCGCTGTCAGCCAGTAGGGCACCGTCAATGCCGACTTCACCAAACTCATTGACCAGCACGGCCCACTGCTCATTGTCGGGTTTATTGGCCAGCAGATGCAGCAGGGTCGTGGTTTTGCCACTGCCTAAAAAGCCGGTGATCAGGTTTACGCGGGTCATCTCTCACTCCAGATATATAAGACCAAAAAGATTTAAGTTTCTGCCAATAGTGCCGATCACCCTCTCTACACGCCAGCTACGCTCAACAGGTGTAGAACAACAGTATGAGGTTTCTATGAACGGCATTAAATCGGTAGTGGCGATCGTGCTTCTAACCTCATGGACGAGTCATGCTCTGGCACAGGATACGTCGGGGAGAACCGCCTCAGGCGTGATCTCATTCCAGGGCGCAATTGTGGAATCTGGCTGTGATATGTCTGTCCGGCAAAGGCAAATTGAAAGCGTCTGCTACCGGCAGGGTGTGCACCAGGTGACGACCTCTTCTTTAATGGCAAATCAGGCATTACCAAAAGGGGTGGGGCGGTCAGATTTTCGTTGGTTGGATCCGGCACATAAATTTGGCGTGCTCACCGTCAACTATAATTGATTTGTTATAACATAACAATTCCGGCGATGCGCTGGGCATCGCCGGACCACATCGTTAGTCGGCGCGGCTCATGTAGCGACGTTCAGCAATATGAATACGAATTTTATCGCCATTGCTCAGGTATTCCGGCACCTGAATCACCAGCCCGGTGCTCATGGTCGCAGGTTTGGTGCGCGCACTGGCAGACGCGCCTTTGATACCCGGCGTGGTTTCGACAATTTCCATATCCACCGTCTGTGGCAGTTCCAGCGCCAGAATCTGGCCATCCATCGTTAATACCTGAATGCCCGGAATGCCGCCTTCTGGCAGGAACAGCAGTTCTTCTTCTATCTGCTCTGACTTGAAGAGATAAGGGGTATAGTCCTCATCATCCATAAAGACATACTCATCACCGTCTATATAAGAGAAGGTGACCTGACGGCGGCTTAAGGAGATGGTATCGATGATCTCATCGCCCTTGAAACGCTCTTCTACCTTCAGCCCGGTACGGATATCGGTAAAACGCATTTTATACAGGGTAGAAGCACCGCGGGCACTTGGGCTCTGCACATCAATATCTTTAACTAACAGCAGCTTGCCGTTGTGGCTGACCGCCATCCCTTTTTTAATTTCATTTGCTCTTGGCATGGGTTTTATCTCGATAACAGGGCCGTGAAAAATTCTCGCGTCAAATTACTCCGGCTTGCGAATTCAGGCAAGTGCTGACCTGATTTATGCATCAGAAAAAGCGCGGATCTTTGCGCCGCCACAGGCTTTCACTAAAGAATAGCCTTCCTGACGGGCGCCTGCTATTGTCGCGCTTTACTGCTGAGGGGGAAATGAAATGGAGTGCCGTGCTGCCTGTGGGGCCTGTTGTACCGCGCCTTCAATTTCTACGCCTTTACCGGGGATGCCGAACGGCAAACCTGCGAATACCCGCTGCATCCAGCTGGACGAACAGTCCCGCTGCAAGATTTTTAACTCACCGTTACGACCTGCGGTTTGCGCCGGATTAAAGCCGTCGCTGGAAATGTGTAAAACCAGCCATCAGGAATCCATGGTCTATCTGTTAGACCTTGAGCGCCAGACGGCGCCTTAACCGCAATGCTCAGGCAGCCCAGGCTTCGTCCAGCTGCTGTTCCCCGTAAGGCAACCGCCGATTTCAGCAGCCGTCAGCAAACGCAACGGCAACCCCCTGGATTTTCCTGAAAAGGTCAGCAAAGTGTGCGTAGCATCAAAAATATGCTACGCCGTTAGCGGTAAAACTTGCAACCCATTGAGGATCGGGACCAAACTCATTGAAACGTTTCAGCGTTGCCTGTTCAGCTTGTTACTCCACAGTCAGCGCTTTTTTTCTCAAATTAGCTGAAACGATTCAAATTCAGCAGAGAGGAGAACTATGTTCCAGCTAGCATTGAACGCCATTCATCCCGGTGCCACCGCCGGTAATAAAGAAGAGGCCATCCACCAGGTTGCCGCTGCACTGACTTCAGCCGGTAATGTGGCGGAAGGGTACATCAACGGGATGCTTGCCCGCGAGCAGCAGACCTCCACTTACCTCGGTAACGGAATCGCTATCCCACACGGCACCACGGACACGCGTGATCTGGTGCTGCAAACGGGTGTGCAGGTATTCCAGTTCCCACAGGGGATTGCCTGGGGTGACGATCAAACGGCGTATGTGGTGATTGGGATTGCCGCCAAATCTGATGAACATCTGGCGCTTCTTCGCCAGTTGACGCACGTTCTCAGTGACGACAGCGTGGCTGAAGAGCTGAAAACCACCGACTCTGCGGAAACGCTGCGCGCCCTGTTAATGGGCGAAAAGCAGGGTACCGAATTCAAATTCGACACCTCGTTGATTGCTACCGACGTGGCCGCCAGCGACTTAATGACGTTACAGGCGCTGAACGCCGGTCGTCTGCAGCAGGCTGGCGCGGTTGATGCCAGCTTTGTCAGCAGCGTCATTTCTGGCAAGCCGCTGAATCTGGGACAGGGCATCTGGCTCAGCGACAGCACCGAAGGCAATCTGGGTAGCGCAGTGGCGGTGAGTCGCGTGGCGAATGCCTTTGAGGTTGATGGCGAGAAAGCCGCGCTGCTGCTGACCGTGGCGGTGGCAGACGATCAGCCAATGAGCGTGCTGAATTACCTGAGCGACCTGCTGATCCAGCAGAAAGCCGATCGCCTGTTGAGTGCCGATGCGGCGGGTATTCTCGCCCTGCTGACCAGCGAAGTCTCCGAGCAGGCCGACGTGCTGACCGAAGAGTTCACCATCCGCAACGAGCATGGTCTGCATGCCCGTCCGGGTACCGCGCTGGTGACCGTCATCAAACAGTTCAATTGCGATGTTACCGTCACCAATCTCGACGGCAGCGGCAAACCGGCTAACGGTCGTAGCCTGATGAAAGTGGTTGCGCTGGGCGTGAAGAAAGGCCACCGCCTGCGCTTTACCGCCAGTGGCGAAGATGCACAAGCCTGCCTGACCGCCATCGGTGAGGCGATCTCCTCGGGCCTGGGCGAGGGCGCATCATGAGCAGACGCGTAGCCACCATTACCCTGAACCCGGCTTATGATCTGGTGGGTTACACGCCGGAAGTTGAGCGGGGCGAAGTCAACCTGGTAAAAACCACCGGCCTGCACGCTGCCGGGAAAGGCATCAACGTCGCCAGGGTGCTGAAGGACCTCGGCATTGATGTCACCGTCGGCGGCTTCCTTGGCAAAGAGAATCAGGATGGCTTTCAGCACCTGTTCAGCGAGCTGGGCATTGCTAACCGTTTCCAGGTAGTTGAAGGCCGCACGCGCATCAACGTCAAGCTGACGGAAAAAGATGGCGACGTGACCGACCTGAACTTCTCCGGTTTTGAAGTCACGCCGCAGGACTGGGAGCGTTTCACCACCGA
>LIDZ01007730.1_pt10 | contig 17088 bp, 17 predicted proteins | sample 644651 | NCBI WGS metagenome assembly LIDZ01 (sample SAMN03856242, study PRJNA289617) | food metagenome | isolation source: wine grapes on drying loft during traditional withering process | host: Vitis vinifera cv. Corvina | place: Italy: Gargagnago di S. Ambrogio di Valpolicella | collected 2014-01 | reverse complement strand
GTAGTAGGGGCCCGGCAAGACCTGGCCCCATGACGTTAACCGAGGATTTTAGCCAGCTCAGCGCTGACTTCAGACACTTTACGGGTGCCGTCGATTTTGTGATACGCGGTGTGACCTTCTGCTGCTTCTTTGCTGTAGTAAGCAATCAGCGGCGCGGTCATCTGGTGGTATTCGACCAGACGCTTACGCACGGTCTCTTCCTGATCGTCTTTACGCGTGGTCAGCTCTTCGCCGGTCACATCATCTTTGCCTTCCACTTTTGGTGGATTGAAGTTGACGTGATAAACGCGGCCAGAAGGCGCATGAACGCGACGACCGACAATACGTTCAACAATCAGTTCGTCTGGAACAGCAAATTCCAGTACGTTGTCGACTTTGATACCCGCGTCCTTCATGGCATCAGCCTGAGGAATGGTGCGTGGGAAGCCGTCTAACAGGAAACCGTTGCGGCAGTCTTCCTGAGCGATACGCTCTTTGACCAGCGCAATAACCAGTTCGTCGGTGACCAGTTTACCGGCGTCCATGATCTCTTTGGCTTGTTTACCCAGTTCGCTGCCTGCTTTAACTGCTGCACGCAACATGTCACCCGTGGAGATTTGCGGAATACCGTATTTCTCCATAATGAACTGAGCCTGAGTCCCCTTACCTGCACCCGGTGCACCGAGCAGAATAATACGCATTGCGTAAATCCCCTTGCGAATCGCTTAAATGATCTATTTATCCAAGCCTGGAACCATACCATTATGGCCCTTTATCCACAAGGAACGCAGCGTCTAACCTGCGTCCGCGTAACGGGCATCCGCAATCTGACGACGTGCCCAGATAGTTTGCGAAATCACCGCGGTCACGATCACGGCACCGCCAACAACCGCCTGAATTGTCGGCATTTCTCCGAGGAATATTGCCATCCATAACGGGGCCAGCGCCGTTTCCAGCAGCAGGAACAGACCGGCATTTGCCGGGGAAACGTAACGGGTTGATAAGGTGATCAAACCCATAGCCAACGGCATGATCAGCGCGCCTTCGGCCAGCGACCAGCCATATTGCGCAAAAGTGAGCGTTTTCAGACTAGCACTCAGTTCCGGCCCCATCCAAAGTGCAATCAGCAGTGACGCCAGCAACCCACCGAGAGAAGGCAGTCCCAACGTGCCGCCTTTCACCCGCGAGGTGAAGATAAAGGCCAGCGCCATCGACACCGCCGTAGCCAGCGCATAGACGTTGGCGATCGCGTGATCGCCTGCCGCACGGCCCGACATCACGATGATCACCCCGACAATACCCGCCAGAGCGGCGATCATTACGCTGCGATCGCTTTTGATCTTAAAGAACAGCCGACAAATCAACGCGGAAATAAACGGCGTTGAGGAAATAATCACCAGCACCGTCGCCACATTTCCCCGGTTCAACGCATTAACGAAGCAGGCTGACGAGATACAGAAAAACAGTGTTGATAAGACGTTATCTTTGGTTAACCAGGGTTGGCCAAGCGTGCTGCGACTTTTTCCCCACAGCGCCCACACCAGCAGACAGATGCCCCACATAAAGACGCCACGCAGCGCGACAATCGTCCATGAGTCTTCGATATTCATCATGCGAATAAATACCGAGTCGGTGCTGAGGATAATCCCGCCCAGAATGCCGATCATATTGCCGTTCAGCGGCAGAGACTTTTTCATTCAGGGTTGCTCCCAAAGCTGAGTCAGATCCCGTTCGACCTGGCGGCTCATATCGACGGCCTTTTTGCCATCGCCCCGTTCCCAGCACGAGAGCCGCAGGGTTTTCGAATGGGCAAAGTAGCTCGCACCAGCGGCTTTCACCTGCTTTTGCAGCGCGTCGCTTAACGGCGGCACGTTAAAACAGGCAAACGGCAAAGCCGGATGGCTAATCGAGGTGAAATCCATCCCGGCGATATCTTTCAGCGCAATCTTCATTGTTTTCGCCACGTTATACGGCTGCCAGCTCTCGCTGCGAATATTGCCAATCGCTTCTTCCAGCGGTTTGGCTGAGGCAGTGGATTCTTCAAACAGACGCAGTTCGCTGCGCATCAGCGTACTGAAATGCTCCGGACGCAGGGCGATGATCGCCAGACCAACGGTCAGCGAAGCATGTTTGTGCATCGGCGCGACAAAAATCGAACTCTTTTCAATCAGCTCGCTGTGCAGGTTAGTGGCGAAACTGTGGGAGGCATCCACCACTCCTTTGCCTTTACTGTCGTCGAGGCTGTTTACCGCGCCGGTGTAAGGATTGACGTGCGTGATGATCGGCACGTTGCCCGGCCCGGTAAATTGCGACGCCGGATGATGGAACAGTTCGCTCACCGGCTGGTAATGCGCATGCTTTGCCAGGCACAGCGTGGTCTCCTGCTTATGGAAAAGGTGCGACAGGATCACCAGACCCACCCGCACGGACTGGACGAAGAAAATATCGTAGTCCTGTAGCTTATACAGGCGGGAAAGCTCTTCCCTTAATTCATCTCGTTGCATACGCGCTCGCTTAAAAAATTGCTCGCCGTGAACCGTCTGTAAATGGGGTGATAAGGAGGATGCGTCCATTAGTTAATCAACTCTTGCTGATAAAGCAGTGGCATAACGTTATCGCGGAAGATCGAACCCACCGCGATTTCACAAGGTGGCCTGCGGTAGTTAACCCAGGCAATTTCTTCGATTTCCGATCCGGCGCGCGGCTGGCCGGCGATCTCCACGTGATAAACGTGGTTCTCAATGGCCGTAGCCTCAAACTCCGCCAGGCCGTGAAACAAGCCAAAAGGCCGGAACGCTTTCACCTGTACACCCAGCTCTTCCTGCAGTTCGCGCTTCAGGCAGGCCAGATGATCTTCCCCGGCCAGCGGTTTGCCGCCCGGTGAGATAAAGATGCTGGTCCCCCGTTTGCGGGTCAGCAGCAGTGAACGCTGCCAGATGATGATGGCCGCACATTTCACAATGATTTTCATATCAGGCTCCGAAAAAGGACGTAACCCGAAGGTTACGTCGCGTAAAGAGACCGTATCAGGCGGCGGCACTGGTCGTTTTACCCAGCAGCTGGGTGGTCAGGGTTTCGCCTGACAGGAAACGCACAATGTTGAGGGCCAGCGGGGTTTTGTCTTTCAGATAAGCGAGGATCACTTCATCGCTGGGGGTGGAGAAGCTGTCAGCAAAGATGCTGATGCCTTCCAGCGATTTGGTGGAAATCCCGAGCTGCAGCAGGCGATATTTCACGTCATCCGCTGACTGAGCGAATTCATAGATTGGCGACTGATAATTGATATCAAACTGCGCCATCATCTCCATCAGGAACGATTTCGCCACCTGCCGCTGCTCCGGGAACTCCATCTGATAATGGGTGATGCCATCGTTAATGGTATTGATGTCGTTACGTCGACAGAAATCCACCAGATGCGCATGGATTGCCAGTTTCTCACCTAATAACACCAGGTTTTTTCGGTACTTGAGGATATCCTCTTCCAGGTGCTCAATGGCGATAGAGCGGAATGCACCGCTGATATCGGCCACCGTGTGGTCAACCACCAAATCGCCAAAACGGTTTTTTAGCTCGTCAACGCGGTGCGATAAAATGCCACGATGCAGTGAACATCCACTGTTTCCTGACCACAGATGTACAGGCATACCCTGTAACATCAGATAACATGCTGCCAGTGTGCTATCACGTCCACCGGTAAACATTACAAGCTGTGTTTTTACGGAATGCTGTGTTGTCATTTTCCTTTCCTTCACGTCGCTGTTGTATGTAATCGTGGGCTAATCCGGGGAGAGATGGCCGTCTCATGCGCTGCAGCTAAAAGACTGCAGCTTTGTTTTCGGGCAGACCTCCCTGTCTGCGAAATCAGATTATGTAAAACAGACTGGACTTTAAAATGATATAAACAGACACTTGCTGTTAGTTTTTCTCACAGAGCACTCTTATGTCAGGACTCCCCTCACTGCGCGCCCTGCGCTATTTTCATCAGGCCGCACTGCATCAGAATTTCAGCCTGGCGGCGCAGTCGCTGAGCGTTACCCACAGTGCCGTCAGCCATCAGGTAAAATTGCTGGAAGAGTGGTTAGGGAAGCCGTTGTTTTTGCGGGCGAATGGTCGGGTTCAGTTGACCTCGGACGGCGAGCGGCTGAAAGTCTGCTGTATGCACACCTTCCGCGAGATCGAAACCACCTGTGAGAAGATCCGCGCCAGAAACCTGAACAGCCTGACCGTCTCCTGCGCACCCAGCTTCCTCGCGCAGTGGCTGATCCCGAGGATCAGCCGGTTTTCCGAGCGGCATAAAGATATTGCGCTGACGTTCCAGACCCATGTGGATATTGAGCGGGTGCGCAACGAACAGTCCGACCTGCTGATCCTCAGCCACGAACAGCTGGTGCAGGACGATATTGCCGCCACGCTTATCACCGTCGATTATATCGGCCCGGTCTGCGCGCCCTCGTTCAGCAACCGCTTTACCTATGAAACGGACTTCTCTACCCTGCCGCTGCTGCATGCGGATACCAAGCTGCACGCCTGGGCTGAATGGGCAAAGAAAACCGGGGCGCGAGGCGATTTCTGGGCAGGAAAACACTTTGATAATCTGACGCTGGCGATCCAGGCCGCCAGAAACGGGTTGGGGATTATTATGACGCCGCAGATCCTGGTGAAAAAAGAGATCCGTGAGGGATCGCTGATCGCACCGCTGGGCTTTGCCGAGGTCGACAGGGCAACCTGGATGATGGTTAAGGCGTCACGCAAGGAAGAGCGGGAGATCGAACTGTTTCGCCGCTGGCTGTTAGAAGAAGCGGCGATGGTAGGATAGGACGGCAGAAAAGAAAAAGGGGCGAATCGCTTCGCCCCCTGGTGATGACAGTGTCAGTATGATGCCTTACGCCAGCAGCAGCTGGTTCATGCGGCGGATAAACTGGTTTGGATCTTCCAGCGTGCCGCGTTCAGCCAGCATCGCCTGATCCAGCAGCAGCTCAACCCACTCCGCAAAGTGCGTATCGTCCTGCGTCTCCGCCGTGCGTTTCACCAGCGCATGGTCCGGGTTCAGCTCAAACAGATACTTCACTTCCGGCACGGCCTGGCCCGCAGCGGCAAACAGCTTCGCCATCTGGGTGCTCATGTCGTTGGCTTCAGTGGTGACGATAGCCGGCGTGTCGGTCAGACGGTGCGTCAGACGCACTTCCTTCACGCGATCGCCCAGCAGCGTTTTCACGCGCTCAACAAACGGCTCAAGCGCCTTTTCGGCTTCTTTCTGCTCTTCACTCTCTTCGTCAGCCAGCTTGCTCAGATCCTGATCGTCTTTACTGACGGACTGGAACTGTTTGCCATCGAACTCGGTGAGGTAGCTCATCATCCACTCATCGATGCGGTCGGAGAGCAGCAGCACCTCGATGCCTTTTTTGCGGAACAGCTCCAGGTGCGGGCTGCTCTTCGCGGCGGCATAGCTGTCGGCCGTGATGTAGTAAATCTTGTCCTGACCTTCGACCATGCGGCTGACGTAATCTTCCAGCGACACCTTCTGCGCAGAGCCTTCGCTGCTGGTGCTGGCGAAACGCAGCAGTTTGGCGATGGTTTCGCCATTGGCGCTGTCTTCGGCCGGGCCCTCTTTCAACACCAGACCGAATTGCTGCCAGAACTGCTGATATTTCTCTTCGTCGTCCTTCGCCACTTTCTCCAGCATCTGCAGTGCACGCTTGCTCAGCGCGTTACGCAGGTTTTGGGTAATGCGGCTGTCCTGCAGGATCTCACGGGAGACGTTCAGCGGCAGATCGCTGGAATCTATCAGGCCGCGGACAAAGCGCAGATAGTTCGGCATAAACTGCTCGGCGTCATCCATGATGAATACGCGCTGCACATACAGTTTCAGGCCGTGCTTGTGATCGCGATTCCACATATCAAACGGCGCCTGGGTCGGGATATACAGCAGGCTGGTATATTCCTGCTTCCCTTCCACGCGGTTGTGGCTCCAGGTCAGGGGATCGGCGTAGTCATGAGAAACGTGCTTGTAGAACTCTTTGTATTCGTCTTCGCTGACTTCCGACTTGTTACGCGTCCACAGCGCCTGGGCTTTGTTGATCTTTTCCCAGCTGGTGGTGTCGTCTTCTTCGTTGTGGCTTTCGATTTCTACCGGCAACGCGATGTGGTCAGAATATTTGCTGATGATGCTGCGCACACGCCAGGCATCAAGGAACTCGTCTTCACCTTCACGCAGATGCAGGGTGATTTCCGTACCACGGTCTTCTTTAGTGATGTCGGCCAGGGTGTATTCACCTTCGCCAGCAGATTCCCAGAACACGCCCTCGTCAGCGGTTGCGCCAGCCGCACGCGTGCGCACGGTGACCTTGTCTGCCACGATAAACGCCGAGTAGAAACCGACACCGAACTGACCGATCAGCTGGCTGTCTTTCGCCTGGTCGGAACCCATCGATTCAAGGAAAGATTTGGTGCCTGATTTGGCAATGGTGCCCAGGTTTTCAATGACTTCGTCACGCGTCATACCGATGCCGTTATCGCTCAGCGTCAGCGTGCGGTTGTCCTTATCAACGGAAACCCGTACGCGCAAGTCGCCATCACCCTGATAAAGATCCGGCGTGGAAAGCGCGCGGAAACGCAGCTTGTCTGCGGCATCAGATGCGTTGGAGATCAGCTCGCGCAGGAAGATTTCTTTGTTTGAATAGAGGGAATGGATCATCAGGTGCAGAAGCTGTTTTACCTCTGACTGGAAGCCACGCGTCTCTTGTCCTTTCATGGTCATTGCTACCTCAACTAATACGGATGGATATACGTTGAGAAGTAGAGTGGGGGCAAACGGCAGGATTTCAAGCAGGCACGACGGATCGTGCCGTTGAATGGTTAGAATCTAATCTTATGGCGTCCGGCCAGAGAGTGCGACAGCGTGGTGCCATCGACCATTTCCAGCTCACCACCGACCGGCACGCCGTGGGCGATGCGGCTGGCGTCAACGCCATACTGCCCGCACATTTCAGCGATATAGTTGGCGGTTGCCTCCCCTTCCACCGTGGGGTTGGTGGCGAGGATAACTTCCTGAATAGACTCTTTTTCCAGCCGTTGCTCCAGCCGATCCAGACCAATGTCATTGGGACCAATGCCATCGAGCGGTGAAAGGTGGCCCATCAGCACAAAGTAGCGGCCGGCAAATTGCCCGGTCTGCTCAATAGCGTGAATATCGGCCGGGCTTTCCACGATGCAAATCAGACCATTTTGCTGACGACGTGGATTAGCGCAGATGGTGCAGATTTCCTGCTCGGTAAAGGTCCGGCAATCGGAACAATGACCAATTTCAGACATCGCACGCGTCAGCGCCTGAGCCAGACGCATACCGCCACTGCGATCGCGCTGCAAAAGCTGAAAAGCCATACGTTGGGCCGATTTCGGCCCAACGCCTGGCAGGCAGCGCAGCGACTCCATCAAACTTTCAAGGAGCGGGCTGGTCTGCATCAGAACGGCATCTTGAAGCCAGGTGGCAACTGCATACCGTTAGACACACCGGCCATTTTTTCTTTCTGCACTTCCGCAATGCGACGTGCCGCATCGTTGAAGGCTGCAGCAACCAGATCTTCCAGCATGTCTTTGTCATCGTCGAACAGGCTTGGATCGACTTCAACGCGACGGCAGTTATGTGCACCGTTGATGGTGACTTTCACCAGGCCGGCGCCTGATTCACCGGTGACTTCCATTGCCGCGATCTCTTCCTGAACCTGGCCCATTTTGTCTTGCATTTGCTGGGCCTGTTTCATCAGGTTACCCAGTCCGCCTTTTCCAAACATAGTTTTTCTCTCTCAGATCGGGCCGCATACCGCCAAAGCGATAATGCAGCGTTTCAAAGGGGGCGAATGCTCTCTTCATCCACGTCTGCATCGAAGAACCGACGCAGCGTCTGAATATGATTATCCGCAATAATCGACTGACGCGCCTGCGCCAGTTTCTCTTCGTAAATCGCCTGACGCCATTCCAGCGGCGTTAACACCGCAGGATTATCATCTTCTACCAGTGTCAGTTCAACCGGCTGACCGGAGACGGCACTTAATGCTTCCGTCAGCACCTTCTGCGCTGAGGGGGAATTGAGGTGGCGCTGGCTGGAGCGTAGGTGCAGGCAAATGCCGCTCTCCGTTTGCTCTTTCCAGGCGTTCAGCGCCATTTGCTGCACCAGCTTCGGTAACGTCAGCTGCGCAATCTCTGCCGCCCAGGGGTCCCGCAGCAGCGATTCCGCTGCTAACTTGGCCATCAACTCTGGGGTTTTCTCATGCTCCAGTGCGGTGCGCAACGCTTTTGGCGTGGCCACCGGCTCGGGGATCGCGTCTTCCTGCGTCTGCGCTTTCCAGCGATACGCCTCTTCTTTTACCGGCGCGGCAGGTTCGGCAGCAAGCTGCCGCTTCTGGCCGCGCTCGGTAACTGAAGCCAACCGCTCCAGTGCCGAACTTGCCGGCCGCGCACGTTGCGCTGCCGGCTCATCCTTTTTTGGTTTGGTCGCTCCCTGTTGGCGCATTAGCTGTGTTCGCGCCAGCAGTAGCTGGTTTGTCGTATCTGGCATGTTCCCCGGCGCTTCCGCGTCCTGCACGGTGTGCGCAGGCGTGGTGGCCGCCGGTGGCGTTGTCGCGGACGCCTGCGGTGCCACAGGTTGGGCCTGCGGCATCATTGACGGACGCGCGACAGGCTCCGCAATCACCTGTTTCGGATGAAAAGCCAGCGCACGCAGCAGCGTCATTTCCACGCCCATGCGGCGATCAGGTGCCAGCGGCAGCTCTTTGCGGCCCACCAGCAGCGTCTGATAATAGAGCTGCACATCGGGCGGTGGCAGCACGCGGGCCAGCTCACGCAGGCGCTGTTCAACGGCGGCGTAATCATCACCCAGCGCCGAAGGCAGCAGCTGGATCATCGCCACGCGGTGCAGTAAGGTCAGCATTTCTACCAGCAGCGCTTCCCACTCCACGCCCCGGGAAGCCGCCTGATTCAGCAGCGACATCACCTGCTCGCCTTCCGCATTTACCAGCGCTTCGATCAGCGCCAGCGGCTGTTCATCATCCAGCGTGCCGAGCATGGCGTTAACCGTCACGGTAGTGACCTGCCCCTGCCCCATCGCAATCGCCTGATCGGCCAGGCTCAGCGCATCACGCATGCTGCCATCAGCCGCACGGGCCAATAGCTGGAGCGAACGCGGCTCAGCCTCAATTTTTTCTTCCTGCAGCACATGCTGAAGCTGACCGCGGATCTGTTCAACATCCAGCGCTTTCAGATGGAACTGCAGGCAGCGCGAGAGGATGGTGACCGGTAGCTTTTGCGGATCGGTGGTCGCCAGCAGGAATTTGACGTGTTCAGGCGGCTCTTCCAGCGTCTTTAACAGCGCATTGAAGCTGTGACGGGAAAGCATGTGCACTTCATCAATCAGGTAAACTTTGAAGCGGCCACGCGCAGGGGCGTACTGGACGTTATCCAGCAGGTCTCGCGTGTCTTCAACTTTGGTACGTGAGGCGGCATCGATCTCAATCAGATCAACGAAACGCCCCTGTTCGATTTCACGACAGTTATCACACTGACCACACGGGGTCGCCGTAATGCCGGTTTCGCAATTCAGTCCTTTCGCCAACAGGCGGGCAATAGTGGTCTTTCCCACACCTCGGGTGCCGGAAAACAGATAAGCGTGATGGATGCGGCCGAGCGACAGGCCATTAGCCAGCGCTGTCAGGACATGCTCCTGACCGACGACATCAGTAAACGCTTGTGGACGCCACTTGCGGGCCAGTACCTGATAGCTCATTAATTCGCGGGATGTGTTGAGTGAACCGGAGGGTAATGCTAACACAGCCCCACCTTTACGGCGAGGCTGAAGGTTACGGGATCAGTGCCCGGGGAAGTTAACGAGGCTGAAGGAGTCGATCCCCATCGCCTTCAGGCGGGCTTCACCGCTCAGGTCGAACAGATTGATAATGAAAGCGGCATCTTTCACTTCGCCACCGGCACGGCGGATCAGTTTCACCGTGGCTTCGATGGTGCCGCCGGTCGCCAGCAAATCGTCGACCATCAGCACGGTATCGCCAGGGCCGATGGCATCGCAATGCAGTTCCAGCTGGTCAGTGCCGTATTCCAGCTCATAGCTTTCGGCAAAGGTTTTACGGGGCAGTTTGCCCGGCTTACGCACGGGAACAAAGCCGACACCCAGACCTAACGCCACCGGTGCGCCGAACAGGAAGCCACGGGCTTCAGTACCGACCACTTTGGTGATCCCCCGGTCACGATAGCGTTCCACCAACAGTTCAATACTGAGTGCAAACGCGTTGGGATCTTCCAGCAGGCTGGTCACGTCACGAAACAGAATGCCCGGCTTAGGGTAATCCGGGATGCTTTTGATACTGTTTTTAAGGAATTCAAGCTGCTGAGCAGTCGCGGTCATAGTGTTATGCCTGGTAAATACAAATCTGACTCGCGCAGCTTCATCTGCACTGACACTCTGTCACAGGGCAAAAAGAGAACGTCAGGGGGAAGCTACGCACGAAAACGACCAAATCTATGCAAACCGTCGGGCAATTGCAACCATACACCGCAAAATCACGGCTTTTCTTGCGGATCCTCAACAACCGGTAGCCTGAGCATAAAGAGGATCAGGATGCAGAGCAGACAGAGTAACAATAGTCGCACCCAGAGAATGTTGACCAGCCACAAAGAAACCGCAAAGGTGATGACGGTAAATACCACCATGCGCCCTTTTGCTTTGGGCGGCAGCGCGCGATGCTTTTGCCAGTGGCGTAAATACGGGCCAAACAGCGAACGGTGCAGCAACCAGTGGTGGAAGCGTGGAGAGGATCGGGCAAAGCACCAGGCCGCCAATAACAGAAAGGGCGTGGTGGGCAATAACGGTAAAATTACGCCAAGTGTCGCCAGCGCCATCGCTAACCAGCCAATAATCAGTAGAATGATCCGCTTCATTGCTCTACATCCCTCCCTCACACGAGGTGAGACTAGCATAATCAGGGCAATGCCTGGAGATCGAAGATGAAAAGTGCCCTTCTGCTGGAGCAGTTAGCTACCCGGCTGGCGCAGCTGGCTGAAGCCGTCGAGCCTCACCGCAATAAACGAACGCCCAAGGCGCGTTTTGATGCCCAGCTGTTTCACTCTCACAGCACCCGGCTGGGAGATTATCTGCTGGAAATCAGGGAGACCCTGAAAATGCTCAACCAGAGCGTGGCCGACCAGCGCACCGAACGTGTGGCCTGGCTGGCCGAGCGCGTGGTGTTGCAAATGAGCGCTCTGCAACGGGAGCTGGCCACGCAGACCTTGCGCAAAGGGGAAGCCGTCGCTGAACCGGTCAGTGAGAACCTCTACGAAAAATTAGCAAAACATCAGGATTACGAACGGCGTCTGCGGGATATGATTACCGATCGCGAAAGTCAGCTGGCGAAATGCGAAACGCTGGTTCAACAGCAAAACCTGCAGCGGGAAATTGCGGCTCAGGAAGGACGCCTGCAACGTTGCCTGCAAGCCACTAAGCGTATCGAGCGTGCCATTGAAAAACGTGAACACTAGCTATACTTGGATAAAATTTCATTCTGGGTATAAAAGATGGGACTTCTCTCGTGGATTATCATCGGTTTGCTGGTCGGATTTTTGACCCGCCGCTTTTTCCCTGGCCGGCCGGGTGGCCTTATCCCAACGCTGGTGTTGGCGGTCGTCGGTGCGCTGATTGGCGGTTACGTCGGCGTATTCTTTAACTACGGCACGCTGTCAGAAATCGAGCCACGGGCACTGCTGATCGCCATTGCGGGTGCGTTGTTGATGGTTTTATTGGTAAAAAAACTGCGTATTTAATGATGAATTCGGCTATCAGAGGAAATTGCTATGTCACTGGAAAATGCGCCCGCAGAAGTTAAGCTGGCGGTGGATCTGATCATGCTACTGGAAGAGAACGCACTCGCGCCGCAAACGGTCCTGGCCGCGCTGGCGATTGTGCAGAAAGATTTCGAAGCCAAATTAACGGCAGAACAGCAGGCTGAAAAAGGTTAATGCGCCCTCGTCCGCAGCGCTGGACTGTGCAGAAGCATGTCGATCACTACCTCAACCAGCTGTGGCGCATCGGCTGCTAAATCAAAGCTTTCCGGCATAAAAAGCCAGTTTTCCATGATTCCGGTGATGTAGGCTCGCATCACGACCGCGGTGCGTCGGGTGTCGAGTTCAACAGGAAGTTGGCCCGCTTCGATGCATTGACGGAGAACTTCTTCAATCTTCTCGTAACACTCAAGATACAGAGTTTGTTGCATCATCTGTAAAGTGGTCATTTCACCCACAAACTCACATTTATGAAAAATAATTTCCAGAAGTGAACGTCTGCGCTGGTCCCTTGCCGTGGCTTCAAGGACATAGGTGATCATTGCCCGCATAACGGAGAGTGGATCGGAAGGGTATTTTAATTGATACTCAAGCTCTAAGTCTTCCAGTCCTGATTCGGACTGTGCCCAGATTTCATTTAGCAAGTCAGCTTTGTTTTTGAAATGCCAGTAAATTGCACCACGCGTCACGCCAGCCGCAGTCGCGATATCGGCCAGTGATGTTTTGGATACGCCATACTCGGAAAATCTGCCAATTGCCGCATCAATGATGTGATTTCGCGTTTCTAACGCCTGTTGTTTGGTTTTTCGTGCCATAGGGTGACTTTTACAAAAGGGTGCACTTACATACATTTGCGAATGTATGTAACATACCACGACCATAATTTAAACGCAGCAATGGGTTTATGGGTTTGTGATCCATTGAACAATCGAAATCGGATACTCGAGGTTTATTTATGAACAAAAACAGAGGGTTAACGCCTCTGGCGGCCGTTCTGATGCTTTCAGGCAGCATTATGCTGACAGGATGTGATAACAAAGAAGCGCAGCAGGCCGGACAGCAAAAGCCACCCGAAGTGGGTGTTGTAACGCTTAAAAACGCGCCATTGCAGATCACTACCGACCTTCCAGGTCGCACCTCATCGTTCCGTATTGCAGAAGTTCGCCCACAGGTTTCGGGCATTATTTTGAAACGTAATTTCGTGGAAGGGAGCGACATCAAGGCAGGGCAATCTCTTTACCAGATCGATCCCGCCACCTATCAGGCGGCTTATGACAGTGCCAAAGGCGATTTAGCGCAGGCTGTGGCCAACGCGCAAATTGCTGCGGTGACCGTTAAGCGTTATCAGCCGCTGCTGGGTACTAAGTACATCAGTCAGCAGGATTACGACACAGCAACAGCCACGGCAAGTCAGACGGCAGCTGCCGTTCAGGCTGCAAAAGCCAACGTTGAAACCGCTCGCATCAATCTGGCCTACACCAAAGTGACCTCCCCTATCAGTGGTCGCATTGGCAAATCTTCCGTCACGGAAGGCGCACTGGTTCAGAGCGCGCAAACCACCGCACTGGCAACCGTGCAACAGCTTGATCCTATCTATGTAGACGTCACACAGTCGAGTGAAGACTTTATGCGCCTGCGTGATGAACTGAACTCCGGCAAGCTGCAGCAGGTTAACGGCAAGGCTCAGGTCAAACTTCTTCTGCAAAATGGTAGCGAATACGCTCAGGGCGGAACATTAGAATTCTCTGATGTCACCGTTGATGAGACGACAGGCTCCATCACGCTGCGTGCCGTGTTCCCTAATCCGGACCACTCACTGCTGCCGGGAATGTTTGTCCGTGCCCGTCTGGAAGAGGGAACCAACCCAAGCGCGCTGTTAGTGCCTCAGCAGGCGGTCACCCGCACGCCTACAGGCCAGGCATCGGCGATGGTAATTGGTGCAGATAATAAAGTAGAAGTCCGCACTCTGACGGCTGATCAGGCTATCGGCGATAAATGGCTGGTGACCAGTGGTCTGAAAGAAGGCGATAAAGTGATTACCGTTGGATTGCAGAGAGCCAAACCCGGCGCTCAGGTTACTCCACAGGAAGTCACTGCAGATGAAGCCAAACAGGCTGGATCTGAACAACCTAAGTCTTAAACAGGAGCCGCTGATACATGGCTAAGTTCTTTATCGATCGCCCCATTTTTGCGTGGGTAATCGCCATCATCATCATGCTGATGGGCGTGCTGTCGATTCTAAAACTGCCGATTGAGCAATATCCTAATGTTGCTCCGCCGGCCGTTCAGATTCGCGCTGTTTACCCTGGTGCCGATGCGAAAACACTGCAGGACTCCGTCACGCAGGTTATTGAACAAAACATGAATGGTATCGATGGCCTGATGTATATGTCATCGAACAGCGATTCTTCCGGTACGTTGCAGTTGACTCTGACCTTCCAGTCAGGAACCGACCCGGATATCGCGCAGGTTCAGGTGCAGAACAAACTGCAGCTGGCGACACCATTACTGCCACAAGAAGTGCAGCAGCAGGGGATCCAGGTTCAGAAATCCTCCAGCAGCTTCCTGATGGTGGCCGGTTTTGTGAGTAAAGATGGCAGCATGAATCAGAATGATATTTCTGACTATGTGGCCTCTAACATTAAGGATCCCATCAGCCGTACGCTGGGAGTCGGCGATACCCAGATCTTCGGTGCGCAATATGCAATGCGCATCTGGATGGATCCGCACAAGCTGAATAACTATCAGCTGACCCCGGTAGATGTGATTAGCGCCATTGACTCACAAAACTCCCAGGTCGCTGCCGGTCAGCTGGGCGGCTCTCCGCCGATGCCAGGCCAGCAGCTGAACGCCTCGATCATTGCTCAGACCCGTCTGACCTCGACCGATGAGTTCGGCAAGATCCTGCTGAAAGTGAATGCGGATGGTTCGCGTGTTCTGCTGAAAGATGTCGCACGAATTGAACTCGGCGGTGAAAACTACGAGATCATTGCGCGTTACAACGGTAAGCCTGCATCCGGTATCGGTATCAAACTGGCGACCGGCGCTAACGCTCTGGACACCGCAGCAGCCGTTAAGGATGAGCTGAAAAAGCTGGAACCGTTCTTCCCGTCAGGGATGGAAACCGTTTATCCGTACGATACAACGCCGTTTGTTAAAATCTCCATCATTGAAGTGGTGAAAACCCTGATTGAGGCGATTGTGCTGGTGTTTATCGTGATGTATCTGTTCCTGCAGAACTTCCGTGCCACGCTGATCCCGACTATCGCCGTTCCGGTGGTGCTGTTGGGTACCTTCGCCATTATTAGTGCTTTCGGTTATTCGATAAACACCCTAACGATGTTCGGGATGGTGTTGGCGATAGGCCTGTTGGTAGATGATGCCATCGTCGTGGTCGAGAACGTCGAACGCGTGATGGTTGAAGAGGGCCTACCGCCGAAAGAAGCGACCAAGAAGTCAATGGAGCAGATCCAGGGTGCCCTGGTGGGTATCGCCCTGGTACTGTCTGCGGTATTTATCCCGATGGCCTTCTTTGGCGGCTCGACCGGGGTTATCTACCGTCAGTTCTCGATCACTATCGTCTCGGCAATGGTGCTGTCGGTGATTGTTGCCCTGGTGCTGACGCCAGCACTGTGCGCAACGATGCTGAAACCGGTTAAGAAAGGCGACCACGGTAAAACCACCGGATTCTTCGGCTGGTTCAACCGCATGTTCGATAAGAGCACCAACCACTATACCAACAGCGTGGGTCATATCATCCGTAGCACAGGACGCTATCTGGTGATTTACCTGCTGATCGTGGTGGGCATGGCGTACCTGTTCATTCAGCTTCCTACCTCCTTCCTGCCGGAAGAAGACCAAGGCCTGCTGTTGGCACAGGCACAGTTACCTGCGGGTGCGACTCAGGAACGTACTGAGAAAGTGCTCGACCAGGTGACTGACTACTTCCTGACCAAGGAAAAAGACAACGTTAAATCCGTCTTTACCGTTAACGGCTTTGGTTTTGCCGGACGTGGTCAGAACACCGGTATCGCCTTCGTCAGCCTTAAACCGTGGGACGAGCGTTCAGGTGCCGCGAATAAAGTTGACGGGATTGCCGGACGTGCCATGAAGGCGTTCAGCGAAATCAAAGATGCCATGGTTATTCCGTTTAACCTGCCGGCGATTATCGAACTAGGTAACGCCACCGGCTTCGACTTTGAACTGATTGACCAGGGTAACCTGGGGCACGATGCGCTGACTCAGGCCCGTAATCAGTTGTTGGGCATGGTTGCCAAGCATCCTGATGTGTTGGTTGGCGTGCGTCCGAACGGACTCGAAGATACGCCACAGTACAAGCTGATGATTGATCAGGAGAAAGCAGAAGCCCTCGGCGTCTCAATCTCTGACATCAACACCACGCTGGGTGCATCGTGGGGCGGCTCATACGTCAACGACTTCATCGACCGCGGTCGTGTGAAGAAAGTGTACGTAATGGGTGAAGCGGATTCGCGTATGTTACCGGACGATATCAATAAATGGTTCGTGCGTAACTCCAGCGGAACCATGGTGCCGTTCTCCGCCTTCGCATCGGCCAAATGGCAGTATGGTTCGCCACGACTGGAACGCTATAACGGTCTGCCTTCAATGGAGATCCTGGGCCAACCGGCACCGGGCAAGAGCTCGGGTGAAGCGATGGGCCTGATGGAGCAAATCGCTTCTCAGCTCCCTTCAGGGATCGGCTATGACTGGACGGGAATGTCTTATCAGGAACGTTTGTCTGGTAACCAGGCACCGGCTCTGTACGCTATCTCGTTGATTGTGGTCTTCCTCTGTCTGGCTGCCTTGTACGAAAGCTGGTCAATACCATTCTCGGTCATGCTGGTGGTCCCGCTTGGGGTTATTGGGGCACTGATCTTTACCACCGTTCGCGGACTCAGTAATGACGTCTACTTCGTGGTGGGCCTGCTGACAACCATTGGGCTGTCGGCGAAGAATGCGATATTAATCGTAGAATTCGCCAAGGATCTGATGGAGAAGGAAGGCAAAGGTCTGGTCGAATCGACGCTTGAAGCGGTTCGTATGCGTCTGCGTCCAATCCTGATGACCTCGCTGGCCTTTATCCTCGGCGTATTGCCACTGACTATCAGTACCGGTGCAGGTTCCGGTGCGCAGAATGCGGTGGGTACCGGGGTAATGGGCGGCATGGTGACCGCAACGCTGTTCGCTATCTTCTTCGTGCCGGTATTCTTTGTGGTGGTCCGCCGCCGCTTCGGCAAGAACAAAGAA
>LIDZ01007730.1_pt9 | contig 17098 bp, 21 predicted proteins | sample 644651 | NCBI WGS metagenome assembly LIDZ01 (sample SAMN03856242, study PRJNA289617) | food metagenome | isolation source: wine grapes on drying loft during traditional withering process | host: Vitis vinifera cv. Corvina | place: Italy: Gargagnago di S. Ambrogio di Valpolicella | collected 2014-01 | reverse complement strand
ATCCGCTCAGTGCACGCGCATAATTATTGTTATGTTATAACATTACTTATTTCAGTGAGGTTCTATGAAACAGGGTATTCATCCGGCTTACCGCACCGTGGCGTTCCACGATACCAGCGCAGACACCTACTTCGTGGTCGGTTCAACCATCAAAACCGATCGCACGATTGAGCTGGAGGGCAAAGTGCTGCCTTACGTTCCGCTGGACGTCTCTTCAGCGTCTCACGCTTATTACACTGGTAAGCAGAAAGACTTTGCCAAAGAAGGCAGCGCGCATCGCTTTAATCAGCGCTTTGGTCGCTTCTTTACCTCATCTTCAGATAAATAAGGCGTCATCATGCAAGTATTAAGCTCGCTGGCTTCGGCCAAGAAACGCCATAAGGACTGCAAAGTTGTCCGTCGTCATGGCCGTGTCTACGTTATCTGTAAAAGTAACCCACGCTTTAAAGCGGTACAGGGTGGCAAGAAGAAGCGCTGATTTGTTCAGCACGGTAAAAGCGGGTCACAATCAATGTGGCCCGCTTTTTTTATTGCTGAAACGGACGGCCAGCACGCTGACCGTCTGCATCACTATTTCATACTGGCTACCATCGCATCGACGTTATGTTTGAAGGCTGCCACGTAGGTATCTGCCGCGCCCCCTTTTTTAGTCAGCGCTTCCGGATAGAGTTCCCCACCCGACTGCGCACCGGAGGCAGCAGCAATCTGCTTCACCAGACGAGGATCGGTCTGGTTCTCGATAAAGTAGCTATGAATATGCTCGGTTTTAAGCTGGGTAATCAGTTTTGCCACGTCAGACGCGCTGGCTTCAGACTCGGTAGAGAAGCCCACCGGTGACAGGAAACTGACGCCATAGCGCTGACCAAAATAGCCGAATGCATCATGGCTGGTCAGCACTTTACGTTTATCCTGCGGGATGGCCGCAAAGCGTTTCGCCGCCCAGCTGTCCAGCTTTGTTAACTGGGCAATATAGGCCGAACCGTGCTGACGGAAGTAGGCGGCATCCTCTGGATCGGCGGCTATCAACGCATTCATAACATTGTTGGCATACACCACGCCATTCTTCATACTGTTCCAGGCATGCGGATCGGTGATGGTTTTGCCATCTTCTTCCATAGAACGGGTCTCAATCCCTTCAGAGGAAACAATCACCTTACCCTTATATTCCGACGCGCTAATCAGGCGATCCATCCATCCTTCCAGCCCGAGGCCACTGACAAACACCACGTCCGCTTTTGCCAGTGCCTGGCTGTCCTGCGGTGTAGGTTCAAAGCTGTGCGGGTCGCCATCCGGACCAACCAGGCTTTTCACCTTGACGTGTTCGCCACCCACTTCCTTCACAATGTCTGCCAGAACCGAGAAGCTGGCAACGGTGTCGACCGTTTTAGCCATCGCCATTGGGGTGAGTAAAACCCCCGCCACTGCCAGCGCTAAACTTAACTTCTTCATACTTTCTCCTTACCAACTGAAAACGGGCGCTGACGGAAAATTCCGCCGCACGGCCCCACTAAAATCGAGATAAAAAACAGGATCGCGGCACTTAACACCACCGCCGGACCGGCAGGCAGTGACAGGTAAAAGGAGGCGATCAGCCCGCTGAAGCTGGCGATCAGGGCGAGGATCATCGCTGACACCATCATGCCCGGCAGTCCTTTGCCCCAGAAACGGGCCGCGGCTGCCGGTAACATCATCAGGCCGACGCACATCAGGGTGCCCAAAACCTGGAAACCTGCCACCAGATTGGTGACGACCAGCATCAGGAACAGACTATGGACCAGCGGCGCCGTCCAGCGGTTCTGAGCGCGCAAAAAGCCGGGATCAAAAGCATCGATGACCAGCGGGCGGTAAATCAGCGCCAGCACTAACAGGGAAACAGCCGAAATAACGCTGACCAGCAGGATGGAAGGGTTATCTACCGCCAGCAGGGATCCAAACAACACATGTAACAGATCTACGCTGGAGCCACGCAAAGAGACCAACGTCACCCCCAGCGCCAGCGAGCCAAGATAAAAGCCGGCAAAGCTGGCGTCTTCTTTTAGCGGTGTATAGCGGCTGACCGCGCCGGACAACAGGGCAACAGAAAGCCCGGCAATCACGCCTCCGGTTCCCATCGCCACCAGAGACAAGCCCGATATCAGATAGCCAATCGCCGCGCCCGGTAAGACGGCGTGTGACAGTGCGTCTCCCACCAGGCTCATTCTGCGGAGCAGCAAAAAGACGCCTAAGGGCGTGGCGCTGAGGGAAAGTGCAATGCAGGCAACCAGGGCACGGCGCATAAAGCCAAATTCAATAAAAGGATGGAACATCGCCAGCATCATGATGCTCCCAGGCTGCGGTTAAAATTCAGCTGGGTAACGGCTGAGCCGGAACCCGACCATTCAGCGTGGCTGCTTTTAAGCCGCAGCGTTTGAGGGAAGTATTTTTCAACGGTGGCCATATCGTGCAGCACAACAATCAGCGTACAGCCAGCCTGATGCCGTTCCTGCAGCAGCTGCAATAACAGCGCGGTAGTCTGGCTGTCGACGCCGGCGAAAGGCTCATCCAGCATCAGCAGGTCCGCATCCTGTACCAGCAGACGGGCAAACAGCACGCGCTGCAACTGCCCACCCGATAAGGTGCCCGGCTGAGCGGTGGCAAACTCCAGCATCCCTACCCGGTCCAGTGCGGTCATCACCTGTTTGCGCATCGTGCCGTTAATCGCGCCGAACCAGCCACACTTTTGCCAGCAGCCCATCGCCACCAAATCAAATACGTGTATTGGAAAGGCCTTCTCAATTTCTGATTGCTGTGGCATCCAGGCAAGACTTGTCCGGGGCGCTGACAAGCTTAACGATCCGCTCACCGGTCTTAACAGACCGGCCAGAGTTTTCAGCAGCGTGGACTTTCCAGTGCCATTGGCCCCCACCAGAGCGGTCATCGATCCGCGAGCAAACTCACCCTGCAGAGCAGGCGTCACGGCACGGCCCTGATACCCCACCGTCAGTTGATTAAGGGAGATCATCAGGCAACCGCCCAGTAAGTTAACGCTGCCAGTAACATGACGACCGCACTTGATAGCAGCAGGCGCACCGGCGCAGAGTGGGTAAGTAAGGTGCCGTAGCGAAGAAAGACGGAAAGAGAGGACATCGATTGTGACCATCATTATGTTATAACATAACAATATCATACAATCTCTGGTTCAGACGGGTGCAGACAAAGTGTATCTAATTATTACTTAAATAATGCCTTCCATTACCCAGGGTTATATAAACTTTTTTCAACTTCTTTACTTTTACTGTCGCGGGACATGGCATTATCTACTAAGATAATTAAGAGACAAATCATTAAGATAGTTTAGAAGACACGAAAGACCCTTGCTTATTTTCACAGTCAGACCAATTATCTCTATAAGCGCTAATTAACACTGTGGGGGAAAAATGCGCAAAACCATTCCCTTTTCTTACTCAGGTAATGAAGACGATCTGGTAACGTTATCAGATAACCTTCAACGGATTATTCCCAAAATAGAAGTGGAGTTAACGGGTTCGCTCTTATGGTATTCACAGAATGCGCAATATGTTCCCGAAAGTATCAAAATTATTTCTATAGAATATTCAGGAAAATCGCGATATAAGATGACTTACAGCTTTCGCTGGAACGTATTCAACGCTTGTCTGGATATAGATGCAGACCAGACCACAACAGAAACAGTCAATTTTGAATGGCAATCTGACCTGCTGACCTTTGATTTTATCGACAACCAACAGACCAGCACCGCTGATGAATTGTAATATTGCGTAATAGCATTACAAATACAGGTTTATTACGTTATATTTATTAATAGATTTAGGTTAACGTTAATTATCGCTCCTGGCATACCAATCGCTGAAAGCCCGCGCTGACGGCATCTTTCACTCGCTATGGAGGGGAAAAAGATGGACGAATACTCACCAAAAAGGCATGATATCGCCCAGCTGAAATTTGTGTGTGAAAATCTGTATGATGAAAGCCTGGCGACATTAGGCGATAGTCATCACGGCTGGGTTAACGATCCTACTGCTGCAGTCAATTTACAGCTCAATGATCTGATTGAGCATATTGCTGCCTTCACCATGAATTACAAAATTAAACATATCGAAGATAGTGACCTGATTAGTCAGATTGACGAATATCTCGATGATACGTTTATGCTCTTTAGTAATTACGGCATTAATGTTCAGGATTTGCAGCGCTGGCAAAAATCAGCAAAACGCTTGTTTAACATTTTCGCCGAGGAATGCGCTCACGTGCCCGTACAGACGAGCCATTCATTTTAGCAACCCATTATTTTTTCTACGGTTTAACAATGACAGATAAACTTCTTACTAAAACTGATTATCTGATGCGTTTAAGACGGTGTCGGTCAATCGACACCCTCGAGCGCGTAATCGAAAAAAACAAATACGAATTATCCGATAATGAACTGGCTGTGTTTTATTCTGCGGCCGATCATCGTCTGGCCGAACTGACGATGAATAAACTCTACGATAAAATCCCGGTAGCTGTTTGGAAGTTCGTTCGATAGATTTGTGTTTGATTGCAGGATGGACTGGCTGGCATACGAGGGCAGAATTGGGTGGGGGCCCTGCCAGCTACATCCCGGCACACGCGTCATCTGCTACGGCTGCTTCCTTCCGGATCTGACCGAGTTCACAAATTAGCATTGCGGGAGAACCAACCGGGCCCCCATTGAGTGCTCCATCAGATGGAGCGAGGGCATTATCAATGAAGCCCCAGGCAATTGCAAGCCTGCCCCTGATGACCGTTGCTTTCTTGTTCAACTCCAATAAAAATTTCCTATCTGGTTGTTTTCAAAGCCGATACGGGCTTTCCCTCCTGCAGACTTCTAACATCATGAAATCGCTTCAGATGTTCCGCCATTTCGATTACTGTTGACGTCGACAGAGGGAGATCAGATGGAACACTTTGACAGCTTTCAACAACGCATTTACCAAATCCTTGCCGCTATTCCCTATGGCAAAGTTACCACCTATGGGGATATTGCACGGCTGGCCGGCTCACCGCGTGCTGCGCGTCAGGTCGGCGGTGTATTAAAGCGCCTTCCCGAGGGCAGCAAACTTCCCTGGCATCGGGTGATTAACCGGTTGGGTGAAATCTCGCTGACCGGGGATGGCCTGGATCGACAGCGTTATGCATTACAGGAGGAAGGGATTGAGGTCAGTGCGGAAGGAAAAATTGCGTTGAAGCGGTATCGTTGGGAAGGATAACCGCCCCCGAAGGAGCGGCTGTGACTACATTGAACTTGGGGCTGGAACGGACGACGAAGGATTGACCTGCGTCGGCGACGTTGATGGTACGGTAGTGGCAGCACCCGGTAGCGTTGGCATTGCCATCGATGGCACCGGTACTAACAACAACTCCTGCTTATTCCCACCATTGTTAATCACCGGTTTGACACTGTCGGTGATAAACATCATTTTGCCGTCAACCGTGATTGCCGCACTCAGCAGAATGCGCGCATTGGGCTGAATCTCTGACGGGTTATAGGGCAGGATAAAGTTGAACGGTGCCTGTTTGCCATCGGTTCTCACCACGCGCTGGGAGATGACTTTAGACGGTGCATCCGGCATGGAGGCATCCGATAACGTCACGGTCAGCACAGCGTCAGGCGGTAGAGCCACTTTCTGACGGATGTAGATAGAACCACTGACATTAGGCTGACGGAGCGTCGCCTGCTCGCCGGCCACCTGTGAAGCCAGCGTTGCCGTCGGCACATCTTTTCCTTTATCAGCACATCCTGAGAGTGCTACCGCCAGCGCGGCGCCCGTTAACATTGGCCAGACTTTCATTGATGTATTCTCCTTAAGATCAATGGTGATAATGAGGTCTCAGTGAGCCTGAAAACAGTGAATCACTGTTCCGTTAGCTTTAATTCTGGCACAACTTACTGATTTTGCCTGGAAGCTCCCCTCTTCTCTCTTCTCCGATAAAGATAATTGCCGTGCCCCGTTGACGGTAACTGGTCGGATCTCGCAAACTATCCTTCAGTCGTTCACTGAGGATCCACGCTATGAGCCAGGCCCTGCAAAATCTGTTAAACCTGTTGGATTTGGAAAAGCTTGAAGAGGGCCTTTTTCGTGGCCAGAGTGAAGATCTGGGGTTACGCCAGGTCTTTGGTGGCCAGGTTGTCGGCCAGGCGCTGTATGCCGCCAAACAGACCGTTCCGGCAGACCGCATCATTCACTCTTTCCACAGCTACTTTTTACGCCCTGGCGATAGCCAGAAGGCGATTATTTATGATGTGGAAACGCTGCGTGATGGGCAGAGTTTCAGCGCAAGAAGGGTCAAAGCCGTTCAGAACGGACAGCCTATTTTCTATATGACGGCTTCATTCCAGGGGCCAGAAAGCGGTTTTGAGCACCAGAAAACAATGCCTGACGTGCCGGGTCCGGATAACTTGCCCAGCGAAGCCGACTTTGCCAGGCAGCTTGCCAGCTACATCCCCGAGAAAGCGCGCGACAAGTTTCTCTCCGAGAAGCCTTTTGAAATCCGGCCGGTTAAGTTTCATAACCCGCTGAAAGGCCACGTGGATAAACCGACCCGCCACGTCTGGCTGCGGGCAAACGGCGTGATGCCAGAAGACCGACGCATCCATCAGTATCTGCTGGGATATGCTTCCGACTTCAACTTCCTGCCGGTAGCACTGCAACCGCACGGCAAAGGATTCCTTGAGCCGGGTATGCAGGTCGCCACCATCGATCACTCAATGTGGTTCCATCGCCCGTTCGATCTCAATCAATGGCTGCTGTACAGCGTGGAGAGCACCTCTGCGTCGAGCGCGCGTGGTTTTGTTCGTGGTGAGTTTTATACTCAGGACGGTACGCTGGTCGCGTCGACGGTTCAGGAAGGGGTGATGCGGGTGCGCGAAGTGAAATAACGCCACCGGAAGAGCGGAAAAACGAACGGCTCCCGAAGGAGCCGTTTTTTATTCTAATTTTAGCGCACTACTTTTCTTGATACAGGCTTACTGGTTGTAAGCATTCTCGCCATGGCTGTTGACGTCCAGACCTTCGCGTTCCTGATCTTCCGGAACACGCAGACCGACAATCATGTCAGCAATTTTGAAGGCCACGAAGGCAACCACACCGGTCCAGACGATGGTCACACCGACGCTGAAGATCTGGATCCAGACCTGATGACCCATGGTCACGCCAGGTGCATAGCCTACGCCACCCAGTGAAGAAGAGGCGAAGACGCCGGTCAGGATACAGCCTACGATGCCGCAGACACCGTGAACGCCGAACACGTCACATGGGTCATCCACACGCAGCCATTTCTTCAGGATGGTAACACCCCACAGACCCGCCAGACCGCCGACGATGCCGATAACCAGCGCACCACCTACACCAACATAACCACAAGCAGGAGTAATCGCGACCAGACCGGCAATCACGCCAGAGCAGACGCCCAGCAGTGAAGGTTTGCCACGCAGAGCCCACTCACCGAAGGTCCAGCTCAGCATCGCGCCTGCTGTTGCCATTACGGTGTTCAGGAACGCCAGACCGGCAATTTCGTTAGCTGCACTGGCTGAGCCCGCGTTGAAGCCAAACCAGCCCACATAGAGAATCGCCGTCCCCATAAAGACCATTGGCAGGTTATGCGGCTTGAAGGCTTCTTTGCCGAAACCTGCACGTTTACCCACCAGGTAAGCACCCACCAGGCCAGCAACTGCGGCGTTGATGTGAACAACGGTACCGCCTGCGAAGTCCAGTGCGCCGTCCTGTGCCAGTAAACCGCCTGACCAGACCATGTGTGCAATGGGCAGATACGAGAAGGTCAGCCAGATAGCAACGAAAATCAGCACCGCCGAGAAGCGAACGCGCTCAGCAATCGAACCGACAATCAGACCCACGGTGATACAGGCGAACGAAGCCTGGAAGGAGACGTGGATATATTGGTAGAAGGTGCCTACCAGTGAGGTCAGCTGGATGTTTTTCAACATCGCCATGCTGAAGCCACCGAAGAAGGCGTTACCTTCACTGAAGGCCAGTGAATAGCCGTAAAGCATCCACAATACGCAGACCATTGCGAAGGTCACAGAGACCTGAGTCATCATGGAAAGTACGTTTTTAGCGCGGAGCAGACCGCCGTAAAACAGGGCAATACCCGGCAACGTCATGAACAGCACCAGCGCGGTGCAGATCATCATAAAGGCGTTGTCAGCTTTATCAGCCACTGCCGGTGCTGCAGCCATCGCAAGCGACGGTAACAGAGCCAGACTGGCGAGGCCGAACAGAGCAATTTTTTTATTCATTTTATCCCATCCCATCAACATTCTTAGCCCCGAGATTACAGTGCTGCTTCGTCAGTTTCGCCAGTGCGAATACGGATAACTCGCTGCAGTTCCGCAACAAAAATCTTACCGTCACCGATTTTGCCGGTGTAGGCAGCCTTGCTAATCACATCAACCACTTCATCCAGCTGGTCGTCTGCAATCGCAATGTCTATTTTTACTTTAGGCAGGAAGTTCACGCTGTATTCTGCACCGCGATAAAGTTCTGCATGCCCTTTCTGGCGACCAAAGCCTTTCACTTCGGTCACGGTCAGCCCTTGAATACCGATAGAGGAAAGTGCTTCACGCACGTCTTCCAACTTAAACGGTTTAATTACCACGGTAACCAGCTTCATATGATCCCCCTCCAGGTATTGAATACGGTTGTTTCGCCCAACACGGATTGATTAAAGCAAAGGCTGTGCCATAAATTAAAAATTGGCATTTTTCAGACGATTAGTCAGTCCGGCTCAGTGTTGCTGAGCACAGGAGAGTAAAACAGAGGGAGGTGAAGCAGAATGCAGCCAACAAAAAACGCACCATTACGGTGCGTCGCGCGTTAATTATGTGCAAAAGCGGGAATTCAGCCGTTTATCCGCCTGTTCCTGGTGCAGCGAAGCGGCAGTCTTTACACCGCCTCGCCCGCTTCCAGTTCATCACCGACCTGCTGTAATTGGTACATTTGCCAGTAACGGCCCTGTTTTTCCAGCAGCGTCTGATGATTCCCCTGTTCGACAGCACGACCACGGTGCAGAACCAGGATGCTATCAGCGTCGATAATCGTCGAAAGCCGGTGAGCAATGACCACCAGCGTGGTTTTTTCACGCACGGCTTTCAGCGCCTTCTGAATGGCTTGCTCAGTACCAGAATCGATATTGGCCGTTGCTTCATCGAGGATCAAAATTTGCGGCGAAGCCACCAACACCCGCGCCATCGCCAACAGCTGCTTTTGCCCGACGGAAAGGTTATTTCCCTGCTCGCCAAGACGAGTATGGATGCCTTCAGACAAGCCGCGCGCCAGCTCAGCCAACTGTACCGTCTCCAGCGCATACCACACCGCCTCTTCAGAAATATCACGCCCCAGTGTCACGTTGGCAAAGAAGGTATCCGCCAGGACCACCGGATCCTGTTGAACCATTGCCACTGCCTGACGTAAAACGTTGTGGCTGAGCGTGCTTATCGGTCGGCCATCCAGACAAATTTCACCGTGCTGGATTGGGTAATAGCCCATCATCAGATTGGCCAGCGTGCTTTTACCACTGCCGGTGTGCCCGACAAGTGCCACAAAGTTGCGCGACGGGACGTCAAGGCAGATATCGCTCAGCACATTGCGATCGTCGCGGTAAGCGAAAGTCAGATCCCTGACTGAGATGGCACCCGAGGTCAGTGGCTGGGAATCCGTGCCGTAATGCTGGCGCGGGGCATCGATCAGTTCAAAAATGCGCTCACCCGCCACCACAGCTTGTTGCAGCATAGACTGCTGCGTGGTGAGTTCGATCAGCGGTTCATTGAGCCTGCCGAGGTAATTGATGAAGGCATAGAGCACGCCCACTTCAATGCTTCCCGCAGACGAGAAACCAAACAGCAGCATCAACCCGCAAAGGATCAGAGCAGAGAACAGGCTAAGCAGCGGTCGCAGCAGGAAGCCATCAAGCTTCAGCGTTTCCATACGCGCCAGATAATGCGAGCGGCTGGCTTCACCCATACGCTCACCAAAGCGCGCCTGCTGGCGGAACTGCTGGATCACGCTCATGCCGTTAATCACTTCATTGAAGCCATTATTGATATCAGCAAGATAGCTACGCATCCGACGGACAATCGGCGTGCTGTAACGCTGATAAATCAGCATCACCGTCAGCACGGCAGGGAAAATGGTGATCGCCACCAGCGCCATGCGCCAGTCCAGACTAAACATCGCCACCAGCATTGCCCCAATCAGCGCGGCGCTGCGTAAGACGGTGGCCACCACCGTGACATACAGATCGCGTACCACTTCGGTGTCATTAGTGACGCGGGAGATGATCTGCCCTACCGGCTGGGTATCGAACGCACTCAGCGGCTGGCGCAAGGCCGCATCCATCACATCCATCCGCAGTTGCTGCACCACGCCAACCGCGGCCTGGTTAAACAGCAACGCCTGCCAGTAATGCAGGGATGCCGCAAGGATTTGCAGTAGAATAAAACTGACCGCCAACCCGGAAACCAGCGCTAACGGCATATTGTGTTTGGCGACCATATTATCAATAAAGTAGCTGATGAGGATGGGCCCCATCACCTCGGCGGCAGCGGCAATCCACAGCAGCAATACCGCCAGGCCGAGCGATTTACGCCACGGCGATCCGTATTTCAATAACCGCTTAAGGGTCGGCCAGAGGTGGGCAAGATTAGCCATGCGGCACCCCCTTTTCGATCTCTTCTTCGTCCAGTGCCGCTTCCAGCTGCTGATAACGGTACATATCCTGATACCAGCCGGGTTCAGCGGCGAGTTGTTCATGCTCTCCACGCTGGGTCACCGCGCCTTTCTGCATCACCAGAATTTCGCTGGCTTCGGTCAAAGCAGACAAGCGGTGTGCGCTGATAATCACCGTTCTTCCCTGCCCCCAACGCCGGAGGTTATGCAGGATCTGATGTTCAGTACGACCATCTACCGCCGAGAGAGCATCATCGAGGATCAGGATCTCGGCATCCAGCAACAGTGCGCGCGCGATAGAAATACGTTGCTTCTGTCCGCCGGAAAGCATCACGCCACGTTCACCCACTTCAGTGTCATAGCCTTTCGGCAGACGTAAAATGTCATCGTGAACGTTCGCCAGCCTGGCCGCCTGCTCAATATCCGCAGGCTTAGCGGTTGGGCGTCCCAGCGCAATATTGTTGGCGATGGTATCGGAAAAAAGGAAAGGCGTCTGACTCACCACGGCCAGACGACCGCGCCAGCTATCAAGACGAAGCTGAGGTAAAGGGATGCCATGGAAGCGAATATCGCCCTGGGAAATATCGAAATGGCGCTGGATCAGGCTGAGTAAGGTGCTTTTGCCGGAACCCGTTGGCCCACACAGACCCAGCATTTGTCCCGGTTTCAGGTGCACGTTGACGTGCCGGAGCGAGGGATTTTGCGCGCCAGGGTAGCAGAATTCGCGAATGGCGATCTGTAACGATCCGCGCTCTTCTGGCAGGGTTTTGCTGCCATCTTCCACCGCAGGCGCTTCAGACAGCAACGAGCGGATGCGGCTCCAGGCAGCGCTGCCGCGCTCAACAATGTTAAACATCCACGCCAGCGCCAGCATCGGCCAGATCATTAAGCCCAGGTACATGACAAAACTGGTCAGCTGCCCCAACGTCATCTGATCGTGCCAGACCAGCCAGCTTCCGCCGCCAATGGCCAGCAGGTTAGACATGCCAATCGCGATATAGATCGTCGGATCAAAGCGGGCATCGACGCGCGCTACCCGCATATTCTTGCGGCCGGTGTCTTTGGCAATATCGGCAAACTGACCGGACTGATGATCTTCCAGACCAAATGCTTTGATCATCCGGATGCTGGTTAAGCTTTCCTGCGTCTGGTCATTCAGCGAGGAGAATGCGGCCTGAGCCAGCTTAAAGCGGTTATGCAGCTGGTCGCCGTAGCGTTTGATCACGATCGCCATGATCGGCATCGGCAACAGTGCCAGCAAAGTCAACTGCCAGCTGATTTGAGTACTCATCACAAACAGTACCACCAGCCCCATCACCAGCGAATCCACCAGCGTCAGCACCCCTTCACCTGCAGCAAACACCACGCGGTCGACATCGTTAGTGGCACGCGCAATCAGATCGCCCGTGCGATGGCGCAGGTAAAATTCCGGATGCTGACGGCTCAACTGGCGGTAAAAGTCCTGACGCAGTTCGACCGCCAGTTGGTAAGAAGCACCGAACAGCAGCACGCGCCAGACATAGCGCAGCAGGTAGACCACCACAGCAGTGATCAACATCACGCCGATCCACATCATCAACTGAGAGGTGCTCATCTGCTGATGAGAAACACCGTCGACAACCATGCCGACCACTTTTGGCGGCAACAATTGCAGGATGGCAATGACAATCAATAACGCAACGGCCCCGAGGTAACGGCGCCACTCACGAATAAAATACCAGCTTAATTGGCTAAACAGTCGCACAGAAAACGTCCTGGTTAAGATTGAGCAGGGTTAATGCCGGCGCCTGCTCATTTCAGTGGCAGCGCAGTGGTGTATTTTATCTCTTCCATCGCAAAGCTCGAAGTCACATCCAGCAATCCTGGAACCCCGTTCACTAAACGTTTATAGAAGGCATCATAGGTTTTCATATCGGCCACCTGAATGCGCAGCAGATAATCGTATTCTCCGGCCATACGATAACAGCCCATCACCTCGGGCATCGCCTGCACCACCTCAACAAATTGCTGATACCAGCTGCTGCTGTGCTGCTGGGTTTTAATCAGCATAAAGGCGGTTAATGACAGATCGAGTTTATCGGCATCAAGCAACGCGACCCGGCCGCGAATATAGCCTTCATCTTCCAGCCTTTTCAACCGTTTCCAGCAGGGCGTGGTGGTCAGATGCACTGCATCGGCCAGTGCCTGCAGCGATAGCGTGCAGTCCTGTTGGAGCAGCGCCAACAGCTTAAGGTCAGTTTTATCTGTCATTGCCGTATCCGGGAGAATAATTTTCTCTTAAGGGGCCATTTTACAGGAAAGAGAGTAAACCTTTTTTCCGATTAATGCCGTACTCTTTAACAAATTTTGCCGGGGAACCACCATGTCAGACTTATGGGTATCGCACGCTATTAAAGAGATCAATGCCGACATTCAACGTTCCGCTGATACGCATTTGATCCGCCTGCCGCTGGCAGCCTATCCCGGCATCTGGCTGTATCTGAAAGACGAGAGCACGCATCCAAGCGGCAGTCTTAAGCACCGCCTGGCGCGTTCGCTGTTTTTGTATGGCTTATGCAACGGCTGGATAAAAGAAGGCACGCCAATTATCGAGGCCTCTTCTGGCAGTACTGCGGTTTCTGAAGCCTACTTCGCGCGGTTGTTGGGCCTGCCTTTTATTGCCGTTATGCCCGCCACCACGGCAAAACGTAAGGTTGAGCAGATCACCTTCTATGGCGGCCGTTGCCATTTCGTCAGCGATCCCTGCCAGATGTATGCAGAATCCGAGCGCCTGGCCCGTGAGTTGAACGGCCACTTTATGGATCAGTTTACCTATGCCGAACGGGCCACTGACTGGCGCGGTAATAACAATATCGCCGACAGCATTTTCCAGCAGATGCAGAACGAACCCTTCCCGGTACCGGAAAGCATCGTGATGAGCGCAGGCACCGGCGGCACCTCGGCAACCATCGGCCGCTATTTGCGCTATCAGGGGCACACTACCCGCCTGACGGTAGTCGATCCTGAAAATTCGGTGTTTTACGATTACTGGCATCAACGGGATAAAACCCTGCGCAACACCACCGGCGGAAAAATTGAGGGGATCGGTCGCCCGCGTGTCGAACCTTCTTTTATTGCGGATGTGGTGGATGAGATGATCCGCGTACCGGATGCCGCCAGCATTGCCACTATGCTCTGGCTGGAAAAGCAGCTCGGCCGTAAGCCTGGCGCGTCAACCGGTACCAACGTGTGGGGGGCTTTGCAGATCGCGAAGAGAATGGCTGAAGAGCAGCGTACCGGCGCCATCGTCACGCTGTTGTGTGACAGCGGTGAACGCTATCTGGACAGTTATTACAATACGGAGTGGGTCGCGGAAAACATCGGCGATATTACGCCGTGGCAGAACATGCTTAACTAAAACGCAGGGCTGTCCCGCCCGGCAAACATCAGCGTTAAACGCCGGACCGCCCTGTCCGGCATGTTGACCTCAATATTCGGGGGAATAAGCGAGGTTTGGGGTAGAAAGCCAGTGATTGAGATAATGGGATACGCCCTGCGTCTCACAGTGTCCGATTACCGGTAAATGCGGCAGTAAGGTTTTCAGTTGGCTCATCGCGTTGCCCATAATGAATCCGCGCCCGACCGTTTCCAACATCTCACGATCGTTCATGGCATCGCCAAACGCCATGCAATCTGCCAGCGTAAAACCCAGCGAAGCCGAGAGGGAATCCAGCGCAGTGCCTTTGTTGCAGCCTGGCGGCAGGACTTCAAGACAATCCCGCGCAGAGAAACAGATATGAGCACTATCGCCCAGCGCATCTTCCAACTGTCCCTTGAGCTGACAAAGCTCGTCGTGATCGGCGATGAAACAGGTTTTCGTGATCATATGTGCCGGCAGGCGTTTCAGATCGGCAAGCTGATAGCGGAAACCGCTCATCTGATGCGCGTGGAGAATATGCGGCACGTCGAACTCGGTTAACCAGCCATCATCATTAAATACATGCAGGCTGGCGGTCGTGTCCCAGTGCGTATGAATGACTTCTTCCGCCACTTCAGGCGACAGATCGCAGGCGGAAAGTAAGTTGCCCTGCTGATCGTGTACTCGCGTGCCATTGCCGGTAATCAGGTAGGCTTTCAATTTGAAATCCGCAATCAGCGGCTGCATTTCCAGCCAGTGGCGACCAGTAGCAAAGGTCAGTAATACGCCCTTTTCATCCAGCGCACGCAGCGCGGTCAGAGTTCTTTCTCCCAGCTGATGGTCAGGCATCAGCAAGGTACCATCCATATCAAACGCCGCCAGACGAGCCATTATTTCTCCAGTGCCTGTTTTTTCATCGAGTGCTGAGTATCACCTGGTATTTACGGAACTAATAGTGAATACTTCGGAAAAAGTGTTCCGGGTTTATATCGATGCGCCAGTTAAACCGACTCAATCAATATCAACGTTTGTGGCAGGCCAGTCTGGGCGAAGCACAATTAACCAGCGTGGCAGAGATCGCCGGGCACTGCATTTGCAGTGAGCGCCATGTGCGCACGCTACTCAGTCAGTGGCAGTTAGCAGGATGGGTTCGCTGGCAGGCCCAGTCCGGGCGAGGTAAACGCGGCGAGCTTGAATTCTTACAGTCTCCCGCTCAGCTCAGAACCCTCCTTTTTCAGCAGCAGTTAGATCAGGGCCTGTCACATCAGGCGCTGGAACTGGTGCAGATCGCACCTGAACAGCTTAATCAGTTGCTCAAACCCTTTATGGGGGGTCAGTGGCTGGACGATCGCCCTACCTTACGTATTCCATATTACCGTCCGTTGGATCCGCTTAATCCCCTGGATATGCCTGGACGCGCAGAGCAACACCTTGCCGGGCAGATTTTTTCCGGCCTGACGCGTTTTCAGGACGATCGCGTAGTGGCCGATCTGGCTCACCACTGGCAATGCAGTGAGGATGGCTTGAGCTGGTTCTTCTTTCTGCGACCCCAACTTTTCTGGCACAGCGGCGAACGGATTACATCACTGCAGATAATGCAGCACCTGCAAAACGTCATTGACAGCCCGGCCGGGGCAAAGCAGTTGACCAGCGTAAAATCGCTCTCTCTTCCTCAATCAATGTGCCTGCAAATCCATTTGCATCGCCCCGATTACTGGCTAACCTGGCGCCTGGCCACCGTGCTTTGCCTGCTGACGCATCCGGACGAACCTGCCATCGGATCCGGGCCGTGGAAATTAAGTCACTGGTCGCCGGAGCTGGTCAGAATCGAAAATCACGAGCGCTATTATGGCACGCAGCCCTTAATGCAGATGGTGGAGTACTGGATTACGCCGCAGCTTTTCGACGAGACCCTTGGGACCAGCTGCCGCCATCCGGTGCAGATAGCGATTGGAGAGCAACATGAACTGTCGCTTTTACGCCCGGTCAGCCGTCGCATCAGCCTGGGGTTTTGCTACCTGGCGTTGAAGCAGAACGGCGCCCTTTCCCCCGCTCAGGCACAAAAAATACTGGCGCTAATCCGCAGTAAGAAGGTGATTGAACAACTGCCTCTGGAGGAAGGTCTTATTACCCCGAGTCTGGAGATGCTGCCCGGCTGGCCGGTGCCAGAGATTAACGCCCAGGAAGAAACAGAATTGCCCGCCACGCTGAACCTGCACTATCACCTGCCGGTGGAGCTGCATGCGATGGCCGAAAAGCTGCAACAGGTGCTGGCGGAGCTGGGTTGCCAGCTAACGCTGCACTTTCATCCAGGAAAAAACTGGCAGGGTTACCGCGGGCTGGAAACGGCTGACATTGTTATGGGCGATCGCCTGATTGGTGAAGCACCGGCGTTCACCCTGGAGAGCTGGTTAAAGCTGGATCCTCTCTGGCCGACGCTACTGGGTGAGGTGACTCATCAGCAACTGCTGAACACGCTTGAACAGATCCAGAGCAACAATGTGGAAGATGAGCGCATGGACGGGCTGCAACAGGCTTTTCATCAGCTGATGGCGCAATCGGTAATTACGCCGCTGTTCAACTATCGTTATCAGGTGAGTGCCCCGCCGGACGTGGAAGATATCGCGCTAAACGCCTGGGGATGGTTTGATTTTTCCCGCGCGTGGATCCCGCCGCCGGTCGCCATTCCCTGAGCATAGCTACCCTTCTGCCGCCGCAGGCAGTACCATACGGCCTAACAGATGACTAAGGTGATAAAAAAATGAAACGTGCAGTGGTGGTTTTCAGCGGTGGACAGGATTCAACAACCTGTTTGATTCAGGCTCTGCAACAGTATGATGAGGTGCATTGCATCACCTTCGATTACGGCCAGCGCCATCGTGAGGAAATCGATATTGCCCGCGAGCTTTCAATTTCTTTAGGCGCGCGCGCGCACAAAGTCCTCGATGTAACGATGTTAAATGAGCTGGCAGTCAGCAGC
>LIDZ01000138.1_pt11 | contig 17121 bp, 16 predicted proteins | sample 644651 | NCBI WGS metagenome assembly LIDZ01 (sample SAMN03856242, study PRJNA289617) | food metagenome | isolation source: wine grapes on drying loft during traditional withering process | host: Vitis vinifera cv. Corvina | place: Italy: Gargagnago di S. Ambrogio di Valpolicella | collected 2014-01 | reverse complement strand
CAGACGTCTGAAATTGCTTTCACTTCAACTGAAGAATTTACATAAGTAACCACCTTAGCATTTGGATGTTCACTTTTCATCTTCATAATCTGATCAACCTCTGCCATATCAGCCATTGGACAGCCTGCTTCCTTAACTGGTAATAATACTGTTTTCTGTGGTGACAAAACTTTTGCACTTTCTGCCATAAATCTTACACCACAAAAAACTATTACGTCAGCTTCATTCTCTTTAGCTTTTCTACTAAGCTCAAAAGAGTCACCTACAAAATCAGCAACATCCTGAATCTCACTTACTTGATAATAATGAGCTAAAATTATTGCATTTCTTTTTTCCTTGAGTTCCGATATCTGCTTGTTTAAGTATAACGACATTGTCTTATGCCCCCCGTTTAGTATACAGCTGTATATACACTTTATATTAATATATCACTATGCCTTTACATTATCAATACACAAAATTATAATAGAATTATGAAAAATTTAAATAGGAATAGATTAAACTATGCTTTATTAATAATTTTAGTAATCATTATTGGACTAGCTTCAAGAAAACTTAAGCCTATACTTCCAGCATTTCTTAATGCTAATGCTGGTGATACTCTTTGGGCACTGATGGTTTTTCTAATGTTCGGATTTTTATTTAAAAAAAGCTCCCCAATAAAAAATGCAGCAAGAGCCCTGTTATTTTCATATGTTATTGAAATCAGTCAGCTATATCACGCTCCTTGGATAGATAATATAAGAACAACCACATTAGGAGGGCTAGTCTTAGGTTTCACTTTTTCATTTAGTGACATTGTTTGTTATACCATTGGTATTATAATGGGTCTTGTTATGGAAATGATATGTTATAAAACATCTAATTCCAAAGAAATTTAGACTTAGAAGTTTTGCATTATCACAAAAGTAATGCAAAACCTTTAAGTCTAAATTTCTATAAAAAAAACATAAAACTTTATTATTTATTGCCTATATTATAAGCATGTTTTGTATTTAATGGTTTACTACACTTGTCATCCTTTAATTTACCATCCCATTTTTCAATTTTTTCTTTAAAATGGACTTTTGCTTCTTCTCCCTTTTCCTTAGTTATAGTTCCCCTTTGTACCTGTTCATCTATGTATCTACTCTTTTCCTCCAACATTAGATTCTTTACATCTGCTTCTGAATGTCCCTTCTCCTTTGCAATTTCAAAAATGGTTTTACCTGATTTTTTCCCATTTTCGATATCCTCTTTAGTTATACCTAATTTTTCAAAAACATCTACTTTAAATCTAATCCTCTTGCCGCAACCTTTTTTAATAGTACTACTAATACTTATATTTTTATGATTGCTAGTGTCTGCTTTTGTTGAAGCAAAAGCCAGTGAATTGCTTGCAAGTACAATGCCAATAGCTATTGCCGAAATATTTCTTAAATTTTTAATCATAATGCACCTCCTACATAATTTAGTACAAATGTAGTATAACCAGTTTTGCAAAAAATATTATATATGATTTAATAAACTTTTATCGAGTTAAGAGCTACAAACAGTTAAGAGTTAAAAGAGAATAGATAATAATTATGGATATTTTGCCTTATGGCAAAATAAAACCAATATATAAAACCAAGATATAAATCAACAAATAAAACAAATATGGTAAGGAGCGTACGTAGACTTGATTTACACAAATCTACATACGTTCCCGTATTTTTGCAAATAATAATATTATACAAAGCTATATATCCCAATGATTAGTACTAACCTAAAATAAAAAAATTACTACAGTAAAATTTTACTATAGTAATTTAAATTAAATTTCTTGTTTTGTCGGGTATGTATGGAGCCTTACGGCTCAATTAAACATTTACTTAAAGCAAACTGAATATCAAATTTTAATTTGTTTGGCACGAAAAATCCATTGCTACAATTTCTTCATACATTTTCATATAAGCAGAGAAGTAGCCGACTGATATTAATATCAGTTTTCATAACTAAACTTCTCTTTTATGAAGAAATTGCTTTCTGTTTTCTCTCATGTTGATGACCATGTGGAAATCTGCCCTCTTTCGAGTGAGTTATAAAACTCTATCCAACGGGTTATCTTTTCCCCTAAACTTTCGTCCTACTGGCATTCGCCTTTCGTTTATACTTTCCATTTTTACCCTAACCCAACATTGATTCTGCGTAAAGCAATGACTTTAGGTACTTAACTCTCATGCAACCTACAAACCAATTACTCAGAGTGCAGTTTCCAGCGATGATACGTTTAATAACTAACGCAATTTCTTATGAAACACTACTATTTATATACTTCTTGTCGCACCTAATCATTAGCCTAATATCCCACGTCTTGTGTGTTCTAACTATTCTCTTTTCTCTATTAACTCTTAACTGTTTCCAGCTCTTCTCTCTTAACTTTTTACAGTTGTTTTTCTATTTTGCCAAAATACATAGGGTAACTATGACTATTGAAATAATTAACCTAATTAAATGATGCCCTATGTTTATCTTGCCATACATTTTTTTGCCATTACTTATAGCAGATACATGTATGCTAGTAAGTCCTATCAAAACTAAATATATTGATTTTGTGATGGGTGCTGTAATTACAAGTATTCCACCGAAAAACATCAGAACCCCGGAACATATATTTATTCCCGATTTTTTATGATTTATTATAGCTACCCCACCTGCAAATATTGAACACGCTCCATAGATGATAGATATGATTATAAAAATAATAAAATAAATATTCATCTAATTTTATTTCCTTTCTAAATAAAATAGTCTGTGCAGAACATCACTTATGTTTATTTGCACAGTTTTTTTAATTGAAAAATATAAATCTACTGTATCCTCTAAATATTCATCGCTTATATTGTTAAAAAAAAGTCCATCTTCATCTATATATAAACCATTAACTATTTTTTTTATCTTTCCCATGTTTTCTTCGCTTTGAAAATATGGATTGAGTTTCACTAAAGCTTTTCCTCCTGGTTTTAATATTCTTCTGCACTCTGACAGCAGTCCTAGCATATCAGCTGGTAGTATATTATCAAGGATATTAAATAGTATTATACTATCAATACTTCCCCCTTGTATCCCCTTAAGATAGCCAAAATCACCACATATAAATTCAGTTTTATCGGCTAAATTTAATTTTTCAGATGACTTTGAGCACAAACTTACTGCTTCTTTTGATGAATCTATTCCAATTGCTTTTTTTACTCCATAATCAATACATCTAAAAATACCTTTACCTGTGCCACATCCGAAATCAAGAATTGTATCACTACCATTGCTTAACCATTTAAGACCCACTTCAATTTTTTCAGGCAAATCATAGGATTTTGCTATAACTTCTGTATTATTAAATAGACAATCCCAAAATTTTATTGTACTTTCATAATTAAGCATAGCAAAATCTTTCTGATTTGAAAATAGAACACCATACTTTAAAAGTGCATTTGTTTTTTCTTTCATTCTTTTCATATGATCCCTAGTGTTAATCATTATCTGACACTGCTGCTGAGCAAACCTATATTTTTCATCCAATATTACTGCAATCTCTTCTATTTTTTCTCTGCTCTTAAAATTAAATTTCATATTCTCATCAATTTGTTTGTCCAAATCAATTATTTTTATCATATCACTTATTGTAAAATTTAATGTCTTTAAACTTCCTATAACTTCTGCAGTTTCAAGCTCTAGCAAGGTATAATCTCTCGTATTATTTATCCTTTTAGGACATAGTAGCCCTATTTTATCGTAGTAACGCAAAGTATCTATTGAAAATCCTGATTTTTTTGAAAAATCACCTATTTTCATGCTATCCCCTCTCAAAATAATAAATCTAATATTAAAACTAATTCTCTATAAATATATAATAAGACATGGAGTATACTCCATGTCAATAATTTTTTTTGGAATTTGATATTCAGTTTGCTTGAGGTAAATGGTGGCTTAAACCCTATGTGCGTAAACTCACCTAAAAAGTTTTATATATTATGTTTTAGTTTTTTAACTTTTCTCTATTCTCTATTAACTCTTAACTGTTTGCAGCTTTTCTCTTTTCTCTCTTCTCTCTTAACTGTTTTTAGCTCTTCTCTCTTAACTGTTTGCAGCTTTCTCTTGTTCTAGAATTTCTGTAATCCTAAAGTGTCTTCTAGCCTTTCATTCATATATAAATATGCGTCATAAATTCCCTGATTATAAAATTCACCAGAAAGCTTTTCTATAAAAAAGTCTAAAATAAAACTTGCAGCTAAATCCCCTAATTCCTCTTCCCTTTCCTTATAAAAATAATTTTTAATTTCTGAAATCATATCTTCACGTTTTTCTTTCGTTAATACAATAGTTTTACTCAATTTCCTCACTCCTCATAATAGCTATATATCAACTCCTATATAGCTACATAGATTAATTTATATCAATTTGAAAAGTTATAAATTTCTAAGTTCTTCCACTTCATAACCAGTGAGCCTGCGCCACTTTCCAGTTTCAATTCCATCAATCTTTATGTTAATTATTCGAATTCTTTTTAACTTAATTACCTTGTAACCAAAAGCACGGCTCATTTTTCTGATTTGTTTATTTAAACCTTGAGTTAATATAATTGAAAAAGTATCATTATTAATTCTAGTTACCTTACAGGGTTTAGTTTTTACTGTAGAAATTTCTACTCCTTTGGACATCCCTTCTATAAAAGAATCTCCATAAGGCTTATCTAAAGTTACTATATATTCCTTATCATGTCCATTTTCCGATTCTAAAATTTTATTTGCAAGATCACCATCATTAGTCAAAAGTATCAATCCCTCTGACTCTTTATCTAGCCTTCCCACAGGAAATATGTATTGTGGAAAGTTCAAAAACTTTATTATATTGCTCTGGACTCTACTTTCCGCGGTACAAATTATACCTACTGGCTTATTTAAAACAATATACACCTTATTCATTACTGGAATAGGCTTATTGTCAATTAGTATTGTATCTGTGTTCTCCACCCACTGACCCTGTATACACTGTTTACCATTAACTTTAATTCTATCTTCTTCAATAATTCTATTAGTTTCTCTTCTTGAACAGAAGCCAAGATTACTGAGCATTTTATTTATTCTCATTTTTACTCCTAAATGGAACTCATATTGTGTAAATACATCGATTTTACTACAATTAAATAATATGATAAATTAATTCTCTATAAATATATAATTATTGACATGGAGTATACTCCATGTCAATAATTATTTTTTTGCTTGTGTCTCAAGTTGTTTTCAAATTAAAAGAACAATTTTTTCATTGGAATCAATGTTGCTCCAAGGATAGCCGCATTACCTTCTAAATTAGAAAAGGATACCTGGCAATCTTTTTTATCATAAAAATTATTTTCTTCAAATATTTTGTTTTTAAGGTCACCATCTATTAAATCCTTGTAAGCAGATATTTCTCCGTCTATAATTATCCCTTCAGGATCTAAGGTAAGAATTATGTTTTTAATGCCCTCTGCTAAAAAGTCTAAATAATTATTTAATATGGATTTCGCCTTCAAATTATTTTTTGACATTTCCATAAAATCTTTTAAATTAGTATCCTTACACTTAAATGCTTTATTGTATTCCTCCAGTAATGCATTTTTTGAAGCATACATTTCCCAGCATCCTTTTTTACCGCAATTGCACTGTTTACCGTCTTTAACCATAGTCATGTGACCAAATTCTCCTGCACGTCTATTGTACCCTTTATAAACATTATCATTAATGATTATACCTGTACCAATACCATCCGTAATGGATAAAAACACCAAGCTATTTTTAGCATAATTAAAATTTATAAAGGATTCTGCATAAGCTGAAGCATTAGCCTCATTTTCTATATACAACGGAACTGGAAAATCCTTTTGAAAGTTTTTAAAACATATATTTTTTAAATTTAAGTTTGGAGCATTTTTTAATAGTAAATTTTCTTCATTAACTGTACCTGGTAAAGAAAAACCTATACCAAGTATTCTATCTATGGGTATATTATTAGTAGTAATAATGCTATCTATTTCTTCCTTTATGGACGCAATAACACTACTAAAACCATCCTCATTATACGTTACTTGAAAAATCCTTTCATCTACTATATGAAAATAAAGATTGGTCAAAATAATTCTAAAATGATGTTTTGTAATAAGTACTCCAATAGAATATTTAAAATCAGGTAAAAAACTTACAATTACGGGTTTTCTTCCTCCAGAAGATTTTCCAACTTCACTTTCATCTAAAAAGCCTTGTTCTATAAGTTCCCTTACATTAGTTATAACCGTTGGAATACTTATATTTAAGGTTTGAGATATTTCCTGTTTTGTCAGCTGCTTTTTCCTGTATAACAATTGAATTATTCTTTTTTGATTTAGTACTTTTATTGTTTCTTGATCTATCGCTTTTAAATTATGCATAATTTTACCACCAATTTAAATTTTATTAGGAATTGCCGTGATTAATTAGATAATACCACAACCAATTACCATAAAAACTTATAATTCGCTAATTTCTTTAAATTTTTCTTTTAAACAAATATATAATGAAGCATAAATTTTATATAACTTATTATATTTATCTGCGTTTTCTTTTATAGGCATTGTTGTTTCTGTTATTTTTATGAGATCCCTGCAAGCATCATCTACTGTGCTATACAATCCACATCCAACAGAGGCAAGTATTGCTGCTCCATATGCAGGGCCTTCCTTAGAATTTGTTACACTCACATTTAAGTTAAATATATCTGCAAGTATTTGTCTCCAAAGTTTACTCTCGGATCCACCACCGCTAACTCTTACTTCCTTAGTTGCAACGTTTAAATCTTTTAATATTTCTAGAGAATCCCTTAGCCCAAAGCAAACACCTTCTAAAATTGCTCTTGTCATATCCGCTCTTTTATTGGTTATACTTAATCCTATAAAGCTTCCTCGTGCACTAGGATCATCATGAGGAGTTCTTTCTCCCATAAGATAGGGTAAAAACAACAAATTATTACTTCCTACTGGAGCTTTTTCAGCTTCTTCAAGTAATTTATCAAAAACATCACCTTGAGCATCTGTATTGATATTTTTTACCCACCATTGTAAACATGATGCAGCCGAAAGCATAACCCCCATTTGGTGCCACTTTCCATTTGAATGACAAAATGAGTGCAATCTATTTTGTTTGTCCACAGAAAAATTTTCATTACATGCAAAAACTACACCTGAAGTTCCAAGCGCAACTGACAACACACCAGAATCTACTGTTCCAGTTCCTACAGCTCCTGCAGCTTGATCTCCTGCCCCAGCTATTACTGATGTTTTAGTTGATAATCCCGTTGCTTTGGAAGCGTTTTCAGAGACATTTCCTATAATCTGCCATGATTCATAAACCTTTGGCAACGTAACCTCATCTAGTTCTAATAGATTCAACATTTCCTTTGACCATTTTCTGTTCTCTACATCAAACATTAAAGTTCCTGATGCGTCTGTTGCGTCTGTTGCAAAATTACCTGTAAGTTTAAAACTTATATAGTCCTTTGGAAGCATCATATGTGCTATTTTTTTATATATTTCTGGTTTATTTTCTTTAACCCAAAGCACCTTTGGAAGAGTAAATCCAGTCAAAGCTTTATTACCTGTATATTTTGATAATTTTTCCTGGCCGAACTCATTATTTAAGTAGTCACATTGTTTTTGTGTTCTTTGATCGCACCAAAGAATGGCAGGCATTAAAACTTTATCTTTTGCATCCAATAAAACTAGTCCATGCATCTGTCCGCTAAAGCTTACTCCATTAATATCTTCCTTCTTTACATTACCAGTATCTAATAATTCTTTAATTCCATCCTTAGTACTGTTCCACCAATCTTCTGGGTTTTGCTCTGCCCAGTTAGCTTTTGGGTAGCTAACATTGTAACTTTTTGAGATACTTTGTACAATTTTACCATTTTGATCCATTATAATAATTTTAACAGAGGAAGTTCCTAAATCTATTCCTAAAAAATTCATAATACCCCTCGCTTTCTATATTTATATTTAAATTGTAGACAGTAATAAATATTTTTAAATTTTGCTTACAATATCAGTATAATATCAATGGTTATCTTTTTCAAGCTGTTTTATAAAGTCTTTTTGTAAATCAATGACAATTGAAAAATTAAATAATTTATATGCAAAAAATAAATAATAATTTTAGCATTGCAAACGTTGCAAAAATACACACATATCTATTTTTCAATAAAAAATTGCACCTGTTCAATAAACAGAGAAAAACAATTAAAAACATTGTTGCAAGTACAAAAAATGTCCTTGATCCTGATGCATACATTGTTGGTGAAACAAACATAACAATAGAAGAACATACACCTGCTACATACATTAACGCTACATAACTACCCTTAGTTTTATTATCATAAAGTTGCCAAATTAAATATGGTACCAAAGCTATTATTACAGGCCATAAAAAAAACTTTATTATGGTGATTTTTCTTAGAGCAAATGGACTTGGAACATTAAAGTCAAAAAAGAATCTATTTAGATGATCCCATATATAATAATACACATGTGGGAACCTGATTTTTTCAGCTATTTGACTCGGCAAAACAGTGTTTATTGAAAATATAGCTGAGCTAAAAAGAAGTACACATCCTATTATTGGTATTATTATAAATAACTTATTTTTCAATCTTTTGTTTTTTATATAGATCGATATAGTTAATACTGTCAGTAATAGTAAAAATATTATTTTACCATTATTTAATAACATATTTAGTAGCCACTGCACTCCGTAAAATCCAACTTCCCATTTGCTATATAAAGGTAAGTTGGGTAACCAATTAATAGTTTCTTCATAGCTCCTAACAAAATTCCCTGGTGCTATAAAAAGTATTACTGCACCTGCAATTATCAAAAGATTTTCTCCTATTAGAAATTTATTAACTTTTTTATCTCTAATATAAATATGAATATTTATTATAACAGCAAAAGCCACCAGGACAAGAGATACTTGCTCCTCACCCGTAGAGGCAAAAATTGCACAAACTAAATACAATATATTGTTTTTTTGGCTACATCCTTCAATCAGAACATCTCTAAATGGTATAATTGCTAACAATGCAAATGTCATACTCCAAATATAAACAACAGAACCAGTGATCCATATTACTGAATCTAAAATTATAGCTTTACTTATAAATAACCACCCTAAACATATATACCAATTCATTAAACAATCATTTTTATCTGTATTTTTACCTAACACAATTCGACTGATTCCATATGCAAATAAAGTTATTATTAGTGGGTTTATTACTCGCCACATGAAACCTCCATGTCTAAAAATAAAATAAAATATAGCTTCTGAACCCATTCTTCCAGTCCACGTCATATATCTTAATTTTAAATAACTTAAAAATGAATAGCTTTTAGTTACACTTTGAAACCAAAAATCATCCCCGGATTGCATTTTTTGAAATATATGGATATAGATCATAATAATAAAAAGTAGAACAAATGGAAATTTTTCCGATTTTAATATATTTAGAATACTCATTATTATCTTATTTTTATTTGATTCTTTTTTAGTTAAATTATAATTCACTATTCATGCCCCCATATTATGTTTAAGTGTTATAATTTCAATTCACTGTTTGTCCAAAAGAAATAATGAATTGTGCCAACCCGTAATTGTATACCAATTTTATAATTTGTATTTCTTTTTATACTATCAGTTTTAAATTGTGAAACAATTCCAGAATTATCATATACATTTTTATCTTTAGTTACACCAAGTTTATTTTCTGTAATGCAAGTAAGATGTGTATTTTCATCTGCATGTTTTCCAATAAAAAATTTTGTAATATCTACTCTCCTGGTTATTCTGGTATTTATCTTATATAGATCTCCATTTTGACCTTTTAATATTACAGTTGGTATAATATTATAAGAGTTTGTACCCTTTATTACCGCCCAGCAGTTTATATTACATATTCCTTTAGTAGCATCTACCCCTTCAACTTTATATTGTATTTTTTTATTATTATCACCGAGTACAATGTTTTTATCTAGTTTTACAATTTTAAGTTGTCTTTTCAGATCTAAATCATATCCAATCAGTAGTGTGGCTATTAATACTAAAGTAATTGTAATAATTGTTATCAATTTTCCATCTATTTTTTTCACAGTTCCATCCTCCATTTTAAATAGATTGGATACTTATACCCAATAGTCAATTATATATCCAAAACTTATTATGATATTAACTTATTCCAATTATATTATATACATTATTTCCTTATTTTTCCATCTATTAATTTTTATTGCCTAAATTACGCATATACTCTAAACTAAAAGAAACCACATTTAGAGGTGAAAAATGGAAAATGAAAATAATAAAGCACTTTTATTTATTAGGTATTCTATATTTTTTTGTGTTGCTTTATCAATTGTTATATTAAAAGCCACCCAAAACATTAATTTATTTCAGTTAATTTCCTATCTATTACTTTACATAATAAACTCTCAGGTAAGAATATATTTATTACAAAGACATAAATGGTTCATAATACTTTCATTAGTGCTTGAAGTACTAATCATCGCGCTACTTTATAACAGTTTTAAAGGTTTTACTTATGTATACTTCTTTATTTCTATAATAGATGCATCAGTAATGCTGCCCCGGACTGAATCAATAGTTATGACTATAATGTTATATATTTCTGTTGCATTAATAAGCCTACACCCTGATTATTACAATCTTCAAAATCATGTGGCTATCAATGTTATTTTTAATACATTATTAGTTTTAGGTTTTGGCTCTATGGGTGAATTTCTACGGGTAGAAAAAGATAAAAGAATTGGAGCACAAAAACTCTATGATAAAATAAGAATTTCAGAGGAGAAACTTCAAGATGCCAATACTAGACTTGAAAACTACTCATCTACCGTGGAAGAAATAACAATACTCAAAGAAAGAAATAGAATTTCAAGAGAAATACATGATACTGTTGGGCACACTCTATCTACACTTATAATTCAACTTCAATCTTTACCTTATGTGGCTAAAAATAGTTCAGATGAAGCTGATTCCATGATAGGCAATATGGTCACCTACACAAAAACTGGACTTGAAGACGTTAGACGAGCAGTTCGCCAGCTAAACCCTTCTTCCTTTGACCAGGGTCATGGTGTTTTTTTACTAAAGGAACTAGCCATAAACTTTGAAAAATTTTCTAAAGTTAAAGTGAATCTTAATATTTCTCAAATGGATTATGATTTAAACTCAGATCAAAGTTTTATACTGTATAGAATGTTTCAAGAAAGCTTTAGCAATTCCACAAGGCATGGCGGCGCAACTGAAATAAACATAACCATGAATTTTACCCTTAGTGAGATTTACCTTCATATAAAAGACAATGGGACAGGTTCTGAAATTATGGAGAAAGGTTTTGGCCTTAATAATATGGAAGACAGAATAAAAAGTATTGGTGGAACCTTTGCTTACTTTAATCACCTTGGATCAGGTTTTGAAATAAACATACTTATTCCTAAAGACCAAAACATAGCCAAATTAAAGGAGGCTCAACATGAGTAAGATAAAAATTGCAATAGCTGATGATGAAAAACTTATTAGAGATAGTCTTAAAATTATAATCGGATCTGATCCAGAAATTGAAGTTATAGGTCTTTGCGCTAATGGGAAGGAAGCCTATGAACTTTGCAAAAATAAAAATATAGACGTGCTACTTATGGATATAAGAATGCCTACAGTTGATGGTGTTGAAGGCACAAGACTTGTAAAAGAAGTTTCTCCAAGAACTAAAATTCTAATTCTAACCACTTTTAACGATGACGAGTATATTTTTCATGCCATGAAGTTTGGTGCAAGTGGCTACCTTTTAAAGGATACTTCCACAGAAATAATTATAGATAGCATCAAAGGAGTTTACCTTGGAAATGTAATAATGAACCCCGAAGTAGCATCTAGGATGCTTCAAAATAATCCATCAAATAAAGCTAATTCCATAGAAAATATAAAGAAAGAATTTTTATTAACCTCTAGAGAAATTGATGTAATAACAAATATATGTGAAGGACTTACTAATAAAGAGATTTCGCAAAATCTACATGTTACAGAAGGTACCATTAAAAATTATATTACAGAAATTTTAGCAAAGCTGTCCCTTCGTGATAGAACCCAAATTGCTATATTTGCTTTTAAAAATCACATTATTATCTAATTTACGGCATGTAAAAAAAAGCACGTCGAGCATATGACCTTTATTTTGTGCCAGACAAGTAAAATATGACCTAGGTCATATTTTTTTTTAAACTCATGACCTAGCTCAATGTTGTAATAGCTGAAATTTTTGTATACTAAATGTAAAGTTATTAATAATTGCCAAGTAACAAATTTAAGAGGGGGTATATTCACATGTCAATATTAGAATTAAAGAACATAACAAAGCGTTATGATAATAAATTAGTTGTAGATAATATAAGTCTTAAAATTGAGGAAGGCCAAATATTTGGACTACTAGGTCCTAACGGTGCTGGTAAATCCACTGTGATTTCAATGATCTGTGATCTTGTAAAACCAGATCAAGGTGAAATAACAATAGATGGCTATTCTCTAAAGAAAGAGGCTATTCTAGCTAAAAAAAGCCTTGGAGTTGTACCACAAGATATAGCTCTTTATGAGAATCTAAGTGCAATAAATAATTTAAAGTTTTGGGGTACTCTTTATGGCTTAAAAGGTACACTTCTTAAAACACGAATAGACGAAGCTTTAGAAATCACAGGATTAAAAGATAGAGCAAAGGAAAAAACAAAAAATTATTCAGGTGGAATGAAAAGGAGAATTAATATAGCAGCTGCTTTCATGCATCACCCTAGACTTCTTATAATGGATGAGCCAACCGTAGGAATTGACCCTCAATCTAGAAATCATATTTTAGAGTTTACTAGGAGTTTAAATAAAGAATATGGCACTACTGTAATATATACAAGCCACTATATGGAGGAAGTAGAAGCTCTATGCGACAAACTTATGATAATAGATGAAGGAAAAGTTATTGCCAGTGGATCTCAAAGTGAAATAAAAAGGATGGTATCAAATGAGGAAAATGTTGAGATAAAACTAACTCAGTATACTAGCGAAATAGGAATGAAACTAAATAATCTTAAGGACATAAACGGAATTAATTACAATGCTGGAATTCTTACAATTGCCATGAAGGAATCAAAAACAAATCTTCAGGAAATTATGGATGTGCTAATTCTAAATAATTCCAAAATACAAAATATAAATGTAAAAGTTCCTAGTCTTGAAACTGTTTTTTTAACCCTAACTGGTAAGAGTTTAAGAGATTAATTTAGGAGGTAACTGATGAAAACTATTGCTATTTTTATAAATTCATTAAGACAATTTTTAGTAGATATTAAAATTCATATATTTGTATTTCTAGTTGCACCTCTTTTAATAGCATTAATGTATGGCTCTATTTATAAAAACATATTGGATCCTAACAGAACACTTACAAAGTTCACCGTAGCCTATATAGATCTTGATAAAAGCACTATGTCAAAACCTTTAGAAAATATATTTACAGAGGAAAAACTTAAAAAGGTTGTAAACCTTAAAACACTTTCAAGTAAAAATAATATAAATAACTCTCTAATTGATGGAACTTACAGCTCGGCTATAGTTATCCCTGCTGACTTTTCAAAAAATATTCGTAATGGTAAACCAGTATCAATTGAAGTGCTTAAATCACCTTCTGCTGGAGTAAATGGCGATATTGTTTATGATATTGTAAATGCTTATTGCTCTTACCTTAATACTAACACTAAAGTATATAGCGTTATATTAAATAACACCAAGAATCCGGATCTTACGCAAAAAATATTTAATGCTGTCCTTCCTGTAATAAATTCAGATTTAAATCGAAGTTATTTAACTATAACGCCCCTTGCTAAAGCTAAAATTCTTGATTCAAGCCAAGAATTCGCCTCAAACATGCTGATAATGTTTAGTATTTTTATGGCTCTTACACAAGGAATCAGTATATTAATAGAAAGAGAACATGGAACCTTAAACCGCATATACTCCACAGCAACAAATCGACTATCTTTTTATTTTGGAAAATTACTTGCAACTTTTACTATATCCATAATTCAAATTTTTTGTTTTATAACCGTTTCAAGTATTTTTATAGGTGTAAACTACGGCAGCCTTTACTCCATGATTCCAATTGTATTAATTCACGCACTTTTAATAACATCCATCACAGCAATACTCATTAGTTTATTCAAAAATACTACTGTAATGGGCGGGGTATTCGCCTTTATAATATTATTAATGACATCAATTTCTGGTGGATTTTATCCTTCACAAAACTTTTCTGGTTTTATGAGAATAGCTTCTCATTTTACAATTAATTACTGGCTAAAAAATCTCTATTCAAGCAATATGATGGGAAATTCATTTTTGTCCATAGGGAATATACTTATCACAATATTAATTTTAAGTTTTGTAATTATTTCACTTGGTGCTGCGAAATATAAATATACTGATTAGGAGGTATACAAATGCAAATTTTAAGACTTACTCTGCTACATCTAAAAAGAATGATTTCTAAAAGAAGTGTTATATTAATGACTCTACTTATGCCAACTGCAGTTATGTGCCTTGTTACCTTTCTAACCATGGGTTCTGGAAGCAATAGTAGTGATAATACAATATCTATTGATTTTGTAAATAATGATAAAGGAACTATGGGCACTGCTTTAATAAATGAATTTAAAGCTACTCCAAATTTTTATACCTATGCTATGGATGAAATTGATGCTGAATATAGTGTTGAGCATAATTCAGTGGCTGAAGCTGTCGTAATACCTGCTAATTTTTCCGAAAGCTTAACAAATGGAGCCTCCCCCAATTTAAAAGTTTTAAAATTAAACAGTGGTAATTCAAATATTACAACTGACAGTAAAATAAATACTTTCATAAATGAAAATTTGATTTCAAAACAGATAAATTCAAGTTTAAAAAGAGAAATTCCAACCTATAAAAACATTACCACTAGATTATTTAAAAGCTCAGATTTGCAGAAAATAACTGCTACATCTAAGATAATAACAAGAGATAAAACAAACAAACTAGGCAATCAAATCTCTATTAATTTATGTGTCAGCTTTATGATGTTCACCGTAATATTTATTGTTTACGAAATAATAGGAAGAAAAGATGATGGCACTTTAAAGAGAAGTATTGGAACTCCTAACAAGAAAGGAGTAATCCTTGCCTCAATAGTATTAGCCTTCTTAATAGTTGGCTGGATACAAGTATTACTTATGGTAGGCGCCACCTCATTATTTTTCCATTTGAGCTGGGGCACTTCATACCTTGCACTATTTGTATTGTTTACATCCTTAATATTAGTAGTGCTTGGACTAGGCGTTCTTCTATGCAGAATTATAAAATCCGCTAATAATGCTCCTTTAGTATGCCAAATGGTAATCAATATAAGTTGCATAATTGGTGGGTCCTATGTGCCAATAGAATATTTCCCAAATGCACTTAAAAACATTTCGTATTTTGTGCCTCAGAGCTGGGCCATCGCAGGACTTACAGATGTTATTCTAAAAAATAAAGGATTATATGCAGTACTTCCTGATGTTTTTATATTACTACTGTTTGCATTGGCCTTTCTCACTGCTGGTGCTTCCACAATTAGAGGTTTAGTTGAAAATTAAAATATCCACTAAAGTAAAATAGACTGATATGGAATTTAAATTCCATATCAGTCTATTTTCTTTAAGATGTTTTATTTATAATTTGGATAAGTACTAAAATAATCACTTCTAATTATTTCATCACTTATATTCAGTCCTTTTATGGCCTCATTTTCCTCATCCTTATTAACAGTTTTTCCTATATACTTGCCATCTGACCATAAAGCATAACTTTTTTTAGTAGTTAATAAATTACGACCCATAGTTGTATTAATATATTGATTTTCATTAATACCCATAAGATATGAAAGTGTTGGCATCAAGTCTATTTCTCCACCAGTGGTTTTTATTTCTTTTTTTGCAAGTTTATCTTTATAAATGATAAGTGGAATTTGTTTGTGATTATCAATCATCCAATTTTCCACTCCTGGTGTACTTGCTACCTCATTTTGGTAATATTTATGAATTCCGCAGTGATCACCATAAATTACAACTACAGTATTTTCTAAAAGACCACTACTTCGTAATTTATCAAGGAAAATCCCAATTTGTTTGTCTGTATAATGAACACTTTGCAGATATCCACCTAAATGTGACTTATCTAGTCCTTTATCAAGCTTAAGTTCCCTGTATTTATTAGGTAAATCAAAAGGTGCATGACTTGTTAAAGTTATCATAAAATTATAAAAAGGCTCTTTATTCTTTTCTATAATTGGTGCAGCTTGTCTTAAAAAGCTGGCATCACTAAGCCCCAGGCCTATGGTTTCATCAATATTAAAATGGGTGGCATCTATGCAGTTTTGAAAACCTATAGATGTAAGTGCAGGCTTCCAATTCCAATATGATCCTTCATCAGGGTGTATAGCCTGGGTGAAATAACCTTGCCTCTGGAATATTTTTGGTAAAGAATTATAATACTTATCATCAGGAAATCTGAAAAATGTACTACCTGTCCTAACTGGATAAACTGATGTATTAGTCATAAGTTCAGCATCAGAGGTTGTCCCTTCATTTACTTCTTCATTATAATTACTAAAGTATAAACTATTACCTAATAACTTATTAATGTTAGGAGTCAACTGTTGTCCATTAACACTTTTTCCAACTACAAAATTTTCTAATGATTCTACCTGTATTACAAGTAGATTTTGCCCTTTAAAAATACCCTTGTACTGGTTATCTTCTGCTATTGAACTATTTTCTTTTTTTGCATTAAACCAGTTCTTGATTTCCTTTTTATCACTACCAGTTAATACTAAACGTTTTGAATCTTTAACATAATTGTATATATCCACAAAATGGTATCCTATAGGTGATGCATTACACACAGTTATACTTGGTTTCCATCTAACAATGAGAAATGATTGTTCCGCATCATATTTACCAAGAACATC
>LIDZ01006277.1_pt7 | contig 17158 bp, 17 predicted proteins | sample 644651 | NCBI WGS metagenome assembly LIDZ01 (sample SAMN03856242, study PRJNA289617) | food metagenome | isolation source: wine grapes on drying loft during traditional withering process | host: Vitis vinifera cv. Corvina | place: Italy: Gargagnago di S. Ambrogio di Valpolicella | collected 2014-01 | reverse complement strand
AAGTCGCAGCCGGCTTGTTGGCTCAGCTGGTAGGCTTGGGCAAAGTGCTCCACGCCGTATTGGATACTTTCCTCTTGCGTGCTGATTTGCCCGCGGCTGCCATAGACACTTTCGGAGCTTTGCATCAGATCGGTGCCGGTTCCTTTAGATTCGGTGTACATGATACCTAAAATGGTGTCGGTAAACTCACCGACACCCTGTTCGTTGGCAATAGTTTCCACTTCTTGCCGGTGCTGATTCACATTGTTAGTAAATTGATAGGTCCTGAATCCCACAAAAAGACCCACCATAGCAATTAATAAGAAAAGAAAAATGACTGTATATTTAAAAAGTTTTCCAAGAAATTTCATTCGATTCCATCCAAACTATCCGCTGTTTTCTATATAGTACAAGAAGGCATCACTCTTTTGAAAGAGAATCTAAAGCATTTTATATTTCTTTAATCATTACTAAAAAAGGCTTAATTTTGCCCTGCGTCTGAATTATTGTTCATCCCCCTTAAAAATCGGTATACTAATAGCAGTAGGTGATTTTTTGAAGAGTGAAAAAACGACTGCGATAATGCCTGACGGCTCGCAAATTTATTATGAAAAATATGGCGAAGGCCCGGCTTTGTTCCTGTTGCACGGCAACGGCGGCAGCGGCAAGTACTTCTCCCGGCAAATTAACAGCTTCAGTAAGCATTTTAATGTTTTCGTGGTAGACAGCCGCGGTCATGGCAGATCGACTAACACCCAAAGTGAAACTAGCTTTCAATTAATGGCGGAGGATTTGCTGCACATCATGAATGCCGAGCAGCTAACGGAGGCGGATTTATTAGGCTTTAGTGACGGTGCGAATTTAGCAATGGTCTTTGCTTTTATGTACCCTGACAAGGTAGACCATTTGATTCTAAATGCCGGCAATACGAGGCCAGATGGGATTCGGCTGCTTCCCCACATTGGCAGTTATATACAGTACGCCATCGTTTGGCTGGGGGCCTTTTTTGATACCGGCATGCGGAATTTCCTGCCGATTTTACGCCTGCTGTTTCGTGACATCGGGTTGTCAACGGAGGATTTGGAACAAATTAAAGCACCGACATTAGTTATTGTAGGAAAACACGATGTTGTTAAGACGCAGCACTCCATGTACATTGCTCGCTCAATTCCTGATGCCAGCTTCGCATTGGTTTCTGGTCAGGGACACATGTTTGCTCGGCGCAACCCGAAACGTTTTAACCAAGAGGTACTGCAATTTTTATTAGAGGATGGGAGTGATTAGGTGAAAAAACTCATCAATTGGTTTCAAGCACATGCTAAAAAGCTGAAGGTGATCTTCCTGCTGTCGGTCATTGTAATCGTCGGAGTGGAGCTGGGAAATATCGGCAAAACCATCTCCTTTGATCAGTTGGGAACGATTTTCAGTGACATTAATAAAGGGAATATTATCTTGATGGCATTGATTTCTTTTGTGGCGATTACCCCGATGTTTGGCTACGATCTTATTTTGAATCGTCTGTTGGGCCAGAAACCCAAGCTGCTTTATTTGCTGGAAACCAGCTGGCTGATCAACACATTAAATAACATTGCCGGCTTTGGCGGATTTATCAGCGCTGGACTGCGCTCGGAGTTCTACGGTAAGGATTCTTCCGGTAAAAAAGTGGTTCAGGCTTTGTCTAAAATCTTAGTCTTTACTATGTCTGGGCTATCTATTTTTGCCCTGATTTCCTTTTTCCTAGTGGTATTTGATCAAAACAACGAGTATTTGAAACAGTATTGGATTTGGCTGATTGGCGGCGGGTTGTATTTTCCGATTGTTTTCGGCTTGAGTGTCTTCGGCAAAGGGGAATATTTAGGGGATTTAAAAAACAAGGATCGGCTGCAGCTGGTGGCCGCTTCCTTTCTTGAATGGACCGGTGTATTAGTCGCATTTATCTCTACCGGGTTGTTAATGGGTGTCCAGCTGAATGTGCTTCAGGTGGTCCCCTTGTTTATTGCTGCGACAGTAATCGGGATTGTTTCCATGATTCCCGGTGAACTGGGCAGTTTCGATTTGATGATGATTATCGGTTTGTCGGCTCTAGGGATCAATCGGGAAACCGTGGTGGCCTGGATCTTGCTGTATCGACTATTTTATTACATTATTCCTTTTTTGATTGGGATTGTACTGTTTATCAAAAATATCGGTACTACTTTGAACGAGCGCTACAACAATATTCCGATTGATTTGCTAAAGGAGCTGGCTCATAAAATTGAGAGCTTTTTGCTATATTTTACCGGCATTATGCTGGTGTTGTCGGCGACGATTCCGGAAGCCTTTGTGCGTTTTCGCTTCCTGCGGCAGCTGAATCCGATTCACTCGCGGGTGATTGTAGTTTTTCCAGCGATTTTGTTGGGATTCTTGTTGATTATTGCTGGTCGCGGAGTTGCGGCCCGAGTGAAACGGGCTTATTATCCTACGATTATGCTGGTGGTTTTGACCGGACTTTATTCGGCAGCGGCCGGATTTCGTATTTCCACTGGACTGTTCCTTGTATTACTGCTGCTATTCGTCATTTTTTCTAAGGGCGAGCTGTACCGGGAGCAACTGGTTTACGGTGCGGAATGGTTGACGATTGACAGTGTGATTATCGGTGGCTTAACGCTGCTTTACATCATTATTGGCGTCTATAACAGTCCGACGATTCATCATCGTCATCACCTGCCGGAATTTTTCTTGTTCCCTAGCGAAGATATTTGGATGGCGGGCTTTGTGGCAATTTTGCTAGTTTCAGTGATTGTCTTACTATTTGTTAAATTCTTGAAGGGCCAGCGGATCAAGGTTGGTGAAGCGCTAGACGAAGATCGGGTGCAGACGATTTTGACAACTTATGGCGGAAATCCTGATAGTCAGCTGGTTTTTCTAAAGGATAAGCAAGTTTTTATTTACAATGACGGCGAAGCAGATACGGTCTATTTCCAGCTGGCGACCTTTAATAATAAGCTGCTGGTGATGGGGGATCCTTCAGGGAAGCAGACGGACTTTGAAGCGGCGACGGTGGCTTTGATTCAAACTGCGGATCAGTACAATTATTCGCCAGTCTTTTACGAAAATAGCGAAGACATGGTAATGACACTGCATGAATTTGGCTATGACTTCATCAAATTTGGTGAAAAGGCACATGTTTATTTGCCGGACTTTACCTTAAGCGGCAAGAAAATGAAGGGGCAACGTGCCAGCTTTAATAAAAATATTAAGCAAGGCTTTCGTTTTGAAGTGCTGCAGCCGCCTTTTGATCCGGCCACTATGGCACAGTTGAAACAGGTATCCGACGAATGGTTGAATGGTCGTAAGGAAAAAGGCTTCTCGCTGGGCTTCTTCTCAGAGGATTATTTGCAGCGGGCACCGATTGCGGTGGTGAAAAACAGCGAAGACGAGATTGTGGCCTTTGCTAATTTCATGCCTACTTACACTAAGGAAATCGGCACCATCGACTTGATGCGCCACAGCCCTGCTAAGGCCCCTGGCGGCACAATGGATTTCTTGTTTATCAACTTGTTTGAATACATGCGAGATCAGGAAATTCAATATTTCGACCTGGGGATGGCGCCGTTAGCCAATGTGGGCACTTCCCGCAAAAGCTTTATTCAAGAACGGATTGCTTACCTCGTCTACAACTTCGGCTCTCGCTTCTACTCTTTTGGCGGGTTGAAGGAATATAAGGACAAATATGCAACCGAATGGATTCCTGAATATGTGCTCTACTCTCGCGACAGCTGGATTGGTTATGTGATGATTGCTTTATTGATTACCGACAACGCGCCAGTGCAGCAGCAAAAACGTCCGCGAGGATTGAAACGATTGATTATGAAGGATTAGGGGGTGAAAAGAATGGACTTAACAATTCAACCAGTCAACCAAGACAATTGGCGGCAAGTAGTTCAGCTAAGCGTTCAACCTGAGCAGAGGGATTTTATCGAAAGTAACGCTCAGTCTTTGCTGGAGGCTGCTTATGATCGTTTACTAAACTGGCATCCCTTAGCTTTATATGATGGCGATACGATGGTAGGCTTTGCCATGATTGGTGCCCACCGTGATGATAGCATGTGGCTGGATCGGATTATGATGGATCAGCACTTCCAAGGTCAAAGCTACGGCAAGCATTTTATTCCCTTGCTGCTGGACTATATGCAGACAAATTTTGGTGTAGAAAAAGTGTATCTTAGTGCCCACGAAGAGAATGAAAAGATCTTTGCTTATTACGAACGCTTCGGTTTTGTTGACAGCGGCGAACACGATCCTGCCAACGGCGAACGGATCATGTATTATCCTTTTAATAAATAAAGTTTGCTTTTTCTAACAAGACTTGCTAGAATGAAGGAAATTAAACGGACACTTGAGCAAAATCGCCGGGTTTTGCTTTGAGTAGTTGACTATCCCATAGGCCATTGAAGGGGGATAGCAGCTGCTCTCTTTTTTTTGGAGGTTGTTAAGGATGAAAGAAATTAGAGGTTATGTCACTCGCAGTGTGCTTAGTACGTTAGGTTTGTCGTTGTATATTTTGGCGGATACCTTTTTTATTGCCAATGGCGTTGGCGTGTTAGGGTTGACAGCGCTTAATATTGCGTTGCCAATGTTCAATTTGTTAACCGGGTTAGGTTTGTTACTGGGAATGGGCGGGGCTACCCTGTTCTCCTTGAAGTCAGGAAAGAACAATTATTTCTCACAATTGGTGGTGGCAGCCGCACTCATCGGGCTGTTCTTTACTCTGATGGGCATTTTCTTTGTCCGTCCGCTGGCGGAATTTTTAGGCGCCAGCAATGAAGCCATCGGCTATACAGTCACTTATATGCGTTTTATTTTGGTGATGGCTCCCTTCTTTATTTTAAACAATTTGTGCTTGGCGTTTATTCGAAATGATCAAAATCCGCAGTTGGCCATGAAAGCTATGATCAGCTCCAGCTTGTTTAATATTGTGTTTGACTATGTTTTTGTCTTCATTTTCGATATGGGAATGGCTGGCGCGGCCTTGGCCACGGTGCTGTCACCAGTGGTCAGCTTGTTGATTTTGTGTACCCATAAAAACTATTCGAAACGGAAAATCAGCTTGACTTGGGCAATGCCGAAGCTGAAAACGATTTGGAAAAGTACACAACTAGGACTATCTTCCTTCTTAGCAGAAATGAGTACTGGGGTAAGTATTTTGGTGTTCAACCAAGTGCTGTTGGCCTTAAGCGGAGATATTGCCGTGGCGGCTTATGGGGTACTGGCCAACATTTTGATTGTCAGCCTATCCTTGTTTACCGGGGTGGCTCAAGGGATTCAGCCACTGGTTAGTAAAGCGGCCAGCATCAAGGACGATAAAAGTATCCAGCAGATTTTGCGCTACGGCTTAAAGGTCAGCTTTACGCTAGGTGTCATTTTATATGTTGTTCTGTTCTTTTTCAAATATCCGATTATTCAAGTCTTTAACCGCGACAGCAATCAACTGCTGACGGAAGTGGCGGCTTACGGGATTCCGATCTTCTTTATCTCCCTGTTTGCCTCCAGCTTCAATGTGGTCTTCAGCATCTTCTTTTCCGCGGTGGGTCAGGCCAAGCAATCCTTTGTGCTGGCCTTGTCACGGGGGTACTTCCTGCTGATACCGTTGGTGATTTTGCTGGCGAAGGCCTTTGGCTTGTTTGGGGTTTGGGTCAGCTTGCCGATTACGGAGATCGTAACTTTGGGCATGTCCTTTTACTTCATGCACCAGTATTGGCAGTTGCAGGTTAGAAAGAGCAAATCGATTTAATAGGTATTGGAAAGAAGCTGAAATTCGCTAATTTAAGGAATTTCAGCTTCTTTTTGCTTGTCCAGTTTTGTAGCCAAAGAGTCTAAAGGTATTGGCAGTTTGTTCATAGGGAATGCGCAGTTTAGTTAACAGCTGCTCAAACTTCTCAGACTCGTCGATAACCTTGCCTTCAATCAAGCGGCCTTGAACTATTTCCAATTTAGGATAAACCTCAAGCCACTCTATCGCAAATAAAACCGGCATTCCCTCTTCATAATAGTTAGACCAGGCGCCGTGATAACACGGGACATTTTTCCTGAAATTACGAGTATCTGGTTCAGCTTCATCAGTAACACATTTCACTAAATAAGCGGGTGGAAATGTGAAGTCTTTTTTGATGCTGTATTGCAGCTTGAGCCACTTCAGGTCATTCATCAGCGGAATCAATTGTTTCTGCTCCACAACTTGATTGACATTTTTTCGTAACTCCGGGATAAATTCCGGCTGCGCGGCAACGATACTTTTATAGTTGTCGTAATAGGTACTGAAGTCTTCCATTGTCTCTCACCCAATTTCGTTTGTCTTTCTTTAGTAAAAGTATAGCATCATTTGGACAAGGTGATAAAAAGAAAAAATAGGGCCCACCAGATAAATAATAATCCGATTGGCCCTATATTCGTTCTTAATTATTTTTTACCGCCGAAAGCGTCTTTGACTTTGCCAAAGAATCCTTCGTCTTTTTGTTCGGTAACTTTTTGTCCACCCGCTTCAGCGAATGCTCGCAACGCGTCTCTTTGCTGATCGTTTAGGTTGCGGGGTGTGATAATTTGCACGGTTACTTGTTGGTCACCGGTTGAATTACCCCGTAATTTTGGTGCACCTTTTCCGCGGAGTCTGAATTTCGTGCCGGTTTGGGTTCCAGCCGGAATTTTCAGTTTCACGTCGCCATGAACGGTTGGTACCGCAACTTCATCTCCTAGTGCTGCTTGGACAAAGCTTAGTGGCAAGGTGTAGTAGATTTCTGCGCCTTCCCGATCGAAAATGTCGCTTTGAGAAACTTTAAAGACTACGTATAGATCGCCGTAAGGTCCACCGTTTACACCAGCTTCCCCTTGGTCGGCTAAACGCATTTGTTGTCCGTCTTCTACGCCGGCAGGCACGTTAACCTTCACAGTGTGAGGGCGTTTTTCGTGACCTGAACCATGACAAGTAGGACATGGATCTTTGATTTCTTTACCAGTTCCGTGACATACATCACAGGTTTGACGGCTCATTACGCGGCCAAGTGGTGTTTGGTGTTCCACGTTAACCGTTCCTGTACCATGACACTTGTGACAAACAACTGGTTCAGTACCAGGTTTAGCGCCGTTTCCGTGACAAGTGTGACAAACTTCTTCACGGTTGTATTTGATTTCTTTTTCCACACCGAAGATCGCTTCTTCAAATTCCAAATTGATAGAATATTGCAAGTCTGCGCCTTGTCTTGGTGCGTTAGGATCGGCTTGACGACCACCGCCGCCGCCAAAGAAGGATTCAAAAATATCTTCAAATCCGAATCCAGCATTGCCGCCGCCGAAACCGCCAGCGCCACCAAATCCGCCAAAGCCTCCAGCTCCACCGCCAAAGTTCGGATCGGTACCAGCATGACCGTATTGATCATAGGCTGCGCGTTTTTGCGCATCACTTAATACTTCATATGCTTCAGAGATTTCTTTAAACTTATCTTCAGCATCAGCTTCTTTATTGATATCTGGGTGGTATTTCTTGGAAAGCTTGCGGTACGCTTTTTTGATTTCATCATCTGAGGCCCCTTTTTGCACTCCTAGGACTTCATAATAATCTCGTTTGTTAGCCATTGGCTTCCCTCCATCTTTTTCACATCTTATGTATTGTATCATAATTCAAAATCAATACGCATATTTTCCTGATATTTTTTGGTGCAAAAGCCAATTTTTTAATGGAAAATAAAAAGCCAAAGCGATGACTTTGGCTTTTTATCGACTGGCTAATTATTTATCATCGTCGTCTACTTCTTCGAAATCAGCATCAACCACATCGTCGGCGCCGCCTTGCGCTGCTTCTGGGTTTTCTTGCGCTTGTTGTTGTGCTGCTTGTTCGTAAAGTTTTACTGTTAAGTTTTGTACGATTTCGTTTAATGAATCGCGTTTTTCTTTCATTTGTTCCAAGTCGTTGGCTTCAACTGCTGCCTTCAACTCTTCACGAGCATCTTCGGCTTTCTTCACTTCGTCAGCGTCAACTTTGCCTTCTAATTCTTTCAATGTTTTGTCAACAGAGAATAGTAAAGCATCGATGTCGTTGCGTAGGTCAACTTCTTCTTTGCGGGCTTTATCGGCTTCAGCATTTGCTTCTGCGTCTTTCACCATGCGTTCGATTTCATCGTCAGACAAACCTGAAGAAGATTTGATGGTAATTTTTTGTTCTTTTTGCGTACCTAAGTCTTTAGCAGACACATTTACGATACCATTTTTATCAATATCGAAGGTTACTTCGATTTGAGGGATACCACGTGGTGCTGGTGGAATATCCGTTAATTGGAAGCGTCCTAGAGTTTTGTTGTCGCTGGCCATTGGGCGTTCCCCTTGAAGCACGTGAATGTCAACGGCTGGTTGGTTGTCTGCTGCTGTTGAGAAGACTTGTGATTTACTTGTTGGGATCGTTGTGTTGCGGTCGATCAATTTAGTAAATACACTACCCATTGTTTCGATACCTAATGATAATGGAGTAACGTCTAGCAAGACAACATCCTTCACATCACCAGTGATAACGCCACCTTGGATCGCAGCACCCATTGCTACTACTTCATCTGGGTTTACTGATTTGTTTGGTTCTTTGCCAGTTTCTTTGCGGACTGCTTCAACAACCGCTGGAATACGAGTTGAACCACCAACTAAGATTACTTCATCAACTTCAGATTGTGACAAGCCAGCATCTTTCAAGGCTTGGCGAACCGGAATTTTTGTACGTTCAACTAAATCAGAAGTGATTTCGTCAAATTTCGCACGAGACAAGGTTGTTTCCAAGTGCAATGGACCAGCATCGCCAGCTGTGATAAATGGTAAGCTGATTTGTGTTGAGCTTACGCCTGACAAATCTTTTTTGGCTTTTTCAGCAGCGTCTTTCAAACGTTGCATTGCCATTTTATCTAATGAAAGGTCTACGCCGTTTTCTTTTTTGAATTCAGCAACCAAATGATCGATGATCTTGTTATCAAAGTCATCCCCACCTAGTTTGTTGTCGCCGGCTGTTGACAATACGTCGAATACGCCGTCGCCTAGTTCAAGGATAGATACGTCAAATGTACCACCACCAAGGTCAAATACTAGGATTTTTTGGTCTTTATCTGTTTTGTCTAAACCGTAAGCTAAGGCAGCTGCAGTTGGTTCGTTGACGATACGTTCAACTTCCAAACCAGCAATTTTACCAGCGTCTTTAGTTGCTTGACGTTGTGAATCGTTGAAGTAAGCTGGTACAGTGATAACCGCTTTTTCAACTTTTTCCCCTAAGTAGTCTTCTGCAAAGCCTTTGATGTATTGCAGGATCATTGCTGAAACTTCTTGAGGTGTGTATGATTTGCCTTCGATTTCTGTTTTGAATCCAGCTTCACCGATGTGGCGTTTGATGGATGAAATTGTATTTGGGTTAGTAACTGCTTGACGTTTCGCAACTTCCCCTACTTGAATTTCGCCGTTTTTAAATGATACAACAGATGGTGTTGTACGGTTTCCTTCTGGGTTAGCAATAATTTTTGCTTCGCCGCCTTCTAACACTGCGACAGCGGAGTTAGTTGTTCCTAAGTCAATACCGATAATTTTACTCATAATTGAATACGCTCCTTTAAATTTTTATCTATATTATTGTGCTACGATAACCATTGCTGGGCGTAACACACGATCGTGTAGTTTATAGCCTTTTTGCAAGACTTGAATAATTGTGTCTGCGGCCACACCGTCTTCTGCTGGCATGGTTTGCAGGGCTTGGTGAAGATTCGGGTCGAAGGCTTCGCCGTCCGCCTTGATTTCTTCAATGCCTTCTTCTTTTAAGGCATGACGCAAGCTTTCCAAGGTCATTTCTACACCTTTTTTCAAGCTTTGGCCTTGATCGTCAGCTACTTCGGTTTCCATTGCCCGTTCCAAGTTATCAATGACTGGAATCAGTTTTTTACCTAAGTCTTGAGAACGGTATTTTTGCAATTGTTCTCTTTCGTTGCGGTTGCGGTTGGTGATATTGGCAATCTCCGCTCGTGCTCTCAAATACTGGTCCTCAAGTTCATCCACTTTGGCCTGTAAAAGCTCTTCTTGTGAAGCTTCCACTTCTTCGGCTGCTTCGGTTTCTTCAACTTCCAGCTCTTCATTTTTTTCTACTTCTTTTTCACTCACAATTGGGCCCACCTTTCTTCCCTCATTTTGATTTGCATCAGCAGGGAGTCACACTTATTGCTTTTCTTTTTTGCTTTCTTCGTACGCTTCCGCAAAAGCTTCCGTTTGTTCTTCAGTCATACCGGAATCATCTACGGCGTCTTCGGAAAATTGGTCATACTGGGTGTTTTTATTTTTAAAAGCTTTTTCGACTGCCTCGGCTTCTTCTTCTGAAACACCGGACATATCGACAGCTTCTTTATCGAATTCTTTTTCGCTCATTGCCAACAGCTCCTTTATTGATCTGGTCGGTCAAGCGAACGATAATAGTCCGCCAACTTGCTTCCAAGCTCCTTGCGGAATACGTCAATCAAACTGAACATTCGGGAATAAGGCATATTTGCTGGACCCAACAAACCGATTATACCCTTTCCATGTCCCTCGATCTCGTAACTTGCTTGGATCAGGCTCATATTATCAAAAAGTTCATTGCCTAACTCAGTACCAATCCGAATATGAATCGGCGCGTTAGAAGGCTGCAAAAGCTGCGTTAACTTGCTAGGGTCTTGCATCAGCGAATACATCGTCTTAAACTGCTGGACATCTGGATCATGATTGTAGTTGAGAATGTTCATGCCGCCACTGACAAAGACCTTATCTTCAAAGGCTTCATTCAACACGACATCAAACAGGTGTGAGATGCCGTCGGTGGTTTGAAAATAACGATGCAAAATCATCGGAATTTCCGTCCGCAGCTTCTGATACACCGTCAGCAAGGGTTCCCCCACTAAGCGGTCATTGATAATCGCCACCATTTTTTCCAGGTCGCTGCTTTCCACGTTGTCGGGAATGCGAAACACCTGACTTTCCACGTTGCCGCGGTCGGTTACGATAATCGCTAAGATCTGCTTGTCATTCAATGGTACAATCCGAAAGCCGGTCAGCTTACGATCCTTCATCTCAGGGCCTAAAGAAAAAGCCGTGTAGCTGGTCACTTGAGAAAGAATGTCGGCAGACTGACGAATAATGTCATCAATCTCGTGGATATCCTTCCTCAAAGAGGAGCGGATTTGATCCACTTCTTGATCGGTCACCATTCCTGGCTTCAGCAGGTGATCAACATAATAGCGATAGCCCTTCATTGATGGGATTCGTCCAGAAGAAGAATGTGTCTTTTCCAACAAACCATATTCTTCCAATGCCTTCATATCATTTCTAATAGTAGCTGAACTGGCATTGACGCCTTCTTCCATCAATTTCTTTGAGCCAACGGGTTGCCCGCTGGTGGTAAATTGCTGGATGATTAAACTAAGAATTAAATTTTGTCGTTCCGTTAACATGATCTTCACCCTCTTGTTAGCACTCTTTCTTGATAAGTGCTAACCCGATTACTAATATATCACATTGACACAGGAAGTCAAGTAATTATATGCAAAAATTAGCACTCTCAGGTCGAGAGTGCTAATTGTCTGATTCGATTAAAAATTGTTCAAAAACGTCGTTGCCGCGAAACAGCCCGTTTTGCGTTAATATCAAGGCTTCAGCGGTCTCTTTCAGCAGTCCATCTGCCACTAAAGCGTCAATTTTTTCTTGATAAATGTTCACTAGTGAACAGTTAAATTTTTGCTTAAATTTTTCTTTATTGACCCCTGAAAGCTTTCGTAAACCTAAAAACATTTCTTCTTCAATTTGCGCTTTTCGGGTAAGCAGCTCCTCTTCGATCATGGGCAGCTTATTTTCTTTTAGCGGCTTTAAGTAGTGCTGGATGGGTCCATGATTTTTGTAGCGAAGGTTGCCTAAATAGCCGCTGGCGCCGGCTCCAATGCCGTAATAATTTTCGTTGTTCCAGTAGACCAGATTGTGCTGACTTTCAAAGCCGGGTTTGGCGAAATTGCTGACTTCGTATTGATGGCGGCCAGCTTTTTCCATGGCTTCAATGGTTTCTAAAAACATTTGGGCCTCCACCTCTTGATCTGGCAGCTCCAGTTTTCCGCGGCGTACCCAGTTCATAAACATGGTTTTATTTTCCAGGATTAGTGAGTACAAGGAATAATGAGGCAAATCCAGCTCCAAGGCTCGTTTGACGGTGTCGCGGAAGCTTTCCAAGGATTGGCCGGGTAAGGCGTAAATCAAATCAATCGACACATTGTTGAAGTCTTTTTCTTCTAATAAGGCGATCGTCTGATAGACATCTTCGGCGGTGTGCTTGCGTCCGATTTTCTTCAGTAAACGATTGTCGAAGGTCTGCACCCCCATGGAAAGACGGTTGACGCCGTAAGTTTTCATGACGTCCAGCTTTTCAGCCGTTAAGTCGCCGGGATTGGCTTCTACTGTGAATTCTCCTTCAGTAAAAGGCAATGTGTTTCGCAGGCCGCTTAATAGACGGTCCAGTTGGGGTGCGCTTAATGAAGTCGGTGTCCCACCACCCACGTAAAGGGTTTTGCTGGAAGCTGCTGGATACTGCTGATGCAACAGTTGCGCTTCCTTTAAAAGTGCTTCGATGTATTCATCCACCGGCTGTCCTTCAATAAAAACCTTGTTAAAATCGCAGTAGTAGCAGATGTGCTCGCAAAACGGTATATGGATATAGGCAGAGATATCTTCCGCGCCTGATTTATGGATAGTTGACATCGCTTAGTTCCTTTCAAATAACAAAATGCTTGAGGGTTGGCTAGTCGCCATAACCAAAAGCCTTCCCTACTATTTCATCATCTGGAAAAGAAGTCAAGCTATTGCTTGGCTTGATGCAGGAATTTTGGTTAAAATTTATTGGCTTTTTAGTTGGCGATTCTTTATGATGAAGAAAAGTTCTAAAGGAGGATTCGTGCTGGTGCAATTTACAGAAATTTCGATTCATTCAGACCTGTTGGCTGAAGTGAAGGCAATTTATCTCGCATCGTTCCCGAAAGAAGAGCAGCATCCCTTTGACTGGCTGGTGGAGATGGCTAGGCTTGGAAAAGGTCATTTTGGCGGATTGATCCAAGAAAATCGGGTGTTAGGGATAACCTATTACACTGTGGATGCTGGGATTGTCTATATTTTTTACTTTGCTGTGGACCCGGCGATTCGTTCGCAAGGATATGGACATCAGATGATGCAAGCGATGCAGGAGAAATATCAAGGCTGCAAGTTTATGCTTCTAATCGAAGAAATCTTGGAGGATGTCGAAAACAAGGAAGAACGAATTCGTCGCAAAATTTTTTATCAGAAAAACGGCTTTGAAGGTACGGATGATTTTGTCGAGGTTTTGGGTGCCACTTTCGAGCTGCTGCATTTGAAGAGTGGACATTCTTCAATGGAGGATTATCGGCAGATTAAGAGCAATTTTTATTCTGACGTGTCCTAAAAAGTACAGCCGCAAGAGAATCGTAATTCAAACTCTTGCGGCTTTCTTCTATTGTAATACAATTTATTTACTGTTCCTTTTTGGTAACTGAAAAGATAATCATCAGGAAAGCGGCGAAAAGCACACCCAAAACAGCTGTCTGCCAGACGAGCTTGGCTGGGATTTTCCTGCGGCGGCGAACCTTGTGATTTTCGGCGATAGAAGTCGCGACCTCTTGTAGTTGAGCCGCTTTAACCAAAATGCGGTTTTCAGTAGCCCCAGCCTTGTCGCACGTCAACAACGTCAGTTCACCACGACTTGCTTCATCCACCACCGACACTTTGGTCTCGGGAATCACTTGGTTTTTAGTGACCTCATATTCATAATCTTCGCCCAAATAATTGAGAAAAATACGAGCACCGTTCTCCAGCTGACCCAAACCACCAAACAACAGCTCTGAGTAACCCACGTGATGCCCGACAATCACAAAATTATTGGTTTGCGGGTTTCTTTCGGGAAACATAGTGCCAACTCCTGTCAATAAATCCACCGATTCCAGACCGGCGTAAACTGGCAAATTCATTTGTAGCGATGGGATAATCAGTGTTCCTATTGCTTGATTTTCGGTAGGCGGCTGTTGCCAGACATCGGCTAAGCCAATCGGTTGGATCGGTTCAAACTTAGGTTCATTTACTTCCGTTAGACTGGCGACCTGCTTGCTTTCCGCTTGGCGGAAAACCAGCAGCCAGCCTTTGGCAATATTCAAGCTGATAAAGACAGTTCCCACGATTAATAAAACTAGCATCAGCAGGCGCAATGCTAGTCTATTCATCTTTCTTTTTGCTTTTTCTGACTAACAAAATAACGACGATTAATAATAGGAAGATAATCGCACCCAGCAAGTAATAGATCCAGGTCATATCGGGTTTATTTTCCTGCACATCCACATCGGCCTCGTTAAAGGAAGATGCAGTTTCCCGGGCTACTTCAAAGGGCTGCTGGAATTCCCATTTTTGCTGATAGTTTTGCGGATTGCCTTCGTTGTCTTCACCAAAGGTATATTCACCCTCAGCAGCTTTGACGGCATAAGCAGTCCCTCGATAAACGTATTTCCCGGCTTCCAATTCCTGCCCATCCAGCGGAATACTATACCAGAAGGATGAATTCGGAGCCATTTGCATGTTTTCACTAGTTGAGGAGTAGAGGACTTCATCTTCACCTTCTCTGACTACTTCGCCGACAATCGCTAAACCATTCAGATAGTAAGGTGCAGGATTTTCAAAATGCCCTCTAATGACATTGCGGACATTGCGTTGGGCAGCTTCCGCCTGGGTCAGCTGCAATTCGCCGATCCCTTTTGTTTCCGATTGATTCAACAAAACCGCTAAGGCATAGGCGAACTTGTTTTTCACTGCGACTCCTTGGGCATCCGAGGATTCTTGAGTTTCCTTTTCCACGGCCTGCAGTGAGATCCCACCAGCAATCACACCCCGAACTTCTTCTTCCGGCATTTTCACTTTAAAGGTGTAAACCTGCTGGCTCCCAGCTGGAATGGTGACTTTCTTTTCATATTCAACTAAATCCTCAAAAGGATGCTTCAACGAACTATGTACGGGAATCTCATTAGCTGAATATTCAACCACTCCGTTATCATTGGTTTTCGCGTTGGACAAAGTAATATTCACCGTCACATCTTGAGCGGTGCCATTAGCCAATTCCATGCTTAATTCTTGTTCCTGCCCCGGCTGCATCAGAATATCGTAATAGCCCTTTTGCCCGGCGATTTGATTTTCCGGCAATACCGGATTCACGCTAAAGGGAAACTCGGAGGCCTCAGCGGAATGCGCGGCTCCCAGGCTGATCAACAAAGCAATAAAACTAGCAACTAATAAAATAAATGAGCATTTATTCTTCATGCGGCGCTTTTCCTTTCAAATGAACGGAATCCCCGAAAAATCGGAAATCCCGTCTTGTTTATGTGAAATGGTGTTAATTTGCGACTGGTCCGTTGGCATAAACTGCTCATCGCCAGTTACTATATACCTTACTAGATGAAAGCCTGCTTACGCGTCTGGTCCTTGAGTCAGTGTCCAAGTAAGCTCTGTCTCGTATTTACCTTTTTCAGGGTTAGCTGTACCAGGAACTTCCAGCTGTACGGAAGTTTTCGCCTCTTCTGCATCAGCACCAAAACGCATCGTCCAAGTCCCTTTACCTTTTCCGGCTTCAGCTGTGCCGACGGGTGCTCCAGTTGTTACGCCAGGAACTAATTCAATATCCGCCCCTGCTACAGCGTCTTCATTGTTACCTAAGTTGATACTGTTAGCCGTAATATTTTTCAAGGACAGTTTTGCCCCTTTTAATTCTTTTTCACCTTGCTTGAATTGGCTTCCTTGAGCAACGGTCAACTTCCAACCCGTATATTCACCAGTTTTATCGGTTACTTGGACATAGTTAGGGCCGTCTGGAGTGTCTCCGTTATATTTTTGCAGCTGCGCGTTATAGGTTTCGGTTTTGGTAGAGATTTTTTGATTGCCGAATTGGAAGCTAGATGCATAATCGATCGATAATGGTCCTGCTGTTCCTTCGCCTGGTTCTCCTTCTGGATCAGTCGGGTCAACTGGTTCAACTGGTTTTCCCGGTTCTTCTGGATTGCCTGGTTCGGTTGGATCAGTGTCTTGAATAAAGGTGATTTCTCCGTTGGATCCATAGGTAGTTGCCGCATGGGCCGCTGTTCCGCCTAAAATGGTAGCACTTACTAGTAACGCTGCGAATAAAATTGATGACTTTTTCATGTATATTTTCCTCCGATAAAGTTGTTGTTAGTTGATTAATTATTGAGCTGGTCCTGAAACTAATGACCAAGTTAGCGTAGTGGTATATTCGGCTGCATTAGGAAGTGCTCTGGCAGGAACTTCTAAATTACTGGCGTGGTCAAAGCCCCATTTCCCTTTGCCTTGGTTTGCTTCAGCTGATACAACCGGATAGTTTTGATCCATGTTAGTGAAATTAACAGCTGCGGCTACAGTTCCCGGTGCTGTACCAACACCGGTGCCGTCAGAAGCGATATTGGTTAATGTTAATTCGGCTCCGTTAAGCTCCGAACCATTTGCCGCAAATTGCGCACCTTGTTTTACTTGCAGATTCCAACCTGAATACAGACCAGAAATGTCGACTACTTCAAATTTATTGCCGGCAGTCGGATAGTTTTGTTCCTGAATGGAGATCACTTGTGATCCGAAATCAAGATCTGAGACGCTTTCGATGTAAAGACCGTTTGTTCCTTCTCCTCCACCGCGAGTAAACGTTACTTTCCCAGTTGCTGTCTCATCCTCAGCTGCGTTAGCTGAAAGACCGCCTAGCATGGTTGTTGTCAGCAATAAACAAGCAATTGCTGCATTTACTTTTTTCATGCCTTTAATTCTCCTTTTTTGTTTTTTACTATTAATAAAAGCAACAATCCTAATAGCAGGCAGCCGATTAGATTGATGCCAAAATAGTTCATTTGACCGGTTCGTGGTAGTGTTCGATTTCCGCTGGCCGTTGTGGCGCCGTAGCGGTTGCCTCGCCCGCTAGTCACTGGAAGACTCCTACTGTTACTAGACTCCGGTTCTGATTCTGCCGGAGGAGCAGCCTCATCTTCTTGCGGTTCTTCGTATTCTCCGTAAAATCCGATTTGACCGTTACTGCCATAGCTGCTGGCGTAGGTTGTTGACCCGGAGAAAGTCA
>LIDZ01000771.1_pt1 | contig 17167 bp, 22 predicted proteins | sample 644651 | NCBI WGS metagenome assembly LIDZ01 (sample SAMN03856242, study PRJNA289617) | food metagenome | isolation source: wine grapes on drying loft during traditional withering process | host: Vitis vinifera cv. Corvina | place: Italy: Gargagnago di S. Ambrogio di Valpolicella | collected 2014-01 | reverse complement strand
ATATTAAAGAAAATAACAAGTCAAAGATGCGATGTATATTTTGCGTCAGACAAGGAAGTATGCTTGCCTCATAGCGGGCCTATTAGGTGAACATGCTGACGTAGTATGACACAAAATAGACTAGCATACTGACTTGTTATTTATTTTAATATGCCTAATATCTTCAGGAGGAAAATTATGATAAAGAAATATAATTTATACCAAATTGACTCATTCACTAAGGAGAAATTTGCGGGAAATCCAGCTGGAGTAATAACAAATGCTGATGGATTAACTCCAGATGGAATGCAGAAAATAGCTAGGGAACTTAATAATTCTGAAACAGCTTTTATTCTATCTTCAAATAGTAATGAGTATGATGTTCACATACGGTTTTTCACTCCAACAAATGAAGTGCCAATTTGCGGACATGCAACTATTGCAGCTCACTATGCTCGTGCTATTGAAAATAGGCTTGTTACGTCAAGGGTTTATCATAAAACTGGTGCCGGAATTTTACCTGTTGATATAGTAAAAGAAAATGATGATTACAAAATTATTATGACACAAGGGAAAATTGAATTTGGATCAATTATTGATGAAATAAATATAAAAAATATTATATTGGCACTGAATATAAGTAATAACGATCTACTAGAAGATTATCCAATACAGATAGTTTCAACAGGTCATTCTAAGGTTATGATTGGTATAAAAAGCATTGAAACTTTAAATAAAATTAAACCAAATTATGATGCACTTTCTAAACTTAGCAACGATATTAAGTGTAATGGCTATTATGTTTTTACGCTTGATTCTCAGGATACCGATATTTTAGTACATGGCAGAATGTTTGCCCCTGCAATAGGCATTAATGAAGATCCTGTAACTGGTAATGCGAATGGTCCTTTAGGTGCATATCTGGTTCATCACAAATTGGTTAATCATAATAATTCTTTATTCAGATTCAAAGCTAAACAAGGCGAAGCTATAAAAAGACCAGGGATTATCGACGTTGAGGTAAAGATAGAAAATAAAGAGCCTGTAGAAATTAAAATTTCAGGAAATGCTATAATAGCATTTAAGTCTGAATTATCATTAGAATAATTATCCTAATGTAGCGAATCTTAATGAAGTAATTGATTTGCTTAATTCTAAATACAGCAAGTAGATTTCTTTTTACCCAATTCTAATAGCTGACGATTAGTTAAGAAGCAAATACGATATATGCTTTACCCGTTGATAAATTATATGTATCTATCTATTTTCATAAGGTGACGTGTCTATGCCTACATGTGGTAACATGAATGTGCTCTATTACGTTACTGTATACGTGCTCGTGACCGTATATATTTTTACATAATAATAAGTCTTTTGAGAATTTTACAAGGATATCACTCTTGTAAAGTCTATTCACACTACATGCTATCCTGAAAAAATAGCAAGATTTTGAAGTTACGACAACCTTTTAGAAGATTCCGAATCAATGATATTTCATTGCATAATATATCAATGGTAGGCTCGTGTTAAATAGATGTTTTTTTATATTTATAGACTTCATTACCCCATTCATCAAGAGCCTCTAAAGCAACTATGAGTTTTTCATTAAGTTCTGATAATTCATATTCTACTCTTGGTGGAATTTCATTGTATTGATGACGAATAATAAGACAGTCTTTTTCAAGTTCTTTTAAATTTTTTGAGAGCATCAGACTGGATATGCCATCAACTTTCCTCTGTAGTTCATTAAATCTAATAACTTTATTTTGGAAGATGGTCCACATGATTAAAAGTTTCCATTTGCCACCTATAATCTCCATAGCATACCCAGCATAACAATCTTCCATAAATCAACCTCCATTACTTATATAAATATTAGTGACTAAACATTTTTTGCGTACTTGTTGAATTATATGTTACATAATATACTGAAGTTAGTCAATAGGTAATCGACTTAATTTAAAAAGATCTATATTTAAAAGGAGAGATGCTAAATGTCAAAAGTAGTTATTTTCAAAGGTAGTCCAAGAAAGAATGGAGATACTTCAAAATTATTAGAACAAGTGGCAAAAGGAGCTAAATCTAAAGGTGCTGAGGTTATTGAATTTGATTTAAATGATTCTGGAATTCGTGGATGTCAAGGATGTGGTTATTGTCGTACTCATGATGGTTGTGCGGTTAATGATTATCTTCAACCGATGTATGGGGCTATTAAGGAAGCAGATGCTATTGTATTTGGTTCTCCAATCTACTATTATCAAATTACAGGTCAAGCTAAAGTCTGGTTAGACCGTACATTTTCAATGATTGAACATGATGGACACACCATTACACCTAGACATCCTGGCAAAAAGTTAATAACTATATTTGCTCAAGGTGGCTCAGATCCTACAATAGGTGCAGAAGGCATTAAATATGTTAATAATGTTTTTGAAGCATATGGTTGGAAATTAGAGGATAGTATTCAGTTCTGTGGAACTAATAATCCTGATTCACAAAAGTTTGAGGAGTTATCTTTAAAAGCATTTAAGGATGGAGAAAATTTAGTTGGATAAATTCTTAACACACCTCCTGCCAAATAAGCATAATGATAGGTTGTATTGAATTGTAACTGTAATAAATATTTACATGGTTAATACACAACCTTCTACTAGTATGTACAAGCAAAAATAAATGACAGAGTTGAATATCACATTATTCAGAAATGAAAGTGTGGTATTTTTTCGACGTAATACTAAAAAGGTACATAGTATTTAAATTTGACGTAGTAATTAAGAATGTGATGTTTTTTAATATTTGGGAGATAACAGCGCTAATTCAGAAGATGCAAGAATGTGGATAAATCATTATATAGATAAGGATTATATTAAAGGTAAAGCTATTTTTAGATTTTACCCATTTAATAAGTGGGGTTCTTTATAAATAACGCTTTTTAGTCGACATGTCTGTGTCTACATGTGGTAACATGCATGTGCTTGATTACGGTATCGCATACGTGCCCGTAATCGTATGTATATTGACTTACCAGGTATGGGGAAAACCAAAGGTGAAAATCGGATTATAAATTCAGATATAATGTTGGATATTATAATAGATTTTACTGGAAAAATCATTCCAAATGAGAACTTTTTACTTGCAGGAGAATCTTATGGTGGCTATTTGGCAAGAGAAATAATATATAAAATCCCAAATAAAGTAGATGGATTATTTTTATTATGCCCGTCTATTATAATTGATTTTAATAAGCGTGATACTCCGTCACATATTATCTTAAAGAGGCATGATAAATTGTTATCACAACTTGAACCATCTGATGCCGAAGGCTTTGCATTTTCATTTAATGTAGATAATATGAATGAAAAGTTTAATAAACCAACTCTCATAATATTAGGACGTCAAGATTCAAGTGTAGGTTATAAAGATGCTTGGAGTATTTTAGATAAATATCCTAGAGCAACTTTCGCTGTATTGGATAGAGCTGGACATAATTTGCAGATAGAGCAGGAAGAAGTATTTAATCCATTAGTTAATGAATGGATTATAAGATCTAATGAGTTATGATTTTCTATAGGAGGAATTTTTTATCGAGAAATAAGTTATTTATAAGAAAGGAAGAGGCTTATGATTACCATTTATGATTGGCTTGGCTATGAATTGCCGATTAAGGAACGTTATCGGTTAATAAAAGAAGCTGGATTTGATGGCGTTTTATTATGGTGGAGTGAATACTTAGGTCGGAACAATTATCGCAGCGCTCCGCAAATTGTTCAGGGAGTGGGGAAACTCAACTTTCAACTGTCCACTCTCAACTATATCTTAGAATATTTTCATATTTTGAATCGATATCATTAACAAATGTTGAATAATAATATAATTGACTGTATAATCCATGATAAATGGCTACATATTAGGAGGATAATTATGGACAAAATAAATCACTTTCAGAAAGAATTAGATAAGCTAGGAGCCAGAGGACGTTTTATCTCTATTACACACCTTAAAAAATTAGAAAGGGAAGCTAATGAAGTAAAAGAAAATAGATTTTATGGAAAAAAGGTATATGAAAAATTTTTAGATAATTACTATGATTTTTCATCACTGTACAAAAATACTGAAATAAAATCTTTATGTATTGTAGCTACGCCTAGCCAACAAAATATAATTAAATTTGAATATGAAGATTCATATATAAATGTAGAAGTTCCACCAACTTATGTGGATAGAAAAAAAGTTCTAAACGATATTAAAAGTATTACATCTCATCTGTTTTCAAAGTTTGGATATAAAACTTTTCCGATAATTTTACCAAAGAAGTCAATGGCAGTACATAGTGGTCTAGCGAAGTATGGAAAGAATAATTTGGTTTATGTAGAAGGTATGGGAAGTTATCATCGGTTAACTGCTTTTGCATCTGATATACCCTGTGATATAGGTGAATGGTACGATCTAAGTCAACTAGAGACCTGTAATTCATGTGGTGCATGTGAAAAAAATTGTCCTACAAAGGCTATAAACAATGAAAATTTTCTTATTGATACAGATAAATGTATTACTTTTTATAATGAACAGCCTGAACCATTTCCAGACTGGATTGATTTGTCATGGCATAATAGTCTTATTGGATGTTTAAAATGTCAAAAAATTTGCCCACATAACAAGATTTATAAACAACCTAATGAAATAGTAACAATTTTTAATAAAGAAGAAACAAAACTAATTGGTAAACAAATACCATTTCGTCAATTGCCAAAAGATTTGCAAGAAAAGTTAATTATTTTGTGCTTAGATATTTACTATGACAAGCTTTCACGAAATTTAAATGTGTTATATAAAAATAAATAGCAAATTGTAAAGCCGCATTATTCAGGATTTAACAATGCGATTTTTTTAATGCGTCATTCTAAGATATCATGCAATGTGTATATTTGACGAATTAGTTAATAAATATTGTTCTTTGGAAATTGGATTATATGTTATAATTACCATTAATTAATATTAAGGAGTAAATTTTTATGGGTAAGATTACAGAATCTAATAACATACTCACTGTTGATTTGGATGAAAAGTATATACGTAACATAATAGTAAATCTTATGGATGACCTATTCATTGGTGCTATAAACTATTTAAGAGATATAGGGAAATCATGCGAGTTCTTTGGATTTAATGTGCTTAATGGACACGTTGTATTGATTGACGGTATTAAATACTGTACTAGTGGTATACAAATATACGATGGATTTTCATTTCCAACTGAAGAATTTTATATAGTTGAAGATTTAGACTATGACTACAGAGAAAATCGTTTAAAAGATAGGGCAAACAAAATATTAGATATACTTGGAGATAAAAGAATTTAATATTAAAGAAAATATAAACGAGCAGGATATAGCATTAATTAAAAAGAAAATAAAGTTAAATTTTATATAATATTTAAGGATAATAATATCATATTAAATATATTAAAAGTAAAGGAGAGGTTTTTAATTATGGTTAATATATTAAACATTAATAATTTGCCTAATGAATACATAATAGATTTTCTAGGCAAAGCTAATACTTCATATTTGGGTAAAGCAGCTGGTAGTGAGAAAATCTATATAAATATTGATAGAATATTGCCGGATCTAAAAGTACTAAATATCACAGTCACACAAAACAAGAAGAAGGCGATATAGCATATTATCCAGATGAAGATGTATATTATTTAAGGGAGCAGAAACTTGTTTTTAATGGAAATAGTAAGTTAAATGGATGGGATTCTGAGCCAAATAAATAATTTAGGAATATAGTTCTAAGAACGAGAATAATGTGTGATTGAGTTAATTCACAGTTTTCTTTCAATATGTATAACAAAAATAAATAGTAACTTGAAATATCACATTATTCAGTATGAATTTGTGATATTTTTTTGTTACGTCATGCTAATTTTTAACGAATTAGTGGAGTAGTAAATATAAATATCTTTACGAAAAGGTCAAATCACCAGTGCCAATTATTATAATTCTATAGTCGTATCTGAGAGGCATAGCAGTATATTTTGGCGAGTTAGGGTCTAAACGCATGACTTGTTGAACTCGTTGATTTGAATCCAATACAACTAGAAGAGAGTAAGATTCATGCGAAGTGTTCTGAACAGTATAAGGAGTATTTTCCATAAGGTTCAAATCTTTTAGAGTATAAAAGCCTTCTGAAAAGCTTTTGGGTTGGGCAACAGCCGTTGAGATATTAACACTGAATGATATAAGCAAAAAAATAGATAATATAGCAATAAATTTTTTCATTAGATATATCCCACCTTTCGACTTTATTATGTACAGTTAATATGATAATATTCAATATCACAAAGTAAAAAATCGAGTTAATACTTAATTCTACAAATGTACGTAGTATGTAGAAAGGGTGAAGTAAATTTTAAAAATAAAAAACTGCTCAAGAAATTTTAATTCAAGAGCTGTTTTCTAAAAATAATAAAATTATTCTGATTTACTTTGAGTTGTTTCTGTATCATCATCCATAGATTTTACCAATTTTTTAAATGTATTAAATACAGTTGTAACACTGGTAGTAGTCATTGTAGTTTTGCAACGTTCCCAAGATGAAATATAGGCAATAGTTAATTCTGAAACTAATTCTTTATTAGATTTAGACATAAGATTCACCCCCTTTGTAACAAGATTTTACCATATAATACCGAAAAATGAAAATAATAATGTTAAAAGTAATAAAGGTGGAGTAATTCTAGATAAAATGTATGGCCATACCTTCAGACGTGGAGGAAAAAATGAAAATATTATTGGTTAATGTAGATTCAAAATTTAACCTAGCGATAAGGCGAATGTATAACTATTTTAGAGAAAATCATGAGGTGACTATGAAAGATTTGAAGTTAGATGGATATCCAGATAGGAAAAAATTAATAGTTGATGCAAGTGGATTTGATAAAGTTTATTCTAGTAATATTTTTGAAATTAATCAAAACAGATTTGAAATAATAAATTGTAACAATATTGAATATGGTGGAATTGGTTCAATAAATCCATATTTAAAATTACCTATAGAAATTGAGAATACAGAACCATTTTACTATCCAGAAGAAGATACAAGCTATGGTTTCCTTACAAGAGGTTGTCCAAATAAGTGTTGGTTTTGTAAAGTACCTAAATTTGAGGGAGAATTAAAAGCTTACAACTCATTAGAGAGCGTTATAAAACATCATAAAGTTAAGTTTCTTGATAACAATATATTAGCTTATGACAAGCATATGGAGGTGTTTCAGTATCTTATAGAGCGTAATATCAGATGCGAATTTAATCAAGGATTAGACTTTAGATTGATTAATGAAGACAATGCAAAATTGTTATCAGAACTTAATTACATGGGTGAATATATATATTTGCATTTGATGATCCTAAGTATCAACCACTATTGGAAAAGCAATTAAAAATTATAAAAAAGTATATATCTAAGGACTGGAAGTTAAAATTTTATATTTATCAAAATAAAGATATGGATATAGGATTATTAATAAATAGAGTTGAATGGTGTAGAAAAAATAAGTGTTTGCCTTATGTAATGAGAGATATTAATTGCTGGGATAGCGAGGAAAGAGATTTTTATATTGATTATGCAGCATATTGCAATCAGCCAAGTTTCTTTAAAAGTATGGATTTTGAAACATTTTTAAAGAAAAGAACTAATAATCAAGAACGGATCAGAGAGAGTTTAAAAATATATCATGAAAATACAGTTTATGAATATGCAATTTAGTGCGTAATACTAAAATTTAATGTTTTCCCGAGGTCAGGAACTCATAGAAAATGTGTAGAAAGGAGTATTAAAAATGAAAGTTGAAAAGATGATAGAAAAATTATTAGAATTTGATTTAGATAAAGAGATAGTTATTGCTGAAGATTCAATGCGCATTGATATAAGGCCTAGTGATATAAAAGAAGTAAATGGAAAAATAATTATTCAAGCTTAATGCAGATTACTAAGTTTTGGTTGACAAAATTACATGGAAATCCTAAGAAGTTAACATTGTTATTCTAGGTGCTGGAGGTAGAGCAATGATAAGTAAAGAGCAGTTTGAAAAGATAGAATCTGAGCATGGATGTGGATATTAGAAATTATGTTGGGAACATGCATGTCCATGCGCTATAACCACAGAAAATAAAGGATTAAGAGAAGATATTTACAATGAATTTATAAAAGAAAATGATGAACTTGATGATATTGAAATACCACATTATGAAAAATGTCCTGAATGCAGCGGCTGGGAAGATGAAAATGACTTTATAGATGGAGTGTGTTCAGTTTGTTATCATGAGTGCCAAGGTGATGAAGAATATTAATGAACAATTCTAATATTAGACAAGTTGTGGAGGAAGTATAAATATGGCTGAAAAAGAAATAAATATTGATAAGTTACTCATTGGAGATTTAAATATTCAAAGGGATTTTGAGGCTATGAATAATGAATTGATAAATAACAATAATCAAGATATGGTAAAACCTTTATTAAATTGTGCTAGAGCATTAATTATAAATAAAAGCGAACTAATAAAATTTCTATTACCATATTACCTAAAATGGAAAAAATAAATACTACACAATACTAATTACAAACTTTAGAAAGGAATAATTAAAATGGATAAAGGAATAAAATTGTTACTTTGTATTATAGCAACAATACTTATTATGATAGCAGAACGAGGTATTCCAGTAAAATTTAAAAAATGGGATACATTAGTTTATTTAATAGGATTTTTTTGCTTAGGGTTTATAACAAGTACATTTTAATGCACAATACTAATATTGTAGATATTATGAAATAGTGGTGCAAGAAATTTTAAAAGTAAGAGAGTAGATATAACCTAAGTATAGTGTTTAGAATTGAACTAAACACTATATTAGTAAACTGTCAAAGAGGAGAAAAAGATATTTCTCCAGTACCAACCAGTACTAGAATATCCCCTTCTTGAACAGGACCCAGTTTTACATTTTCATTTGGGATATCAAACTTTAAAAATGTTTTTTGATTACCATTAGAATCAATTGCTATTACAGTAAGAGGCTTGTTGGGAGTTATCAGTTTACCTGTAATATAATTTCCAGTATATAGAGTCATATTATAGATACCTTGTGTATAAGTAGTTGCAATAGGGAGTGGTTGTGCTTGTGGAGTTTCAACAAATGTAAATATAGAAATTAAAAAAAATATTAAAAACTTTTTTATTTTCATAACATTACCTCCATTTTATTAGTATTTTGTTTTTTAAATTATAATATACATTCTATTGATAATTAAAGTGTTAATAATCTTTTATGTCACAATACTAATTAAATTAGGAATGAAGTATCAAATATTTTTGTATTTAATAATGAGTTTATCAAGTGTAGAAATTATGAATTAACTAATCTTTCTCTCATCCCAAAGGATGATATTAATGTACTTCAAACAATAGAAAATATATGAGGAAAAATGACAGCTACTGTCTCTATATAATATATTTTTTTAATATAAATTTGCTTGTTTTACTGTAAATAATTTTCAAATAACAAATACATAATAAATATTTGTTACACAATATAACTTTTATATTCTTAAATTCATACAATGTAGTAATCAAATTAAAAGAGTAAAATACTAGGGGATGATAAAATGAGTATTAGACATTATGTTTTATTAGCTACAGATGGATTAATAAATTTACCATTAGATGAGAAATTATGTACTACAAACACACAAGAAGTCTATATTTTTGGATTTACAGGTGGACTTTTAGATGTAGATGGAGTGCAAATAGAAGAAAATAAATATCTAGATTATACAGACTCAGCTAACTGGGATACAATCTTTATGAAGAAAGGTACAGCTACTATTCCTTCTCCTATGATTTGGGGAGAAGTAGGTGATCATATATATATTACGCTTATTAATATTGGCATGGAACATCTTCCTGATTTAAAAGATTTCCACACTGTGCACATGCATGGTGCTCACGTTGCTACGCAGCTAGATGGTTTTCCAGAAAGTTCCTTTGGTGTTCCTATGTGGGAACAAAAAGAAGGCCAACCTCTTGAAGCACCACCTAATGCAACCTATTTCTTTCAACCAGAAGATCCCGGAACCTTAATGTACCACTGTCATGTAGAAGCTTCTGAACATGTTCAAATGGGAATGTATGGAGCATTGGTTATATATCCTTCTATGAAAAGCTTAGCTAAAAACGGAATTACAAAATGTAATAGATGTGGACATTGGAAACTAAACGGTCAAGAACAATACCATATTCCTAAAACTGCTACAAATCGAAATTTTGCGTATAATAATATTCACAGCTATTTTGATAAGGAATATGTGATGCTTTTATCTGATATAGATTCAGCGTGGCATGAAAGCGTCAGTATACCGAATAATCCTAATCCTTTTAATGCAGTAAATTTTAAACCAGACTTTTGGCTAATCAATGGAAGAGCTTTTCCTGATACACTTCTTCCACATCCTTTAAGTGTTGGCAGTGATCCAAATCTTACGCAAATTAACTATGAATCATATGTCCATGTAAAAACAAATGAAAAATTCTTACTTCGAATGATTAATATGGGATATCAAGTGGTTCCATGGCACATTCATGGTTGGCACTTTATGGTGGTAGGAAAAGATAGCCATCTAAGTCCTTTTTTATTCCTTGGTGAGGATTGTAAACACATTAATCACAAATTAACAGAAATGGGATTTACTAATACTATTGGATCTGGAGAAACCTATGATTTAATTATTACTGCGGACGATAAGAGAGGTTTATACAGAAATTATATTGTGAATGGTCAAGATGGTTTCCCTTCTCTTTGCGAGCAGCTTAATGAAATTTCTAAAATTGATCCAACTGCTATTTTTGATATTCCAGAAGAGCCAGTAAACTGCGCTAATCCACAACTAATAAATTATATAGAAATTTGTAATCAGCCTTATGGAGATCCAAATAATCAGTTCTTCCCACAATTTTATCCAATGCATAATCATGATGACTACAAGGTTACTAATAATGGGAAATATCCAGGTGGTCAGTTAACAATGATTCAAGCAGATGCACCAGATGAATCAATGTAGAAAGAAATTCAGAATTTGGTAGATAAAAACTTGATTTCTTGGTTATTTTATAATAAGTTAAATTAAAGTGAAGAGGGGCCGACTCCATAGAAATTAATTTATATGAAGTCGGCTTCTTTAAAGGGTAAAGGTACGAATAGCTGAAATATTCAGCGTAAAATTGAAACTTCAACTGAGCTTATATGAAAAAAAGAAAAATATTAGCATATCTAAAAACTTCATTGATAAAAGAGAAAAATCTTTAGAAAAAATCAATTTACGATGTTTTTGTTGCGCAATGCTAATATTTGGTGAAGAAAGAAGTGAATAAGCATGAGTCAAGGGGTTCAAATAACATTAATAATATGTGCGACAATTATTTTTATTCAAGTCTTTAGATTTTTAATAATTATAAAGTTTGTGGAATAAAAAAAATAAACCAAAAGTTGAAAGAGATACTGAAAGATTTGGTTATTGTAAGAGTCCAATATATCCAAGGCCACCAAAGCCAGGAAGTAAAAGTTAATAATACTAATACATTGTGTACTTATCATCACAGGAGAGCAGAGCGGGGAGATATACCGAGGGAAGAATTAAGAGATATAGTTAAAAATAAATTAGAGTAAATTTATTTTTAACTGTAATTTATCATTGATTATTTTTCATATTTATGATAAGGCATTTCAATTGTGACTCCTGTTTCATTAAATTTATAATTTGTATTTTCAAGAGGATTTCGATTATGAGCTAAATTCATTCCTGTGGTATAAAGCGCTTCAGCTGTTTCTTTAGGATCTTGAAAAACGGTACCACTCATGAATCCTTTGTTAATAAAATCTATAGCTTCAGGGATTCCATCAATTCCGAAAACTGGAATATATTTTGATTTATCACCTTTGTTATATCCATATTTTTGTAGTGCTTTTATAGCCCCTATTGCCATAGCATCATTGTTTGATATTATAGCTTCAAATTTACCACTATATCTTAAAAGTAGTAATTCCATAGAATCTTCAGCACATTTTTCATCCCAATAGCAAGATTTTGATAGAATTTCTTGTGTTTTTATTTCAGAATCATTAATCGTTGAGATAGAATATAAGCTTCTTGCAAGTGTTACAGTAATATTTTCTGGCCCCTTAAACATGAAATATTGTAAGATATTATCACCATTAATATCCATAGTCTTTTTATTGGAATTCCATTCAGTAATAACAAGATCTCCTTGAAGAATGCCTGATTGTTTAGCATCTGTTGATATAACTAGAGATTTACTATAAGAGTTAATTGGTTTGGTATCAAATGGTACTGTATTAAATAGAATTATTGGAATATTTTTTTGTTTCGTTTTATTTATAACTGATTCTACTGTGTCTTGATCTAAATTAACTAAGTTTACTAATAAAAGATCGTAATTACTTTGTAGAACTGAATCTATAATTGTATTTTGTATATCTTGATTTCTTTCACCATCATAAAAGGTGAAGTTAACATTGCTCGCATTTTTATTTTGAATTTCTTCTAAACTTTTATGAACTAAAGAAATATAAGGATCATCAAAACTAAATAATATTACAGCTGTTTTAATTGGCTTTTCCGGAATGATTTGTGCTTGAGTATATATATTATTTTGAACATTATTCATTGATACGACAGTTAATATAATAACAAATATTAGCATTCTTTTTAATATTTTCATTGCAATCCTCCATACATATTTGTTGAATTATAAAGATTTAGTATTAGATTTAGCATTTAATTTAAAATTTATTCTCAAGTGAAACAAAATGAAAAAAATTTTATTTTAACAATTTAATCTCCCTGTATTTGGAGTTTCCTTTTAATTGAAAGGCTGACACCACTAGCCCCTCTTATTGCAAAGTTTTCTCTAAATGAGATATGGAATTTAGAGGTATTTTTCCTTTTTGATTCTTTAGAAAGGCAAAGAGATGAGAAACTCCTTGAGAGAATGTTTCATCATGCAGAAACTCATTTATCTTGCTTTAAAAAAGAGTATCAAAACAAAACTAGATATTTACATTTGGTAGTTCCACCAGAATATGATTTGGTTAAAAAGATATTAAAAGAAAGAGGATATGTGCTATCGCAAAATACGGGGAGGTCATTAATACTTCCGTTTTCAGGAAAGAAATTTGATGTTGTACTGCCAGATGGATATACAATAGCTGATGGAAATCAAACACCAGATTTTTTCATTTCTAATACCTATATGTTTTCCTTTAACTATACACTTCCAACAGCAGAAACTGGTGAAATAGGATTTCATGATTTAAGAAACATGCCAGGATATAAACCAGAACTTGATTTGTGCGTATTGGATAAGGAAGGTAAGCCAGTGGGAATTGCTATCATTTGGCATAATGATAAAATGCCATATTGTGAATTAGAGCCACTTGGAGTTGTGTGGTGGTGTAGACGAAAAGGAATAGCAAGAGCTTTGATATATGAAGCTGCCAATCTTGTTATGAAGATGGCACCAAAGTGCAGAGGTATGCTTGGAGGAGACCAACAATTTTATTGGGATCTAGGTTTTAAAGTCGAAACAATTAATAAAACTTGGGAGTGGAGCAAAAAATTTTAATAGTATGTAATTTTCTATAAAGGTGTAACAATTAAGGTTTTTTATTTACTACAACCTTGACACATTTGAGGTAGTAAATAAAAAAATTATTCTTTGAAAATTGAATAATGCGATATTCGAGAAATATGCTATAATTGATTGCAATAGCACTTTATTACAAATTTTAAAAATTATAGCGTATTTTGGGGAGGGAAAATGAAATTTATTACGCTTTTTATAATTTTCGTTGTTTTTTCTGGTATCTTTGATTGGATAATTAGAAAGACTGATATTTATAACAAATTAGTTAATAAATCTCGAATGAAAAAATATACTAAAATTATTTTGATTTTAGTATTTATTTTCTTTGCATTTTCAATTGAATATGCAAAAGAATTATTGAAGGATATGTATGGTCATTATAACTATATAGGTATTATAGTAGGTGCATTTTTGAGTTCTATTTATATGAATTTTATACCTCTTATATTTAGAAGAAATAAGTAATAAAAATCTTATAATTTTACTGAACTTAAGTATTAAGTTCTGCAACAAAAAAAGGCACTAGAAAAATGCCTTTTAATCGATAATTAGATTCCCATCGCCCGTTATTACAATTTTATAACCACTTTGAAGTGGAACTAAATTATATTTTTGTGATTGTGGCCATAAGCGGATAGATTGTAGAGCGTTTTGATTAGAGTCAAAAATGAGTATATAAAGACGCTCATTAAAAGAAGTATTTTCAATGGTATGTATAATATTGGGAGATAGATTTAAATCCTCAATTGTATAAACGCCACGCTTAACAAGTTGTGGTGCAGCAATGCAAGGTAGTATAAACATATTAAATGAGAAAAATAAAAAAATAGACAATATAATAAGAAATTTCTTCATAGATACAACCACCTTTAGATTTATTGCGAAAAATAAATATATTAATCAGAATGTTTTATGCTATAGTGACTTCATCATTACCAACTACAACTATTTCATATCCTACTTGGATAGGTGCCAAAATATATTTTTCTGATTTAGGATTTAATCGTATAAACTGTATGGTACTTTGATTAGAGTCAAAAAGAATCGCAAAAGCATATTGATTAGGGGAAGTGTTTTGTATAGTATGAACAGTATTTGGAGCTAAATTAAAGTCACTCATACTATGGAAACCTTCTTTAATAACTATGGGTGCAGCAATGCAAGGTACTATAAACATATTAAATGAGATAAATAAAAAAATAAAAAATATAGTGCAAAATTTTTTCATTAGATATAACCACCTTTCATAGCTCTATGTATATAATGAGATACATCGGATCTTTATTATTATTAAAAATGAGAGTATTAATTCAGAGTACTAATTAATGTAATCATTGATATTAAGAAGCTATTAAAAGTTTCTTGATTTTCATTTAATACACGTCACTTGATTGTATCTTGTGTGACTTTGATGAAAATATACATTGTATAAATATCCTAATTAGCATTATTTTTTTAATGCATAACATAATTTAGGTACCTAGCATTTAGATTTGACGTAAAAAAATTGAATAATGCGATATTGATAAAATATACAATAATAAATGTTTAATTATTATGTAATGTTAATTAAACATAGTAGATAATAGCTCAACAAAATTATATTTATACAAGCAAAAAAAATCACTAGAAATTATCTAGTGATTTTTTTAAAGACCTATAAATTACAATAACACAACGATAATTATAAGTCTAGTAATATGTGGAAAAAGTGATAAAATTTTAATTAACAAATCAACTCGCGAGTACATTTGATTAGAAAAAAGTATTAACTATAAAGGAGATAAATGTATCATGATAAAAGAAATATTTGCAAAAGAACTAATTACATTTGAAAATCCGCCAGATGGAGATGTTCTTCCCATTATTGATCCTTATGATGGATGTACAATAGGGTGCCCTTATTGTTTTCAAAGGAATGATGCAAATTGGAATAAAGAATTAATTATAAAATTAAACATGCCACAGTTAATAAAAGAACAATTAAAAGATTGGGATATGGAAAAAACAATATATATAGGAAGTAAATGTGATCCATACATGCAGATTGAAAAGAAATATGAATTAACGAGAAAGTGTCTAATAGAGTTGAGTGAACTTCATATACCAACAATGATTACCACAAAAGCACATCATGATATTATTTTTAGAGATATAGATATTTTAAAAAATTATAAAGCAGATTTAACTGTATTGTTAGGTCTATCAAATTTAAACCAGATTTCTAATTCCGAAAAATCTCATACAATTAAAAATATTCAAGTGGCAAATAAATTACATGAACAAGGAATAAAAGTATGGGCTTTCATAACTCCAATCTTACCAGGTATTACAGATGTAAATAAAATGATAGGAAGTTTAAATACAGATATACCAGTGTTTTTAGATAAATTAAGTATAGAAAAAGATAGTATACAAATGCAAAAAATGTTGGAATATATAAATAATAAATATCCAAAATTAAAATCTATATATGAAGATATTATATTCAATGATAAAAATGAGTATATTGATGGATTAAGAAATACATGGAAAGATAATTCTCGAGTGAAATTTGTATTTGATTAAAAATAAATAACCGATTAAAATATCACATTATTTAGTAAGTACCTACTTATTTTTATAAGGTAATGTATCTGAACACGGTAACGTGAATGTGCTCAATTGCAGTATCGTATACGTGCCCGTATATATATTTTTGCATGGTCATAAGTATTTTAATGGTTTCACAAGAATATTGCTCTTGTGAAATTCATTCATAATATTTAATTTCTATCATATACTGTAGACTTTCCTTGCATTAGTAACAATAGATATTTATTCTTCATAAATTAGAATAGCAATTAAAATAAAATATTGCTAATAGGAGGTAATCTTATGTATATCAATACACCAGAATATTCTCATTGGCACGCTGATGATGATGATAGTTGTAATGATAATAGAAAAAAATGCAATTGTAACAACAATAGGAAGAACTGTAACTCTAAATGTGATTGTTGCCCACAATTCGTTTTTGGACAGCAAGGACCACGAGGGCCACAGGGGCCTACTGGAGCTACTGGACCTGCTGGCGGACCTGTCGGGGCAACTGGAGGTACTGGCGCAACTGGCGGCACTGGGGCGACTGGACCTGCTGGAGCAACTGGAATTGCCGGAGCAACTGGCGGTACTGGCGCAACTGGGCCTACAGGAGCAGCTGGAATTGCTGGGGCAACTGGCGGTACTGGCGCAACTGGGCCTACCGGAGCAGCTGGAATTGCTGGGGCAACTGGAGGTACTGGCGCAACTGGGCCTGCCGGAGCAACTGGAATTGCTGGGGCAACTGGCGGTACTGGAGCAACTGGGCCTGCCGGAGCAGCTGGAAGTACTGGAGCAACTGGGTCTGCCGGAGCAACTGGGTCTGCCGGAGCAACTGGCGGCACTGGACCTGCCGGAGAAGCTGGAAGCACTGGGGCGACTGGACCTGC
>LIDZ01015039.1_pt6 | contig 17171 bp, 17 predicted proteins | sample 644651 | NCBI WGS metagenome assembly LIDZ01 (sample SAMN03856242, study PRJNA289617) | food metagenome | isolation source: wine grapes on drying loft during traditional withering process | host: Vitis vinifera cv. Corvina | place: Italy: Gargagnago di S. Ambrogio di Valpolicella | collected 2014-01 | reverse complement strand
AGCAAGCCGAACAGGATCATGATCAGACCGCCCAGCAATACGGTCGCCAGCAAATACTGCACACCCTGCTGAACCACCAGCGCGACGATCACCACCGCCATGGAACCGGCTGCACCGGACACCATGCCCGGGCGCCCGCCGAACAGCGCGGTCAGGGTACAGATGATGAACGCACCGTAGAGCCCCATCAGCGGATTGAGATGGGCCACCAGCGCAAAAGCGATGCACTCGGGCACCAATGCAAAAGATGTGGTGAGGCCTGCCAGGACTTCGGCACGTATACGGATCGTTTTCATGGGTTACCTGAGCGGCGCTCCGTGGAAGAAGCGCAAAAAAGGGGGCATATTACGCAAACCTTTGACGACCGACCACCGCGGCAGGGCTTCCATGAAGGCGCTCTGATGATCGGCACGGACCTGAAACAACAAGGAGTAAACCGATGCAATGGAATGGAACGCTGCTTTGTACAGGACTTCTGCTGGCCAGTGCGGTGGCTGTTGCCGACGACGACACGGCGGCTGTCGACGCATTTGTGCAGGCAGAAGCCAGCAAAGTGATGCAGGAAAATCACATTGCGGGCCTGTCGATCGCCGTTACTCGCCAGGGCAAACAGCAGTTCTACACCTACGGCGTCGCGTCAAAAGCCACCGGCCAGCCAGTGACCCGCGATACGCTGTTTGAACTTGGCTCGATCAGCAAGACCTTCACCGCCACCCTCGCTACCTGGGCACAGGCCAATGGGCAGCTGTCGCTGACGCAAAGCATCGACAGCTATATTCCGCAGTTGCAGGCCACGCGGCTGGGCAAGGTGCCGGTTTTCCATCTGGGCACCCACACAGCTGGCGGCTTCCCGCTTCAGGTGCCGGATAACGTGCACAACACCCGCCAGTTGATGGAATATTTCAAGGCCTGGCAGCCCGACTATCTGCCCGGCACCCATCGCACCTACGCCAATCCCAGTGTGGGCCTGCTCGGCATGGTTGCGGCACGCAGCATGAAGCTGCCGTACGAAACAGCCCTGCAGCAGCGGCTGTTTCCGGCGCTGGGTCTGAGCAGCACCTATATCGATGTACCCGATGAAAAACAGGCGCTGTATGCGCAGGGCTACAACAAACTCGACGAGCCGGTCAGGGTCAATCCAGGTCCGCTGGCGGCTGAAGCCTACGGGGTGAAATCGAGTACCCGGGACGTACTGCGTTTTATCGAAGCGAACATCGGGCTCGGTCAAAACGACGCCGCGCTGCAAAAAGCCCTGCGCGATACAAGGACCGGCTATTTCAAGGTCGGCGGTATGACTCAGGACCTGATCTGGGAGCAGTATCCGCTGCCGGTCCGTCTCGAGACGCTGCTTGAGGGCAATGCCAGCGCCATGCTGAACACGGTCAAAGCCGAAATGATCGAGCCGCCGCAGGCAGCGCAATCTTCGGTCTGGGTCAACAAGACCGGATCAACCAACGGTTTCGGCGGCTACGTGGCGTTCATTCCAGAAAAACAGCTCGGCATCGTGATTCTGGCCAACAAAAACTATCCGAATGAAGAGCGCGCAAAGCTGGCTTACCGGATTCTTGGCCAACTGCAGTGCTGTTCAGAGGAGCCGGGTACGCTCTGACGATTCGGCGAAATACTCGTCTTCCAGCAGCATGTCTTCAAAAAAAGCACCGTAGGTGTGATCAGGGTGCCTGATATGGATTTCCAATACCCATAACTGGCTGCTGGGTGTGAATTCGATATCGGCCATCGCACCTTTGTAGATCGCGGTATGCGGAAAGTCCGACAACCTGTGGCCATCAAGGTCCATATTCAACTCCCAGCCACGCCGCTCACTGGCTTGGGCAGCAAAAAGGTAAAGGGCCTTGCCCGTTGCTCCGGTGGCCAGCCAATGCCGGCGTACTTCGTGGAATATCGCTTGTGAATCCTGCGCGCAACGAGCCTTCCCGGTATCAGTGCCGGTCACGAACGTTTGCCCGCCATCGCCCTCGAAGCCCTGCCAGGTCGGGCCGATATCAATAAAGAAAATGTCGTCTTCGCCAAGTACGACTCCGACGTCGGAGGGGGCACCGAAAGTCTTGACGGTGTTGCTTGCGAAGCGGACAAATACCCCATGCCATCCGCGAAGCATTTCCCGTTCTGCAAGCACATGTTTGGCCAGCTCAAGCGCTTGTTCTTCAATCATACCCGGCTTGATCAGCCCTGCTATTTCCATCACCGCGTCACGCGTCATGTTGCGGACCCTCATCATGTTGCTTGCGTTGTAATGCGCGCCGACGGCTTCCAGAGCATCACGATCATGCAGATTGAGCATGGGAGTTACCTCAATTGAGAGCGAATGGGTTTCAAAGGGGGTGTTGACCACTACAGCCCAATGGAGCGGCGGTTATCCGTTGCAACCTGACGTGCGGCGGCAATGTGCTCTCAAAAGGCTCAGAACCCGTTCGTTCTCCTCGATAAAAGAAAACGAACCGCTGCGTTCAAGAAATTCAAGTTCGACACAGCCCTGCTCGAACTCGCGTTGCAAATCGGGATAAAGTGCGCGGTCATGACGGCCGGCCAATACTTTTACAGGCACCGAAATTTCTTTGAGACGCGGTCTGAAATCAGGAATGCTCAACAACTGGCCGCCGATGTCGAAATCGACATCCTTGCCACAAAACACCGGATAGAGTTCTGTATTGCGCGCTCCCGGTTCGGTCAGCAGCCTGCTGGCGTTTTCCGGGTTGTAAAACCTTACAAGCGCAGTCGCCCTGCCGAACAACGCTTGCATCTCTGGCGACGTAGACACCTCCCCCTGCGCGCGTATTCGTTGTATGGCCGCCCACACTTCAGGCAACTGACATCTGATCACGTGGTTGATGTTGTCGTGATTCTTCTGCCACATCTGCGGGCTGTGCAGGGAGTTGCACAGCAGTAGGGAGCGCACGCTGAAGGGCTCATCCAGCGTGACTTGCAGGCTGATCAACCCACCATAGGAAAACCCGAACAGATGGGCGCCGTCCGGGCATAGCTGTTTTATCAGCGCTTTTACATCAAGCACATCTTCAGTAAAGGTGATGTCCGTGAGGCTACTTGGCCGATCGGAGCGACCTCGGCCATAAAGGTCGACGTAGATCACCCGAAAATCTCTGTGCAGGTCGTCAAAGTGTGGATGAAAGATCGCATGTGAACCGGCCGGCCCCAGACCAGCCAGCAACACCAGAGGCTCACCCTCCCCGCACTGCTCGACCCAAAGCCTTTTACCCCTGACCTCGCAGAGAGTGCCCGGTGCATGCTGGATACAGACTTGTCCGGTCATGCAGCCCCCTGCTCAAGGCTCTGAAATACTGCTTTTTCAGCCTGTCGAACGGCAATGACATCTTTTTCCAACTGCCTGGGATCGCTGTGGGCCAGCACGACAAATCCGAGTGCCAGCGTGGCAAACAGATCCCGAGTCGCAGGTACTGCCTGCTGATCCTGAACCTGAATACTGGTATCCAGACAGGATGAAAGCTGCGCAAGTGCATGCAGCCTGGCCACCCCTCTGACCACTGAGGGTGCCAATGCCCTGAAAAACACTACAGTCATGTTTTTGAGCAGGGTATAGCGCCGACCAGGCACGATGCCGTGTGCAAAGTAATTGACTGAACGGTGAATCTGACTGTCTCCCGTTGCCTGAAAACAAAGCCGCGGGTGCCCTCCGCCGTGGGGTCTGGCCCCCACTTCGACCAAGCGCAAACCGTCGCGGGTCTGCATGATTTCAATATGAGCATTGCCCCAGTGAATGCCCAGCGCATTCAAAACCTCCTGCGCATAGTCCATCAGCGGCTCTACCACGGCATCCTCCGGGCTGACCCAATCCATTCGGTCGTAGATGGCCATGCCGGTTGCATGTTCCAGCTTGGTGTATTTGCAGACACTGCAGAGCGTGTGCGTGCCGCCGTGGCTGAATGTATCGACAACGTACTCTGTACCTGACAGGTACTCCTGAATCAGTACCCGGTCGTTGATGATTCCCAACCGATTGGGCTGACCGAGCAAAGCATCGAATGCCTGCTTGAGGCCAGATTCGTCATCCACTCTGACAACGCCGTCGGTACTGGCACTTTTAGGAGGTTTGACTACCAGACTGCGGCCTGCAAGTCCGCTGCGCAGCAGCCAGTCCTGCACGAGGGAAAAATCATCCGTACATATCTGTTTCATCATCGCCACGCCAGACTCGACCGCAGCCTGCGCCATCACACCCTTATCCCGCCTGGCGGCTGCCAGATCAACCGTGTTTGCGCACTCGGGGACCAGTAACGGAGCCAGTTGTTCGGCAAGCTCCACGCCGGATTCGCAGCCGGCAAGTACACAGAGCGGCAGGTAGTTACGCAACGTGTCAAGCAACGGGCCAAGGTCTTCGCTATCGGCGACGCAGACCCACTCGAAGTCTGAGGGTCGATAAGAAGCGGCGTAGACATCCGGCGGTTCTACTGACGAGAGAACCGCAATGACCTTGCAGCCAGAGGACTCAAACTCCCTGGCAAACAGGCTGCCGGACGAATACGGGTCCACGATGACCACATAGCGTTGCGCGACCGGGCTCATGATGCCGCTCCCAGCATCTCGCCGATTTTCGCGCAGTAGCGGTCCCATGCATCCTGTACCGAGGGGCTCAAGGAGCGCGCCCGAATGGCGGCATGAACCATTCCGGGCTCGATCACCCACTCGACGTCGACCCCCTGCTCCTGCAACTTGTGCGCATACTGCTCGACATCAATGGCCAGCGAGTCTTTTTCCGCTCCCATGATGTAGGCTTTGGGCAAACCCTCGAAATTGCCTGCTATCAGGGGCGAGATATAAGGGTGCGAAACGGTCTGGGCGTCCGGCGAATAACACGCGGTATAGAACTCCATTTCTCCACCTGTCAGCAATGGCGCGTCATCGCCTCCCTCTTGCCACCGTGTGAAGTCCAGCACCGGACTGATCAAAGCCTGACCAGCAAGTTCTGGACCGTTGCGATCACGGCACATCATGGCGATGACCACGGCCATATTCGCCCCCGAGCTGTCTCCTGCGATGACAATGCGTCTGGGGTCAATTCCCAGAAGCGCGGCGTTTTCGCAGGCGTAGACCAACGCCGCATAACAATCTTCCAGCGCCCCGGGAAAGGGATGCTCCGGGGCGAGTCTGAAATCGACCGCCATAACCTTTACCGAAGCCTTGGAAGCGATCTCGGCAGCAGCACTGTGGTGCGTGTCCAGGGAGCCGACCACGAAACCGCCACCCCTGATGTAGATGACCAGACCTGCATGGAGTGTCTGCGCCGGCTCATAAAACCGGAATCGCGTGGGCAACTGGCGATGGATCACATCCTGCTCGCTCCAGCTCACGTCAGCCGGAACGTCATAAGGAAACTCGACCACAAGGCTCTGATACAAGCGGCGTTGTTCATCCAGCGGATACGTATAGAAATCAGGCGGCATGACTGCGTTGCAGCGCCCCACAAACTCTTCAATACCAGGTGCGTAACTCATCGACGATTCTCCAGCAGGTTAGTGGGTGACATCCGCGTTCACTGCCTGATTCGGTGCGCGTAGATCGGCCAGAATCCCTCGCCTTACGAGCGGCAACAGACACAGAGCAGTTCCTATCCCACCGAACCAGAGCGTCCATTCGAGCCCTGCATACGTGATGATCAGAGAGGTCAAGACGCTGCCCATGGGAATCGCTCCCCAGATCATGAAGCGCTGTACCGAATTCACTCTGCCCAGCAGCGTCAGAGGCGTTTCGGTCTGCCTCAGTGTCAATGAAGTGGGGCCAAATACGCCTTCGCCCAGACCATGCAGAACGCTGGCAGCAATCAGCCCTGCAATAGAACCCGCGGCACCGAAGACGGCAATCAGGAAAAGACCGCAGACCGAGGTCGCCGCAGCGATAACCAGCGTGCGCGAAATACCGAAGTGGTTCATCAACCGCGACGAGATTAGATTAGCCACCGGAAAACCTGCCGCTGCGGCACCGATTACCAGGCCGATAGTGCCGGGAGACAGCATCAGAACATCTTTGCAATACAGCACAAGGCTGGTTTCTATGATGGTCAGAAACAGCACATACACGGCACCGCATAAAAACACCGGCTCAAGTTTCGGGTGCGAAAAGACAAATCTCAGTCCGGCCTTTATATCGGACATGATCGACATTCTTACCGGTGCGACCTCGGCTCGATCCAGGTCAGTTCTCTGATGGCGAATCGCGCCCAGCGTGAGCGCCGAGACCAGAAAAGAACCTCCATTGAGCAAAATGGCTAACGGCGGCGCAAACACGGCAATGACGGGCCCTGCGGCCATGGGTCCGAGCGTTCGAGCGATCGACTCGGAAAAAAACAGCTTGGCGTTGCCTTTCTGAAGCTCACTGGCCCTGGAATAGAGTTCAGGGAGAAACGAGTTATAGGCCACCTGAAAGAACACAGTGGCCACCCCCGCACAGAACACCAAAACCATCAGCAAGGGAAAGGTCATCCAGCCTTGCATCGAGAGCAATGCGATGCTTGCATACACGACCATCTGAACCAGATCAGCCAGTATCATTGTCTTGCGCTTGGGCAGGCGGTCCACCCACGCACCGACCGGCAGCCCGAAGAAAAGAAAGGGTACAAACATCAGAAACGGCAACAACACCGCCTGCGCCGCCGATGCACCGACCACTTGCACGGCCAGCAGCGGAAGTCCGATAACCAGAAACTGATTACCCAACAGACTTAACGATTGACCCGACCATAATAAATTGAAATTCCTGTGCGCAGCGTGCTGCACCGGATCTGTTGTTTCAGCGTCCATACCGCATCTCCTGACTCATGGGAACGGGCCGCGCCTTGATTGGGGCAGCCGGGTGCCTCAACCGGCAATCGTGCGCAGCGCACCCGTTGAAAGGCTGTCGCCGAACTGCACACCACTGCAATCGATGGAGAAAGGCACTTGATAATCCTGCCCCTGCCGGACATAGACCGGACTGTCGAACAATTGAACGGCCTGCATCCAGTGAGAGCGACTGTTATGAGGATCGTTGGACAGACAGTTATCGTCCTTCAAGTACAGGTCGAACCAGAAAACAACACCATGCGCCACCGCGTTGGCATCTGCGGTAAAAGTCATTTCTGACGCCATATCAAAAGAGACACGGCCCTCAAACCTGGCGCTGTAAAACTCGACCGGATCGCTGATCAGTTGGTGAGGCCAGGTCTGTAGACGAACCGGAAAATAGCCAGCAGTTTTGAATTGATTGAAAGCGCTGACATCCAGCCCATAAATATCGTCGTGCACACCGTTCAGATTCGCTACGTCCTGGCTCGATAGCAGACAGGCATTCAACGTGACGGCGCGAGGAATCACCTCAGCGTCCGGTTTCAACAACTCGCGTTTGGCATGCAACAGGGCCATACCGAAACCTTCGCCAAAAAAACCGCAGTCAACCGTTTCGGAAATCATGACGTCGATGTGCCGAGGCACGTCGACACCTGACAAAAGGTCCGTAGACATTTTATTAATGACCGTCACCTGCTGTTCCAGCCCGTTGGCGCGAATGATTTCCCGTGCCTTGTCAGCCACGCGTGTATTGAACTCGCAGGTGTAAACATGCCTGGCCCCTTTGCGAGCGATCAGCATGGCGAGCAATCCCGACCCGGTGCCTATATCCAGAACGGTTTTACCGGAAAAGTCTGTTGCTTCAATGGCCTCGTAAAACGCTTGGTTACGCTGGTGGTCATTCAACATCGCGAAGTGCCAGCGAGGAATACTAGTGACCCTGTGAGGGGGCTCGCCCACGGCGGGGGAAGCAAAAACGGGTGTACTGTTTACACTCAACATTTCATCTCTCCGAAGATAATAATGATCGTCTTTCCATGCCGCACTTGATCAAACGTTCTGTATGAGGCGTTGAAAATCCTGAAGGCCGACCCACACAGCGCCCCTGTTTTGCACGTAGGGAATATCCAGATAAGGAATCCGGCATTTTCTGGTTTTCCTGCCATGCCAGGGGCAGGTCACCGACTCCTCATCCTCACTGCCATGCGTCAAAGGCCCGCCCCGGTGCTGGCACGTCATATCCTTGAACGTAATCTCTCCGTGCTCTCCACGTCGCATCTGAATATATTTGAGCGCCGTTTTTATAACCGTGTCGTGACCTGAGCTTTCAAAGGCTATAAGTTGCATAGTGGCGATAATCCCCAATAGAAAGAATTCGGTACTTGCAAGACTCGGAAAGCACCAATGCACCGTGCAGTCTGTTTTTGGCAATAACCACACACTCGCCAGGTCCCAGATCGCTGAAGCAGTCAGGGCCATGGCAAAACCTCAGCAGGCCTTTATCCACGATGCAGAACTCATCGCCGTCATGCACATGAGGAACGGAAAGTTCGCCTTTTGGCTCGTCAAGGTGAGTCACGGGTATCGTGTGGATACTGGCCAGTACTGCGGCTTTGATATCCATGCCCAGTTGTCGATACTGCGCACGCTTGTCCATCCATGTTATTTGCGCACACAGATCATCTTCCATGATCTGTTGCAGGGCGCAGGCCATTTCGATGCCCTTGACAAACTCGGGATATACACAAGCACCGTACTTCTCTGCCAGCGGCAACAACAGCTCATTCAACGTCATGGACCCGTGGTAGCCGTCGATATGAACATGCTCGGTGTAATAGCGCGTGTCGGCGTCTGAAAAGCAGCGTTGCAGCAGTGCCTTGACACGTCCGCAGTAAGGACCGAATGAGTTTTCCGCATAGGTGATTGCGCCGACGTATTCAAAAAACCGTTCGGGGCTGCGCGTCAGCATATGAAAGTAGTTGTTATTGAGCAGAGAGGCATTCAGATAAAAATTCCAGTACGCATGTGAATGATCCTGGAGGCCGACAGATTTCAATGTTTCCTTGAACAGCGTACTGTGTTTGGCAGCATGTCTGCCGTAGCCAAACTCATCCAGCAGCACACGGAACAAAGCCGATTGCGCTTCGCCGAAATCACCTTTCACAAACCGGGCCATGTGCGATGACTCGGGCAGGAAGTCCACGGCGTGCTGCATCAGCAGAAGACGCACCAGTACGGCCTGATCGGTGGCGTTTTCTATGAGGCTGATCGAATCGTTACTGGCAGAGGATGAAGGTTCCAGCCTGTTCGCCAGGTAGCGTTTGAACAACACACTGTCCCACTCTCCACCGACAGTCACTTCGTCCTGCAACGCGCCCAATACCCGGTGCTCCAGTTCAGGAATCAAGGTGGCGGCCAGTGCTCTGAGCGGGTCGCTGTAAGACGTCTTGAGGGCAGCAACAATATTTTCCGACGTGTCTGGCAAGTAGAAAAAATCTTGTTCATACAGTGCAGTCAATGCCCGGTTCATCGTAAAGGATGAAGCGTCAAATAATGTCGTTCGGGAAACAGGTTCAAAACTCAAATACGCGAATGCCTGGGGCCGAAGTGGTCTTTTCCATACGCTGTTTTTTTCAACCCAGGAAACACCATCTTTGTAGAGGTGTATGTCCTTTAAGCGAGCCATATGATCGTCGAAGTCGTATACAGACAATGCAGATTCCATTGCAATACTCCCAAGCCATTAGGTGCGGTCGATTAGATCAGGCAATCCATTACTTGCTTTCACACGTACGACAGCGCCAAGGCGCTCTAATACGTTCCGCTCGACGGCGCTAACAGAAGAAGTAGCAGGCGGGACAATCACTTTATTTCAGGATGATACGAGGAACACCCCGTTTCTTGCTTTCACATTATCTTGGCAATCGAAAGTTTCACGTTCGACCTGCTTTCCGATTTCCAGTGTCGATACTCGGCAGCCATGCACCTGCCACAGGGGCGAAAACCGGCAGAAATAGCTGTCGGCTCGTCAATAAAAAAGACCCGGTACTGCCTGTAACCTCCCTTGCTCAACGCCAGAAGTGCGGCGGGACAATTCAGACGGCCGTATATCTTGCTTCGTCGATGCCCTCCCAACCGACCCGGCTCGCGGCTCAGAAAGGGTTCACCCTGTGCATCCACGAGCTTCCACATTGATGTGCACCTCAGACCTTGCACTTGGCAAAAGTGGTGTCATCGTGCTCCTGGCCGTTGTCCAGTCGAAAATCTTCAGCCTTATCCTGGAATTCAAGCTCAAGCAATTTGCGCTTGCGCTCGACACCCCAACGATAACCGGATAAAGACCCGTCGCTGCGCACGACACGATGGCAGGGAATGGCAACTGCCAGCCTGTTGGCACCGCACGCGTTGGCGACCGCCCGTACCGCACTCGGCATACCTATTCTGGCGGCGATATCGGTGTAGGTTGCAGTCGATCCGGCAGGTATATCCCTGAGCGCCTGCCATACCCGCTCCTGAAAAACCGTGCCACGAATATCGAGCGGTAGCGCCAGGCCGGTCGCGGGTGATTCGACAAACCCCACGACCTCGGCGACCAGTTGTTCAAACTCTTCATCCCCGCCGATCAGATTGGCATTGGGGTACTGATCCTGAAACCTTTCGACCAGAACATTCGGGTCATCCCCCAGTGAAATGGCGCAGATACCCTTGGCGCTTCTGGCCACCAGAATCGAGCCCAGTGAACTTTCACCCAATGCAAACCTGATATCGACATTGGCCCCGCCTGCCCGATATTCGGAAGGTTTCATACCCAGCATTTTCTGCGAAGCCTCATAGAATCGGCTATTGGAGTTGAAACCTGCTTCATACAGCGCACTGGTGATGGTCACATCGTGGGAGAGCTGGACTTTCACTCGCGAGCGTAAGGAAGCGACGCTATAGGCTTTCGGCGTCAACCCCGTAAGTTTCTTGAAGGTGCGGTGAAAATGAAAACTGCTCATTCCGACCTTTTCCGCAAGGTCGCTGAGGTTTGGCACCGAGTCGAACGTGTCGATCAGCCTGCAGGCTTCGGAAACCGCCGCCGCATGCTTGATTGCCACGCTTTCCTGATCACTGTTGCCGCGCATGGACGGGCGAAAACCAGCGGCTTCAGCCTCGCCCTCTGTATCAAAGAATACGACGTTTTCCGGCTTGGGAAGCTTGGTCGGGCTGCACGGCTTGCAATAGATACCCGTCGTCACCACGCCATAGACAAAATCAGCGCCGATTCCCGAACGGCGGTTGATCAGAACATTCCAGCGCGGATCGTCTTCGGTCCGTGGAGCGTGCTCTGCGACTCGATTCTCTGTGCTTTCCATGGTAGTACCCCGCCTTGAGTTTCCATGAACATATCGTCAACCGAACCCATTGGCACTCCGACTCTTGCTTTCAAATTCGAAATGGGGCGCTTTCGACCAAATCGATAGGCACACGCCAAAGATACCAGGCCGCAACCGTTCTGAACGGTGCGAACCGTTCAGCCATAGCGGCCATCTCTTTATGACCTGGCTTGAGCTCGAGAGCATACAGCCGTCGGTAACCTTCGCACACGCCATAGTCGCTGGCTGGCATCACATCCATCTGCCCCAGACCGTAGATAAGCATCATTTCCACGGTCCAGCGGCCGACACCCGGCAACTGAACAAGACGAGCGACCAGTTCCTCATTGCTCATGGCCAGTGCATCACTGATATCAGGGACCAGCCCATTGCTCCTTGCAACAGCAATAGCCTTGATTGCGCGGCACTTGGACGCCGAGAAACCGCAGGACCGCAGTGTCTGTTCATCCAGATCGATCAACGCCTGCGCAGCCGGGAAGGCGGTGTCTGGAAACAGGGCCCGCAGCCTCATGACTATCGCGTCGCCCGCCTTGGCATGTAACTGCTGATAGGCGACAGCCTTGATCAGTGCCTAAATGGATCCTGCGCGGAAGTGACCGGGTGCAGGCAGGGACCGACGTGATTGATAAGCAACTCCCAGCGCCTGTCGATGGCCTTGAGCCGTTCGACTGCATGGGCGTGTGGCGCATCAGCCCTATCCGATTCTGGTGACATGGTGTTTTCCAAAGCGAAAGATATGAGCCGAAGGAAAGCTCAATGTGAGTGAACCGTCGCAGTTTCTGCAAATGATCGCGTTATGCTCCAGCCCCAGCACCACGCAGCCCTCCTGATCAGGTTCGCGCGGCGACCTGCATCATTGCGCATCGTGAAAGATAACGCCCAAAGTGAAGCGACTCCCCGTGAGAACCTCACTGACGCCATGCCGGGCGAAAACCGAGTAGAAACCCCGAGCCCCCTTCACCGGGCGCCGGTTAACGGCAAATATCACCGCGTCACCGGCCTCCAGAGGCACGACGCTGACTCTCGACTGCATTCTGGGCCGCTGTTCGGTGATGACAAACTCGCCACCCGAGAACGCCTCGTGCGGTGGCGACAACAAAACAGCCATCTGCAAAGGGAATAAAGTGTCGCCATACACATCCCGATGCAGGCAGTTATAGTCCCCCGCGCCGTAACGCAGTAGCAAGGGAGTGGGTCGGGTCTGACCAGCGGCGTGGCATTGGTCGAGGAATGATGAGTGCTGCTCGGGGTATCGGTGTTCGAATCCGAGATTCTCGTTCCAGCAGTTGGCCAGAGGCACAAGGCGACGATAAATATCAGACCTGAGTGCCGCAACAGGCTCGGGCAGCGGGTACGCGAAATACTTGTATTGTCCGGCGCCGAAACCGTGTCGCCTCATATCGATGCACGACCTGAACAAATGTTCCTGAGGGTACGACTCAGCGATGCGCGCGCAGGTGTCCGCTCGCAACAAGCCTGAAAAGACCGTAAACCCATGGTCGTTGATACGTCGCAGATGCTGGGTCCAGTTTTCCGAATCGAGCCTTGATTGCAGCGTAGGGTCGAGCATTGGCGTCCTTCCTTAAATGGCATGCCTTACCCTACGCACACCCTGGGCGCAGCGCCTCCCGTTTATTGCTCCTGAATTCTTCGCTGAACCTAACCTGAACGACCTGCCAAAAACACAAAGCCGATAAAAAACAACTACCCGCATTCAAGAATGAGTATCATTATGTTACGCAGTGTTTCCGGCCTACGACCCGCTGAGACACGTTCACCCTACAGCTTTGACCCGGTGAGATATGCTCGTTCCCTTTTTGATCATGCTGCGCGAAGGCATCGAAGCCGCGCTTATCGTTGGCATTATCGCCAGTTACCTGAAGCAGACCGGCCGCGGCGAGTGGATGCCTGCGGTGTGGATCGGCGTATTTCTGGCTGCCGCGCTGTCGCTGTTCGTCGGTGGCGGGCTTGAGTTGATGAGCGCCGAGTTTCCGCAGAAGCAGCAGGAACTGTTCGAAGGCATCGTCGGCCTGATCGCGGTCGGCATTCTCAGCTCCATGGTGTTCTGGATGCGCAAGGTCGCACGGTCGATCAAACATGCGCTGCACGAATCACTCGACGCTGCCCTCACCGGCTCGAAAAACCAGACCTACGCGCTGATCGCCATGGTGTTTTTCGCCGTGGCCCGCGAAGGCCTGGAAACCGTGTTCTTTCTGCTCGCCGTATTCCAGCAGAGCGAAGGCTCCGGCGCGCCATTGGGCGCCCTGCTCGGCCTGTTGCTGGCAGTCGCTTTCGGCGTGGCCATCTACAGCGGCAGCATGCGCCTCAACCTGAGCCTGTTTTTCCGCTGGACCGGGTTGTTCATTCTGGTAGTGGCAGCGGGCATTCTCGCCAACTCCGTTCAGGCACTGCATGAAGCCGGGGTCTGGAATCACCTGCAGGAAGTGGTCTTCGACATCAGCGCGCTGCTGCCGATGGACGGCCCTGCCGGTTCGGTACTGGCCGGCATGTTCGGTTACCAGGACGCGCCGACGGTCAGCACCCTGAGTGCCTACCTGATTTACCTGATCGGGGCGCTGCTGCTGTTCTTCAAGCCGCACACCCCGACCGCTGGCAAGGTCATGCAGCCAAACACATCTTCTGTTACGAACGAATAAGGGCCTCCATGTCTAACCGTCCCTCAGGGCCTTCCGGGAAAGCCCGGCCGCCCCGTGTCCTGCAATTGGCAGTCGCCGGCTCAGTGATCCTGATGATCGCCGCAGGCGGGCTGTTCTACTACGCCTCGCAGGTTGCGGCGAAAAAGCGCGCGGCCAATGCCGGTACTGAAACCGTGGTCAATATCCACGCCCACAACTGCGAACCGAACGCCTTGACGGTCGCCGCGGGCAACAACGCCTTCCGCATCGTCAACCGCTCGGAGCGCGCCGTCGAATGGGAAATCCTCGATGGCGTGCTGGTGATTGAAGAACGGGAAAACATCGCGCCAGGTCTGAGCCAGGTGATCAATGCCAACCTGGCACCCGGCGATTACGCGATTACCTGCGGTCTGCTGAGTAATCCGCGCGGCACCTTGCACGTCACGCCGACGGCAGAGTCCGACGCCAAGGCCAAGGCGCGTCCGTCCATGACCGCCTTCATCGGGCCGCTCTCCGAGTACCGCGTGTACCTGAGCCTACAGAGCTCGGCGCTGATCAAGGCCGTCACCGCCCTGCAACAGGCCATTGATGCCGGCGACCTGAGCGCTGCTCAAGCGGCCTATCTGCCCGCCCGCGCCGCTTACCAGCGCATTGCACCGGCTGCACAGCGCCTGGCCGAGCTGGACAATGCGATCAATGCCCGCGCCGACTATTACGAGAAACGTGAACAGGACCCCGGCTTCGGCGGCTTTCATCGCATCGAGTACGGCCTTTACGAGCAACACAGTGTCGAGGGCCTGGCGCCGGTCGCACAGCGTCTGCAAACCGATGTTACCCAGCTCAAGCAACAGTTGATGGCGCAATCGCTGGCGCCCGAACAACTGGCGGCCATTGCCACGCGCACACTGCGCAGCCTGGCTGATGTGCGCAGCAACGGCGAAGAGGAACGCTACAGCCACAGCGACCTCAACGGCTTTGCTGCCAACCTGGACGGCACCCGCAAGATCGTCGACCTGCTGCGGCCGTTGCTGGCCCGCAGTGCGGGCGATCTGTTGCAAAAGATCGACGCAGCCATGGCTGATCTGGACACCACGCTCGATGCGTTGAGCAGCGCCGATGGCGGCGTGCGCCCCTACGATCAGGTGGATGAGACGCAGCGTCAGCAGATCGCCGCCAAGGCTGGCGCTCTGGCTGACGCACTCAATGGCATCGACCCGGCACTCGGCCTCTCCGGCCTTTGATTTACTGGAGCACAGCACGATGAAAAATCCGGACAGCAATCCAGAAACAAGCAACGCTCCGGCCTCCCTGCAACGCCGCCGCGTGCTGATGGGGCTTGGCGCTGCAGGGGCCGCGCTGGCTGGCAGCAGCCTGAGTGGCAACGTACTTGCCGCAGCACCTGCACAAGTCGCCGAAGCGCCGAACAGTGAGAAAACGCAGGACCACAACGAGTTTCACGGCCTGCATCAGAGCGGCATCGTCAACCCACGCCCTGCTGCGGGCATGCTGGTGGCATTCGATGTTCTGGCCGCAGACCGTGAGGACCTGGAACGTCTGTTTCGCACCCTGAACGAGCGCATCGCATTCCTGATGACCGGTGGCCCGGTGCCGGAGATCGATCCGAAACTGCCACCGCCGGACTCGGGGATTCTCGGTCCGGTGGTGACCCCGGACAACCTGACCATCACCGTGTCGGTGGGCGAGTCGCTGTTCGACGAGCGTTTTGGTCTGGCCCCGATCAAGCCGAAACGCTTGAGCCGCATGACCGGTTTCCCCAATGATGCGCTGGACCCGGCCAGTTGCCATGGCGACCTGAGCATCCAGTTCTGCGCCAACACCGCCGACAGCAACATCCATGCGCTACGCGACATCGTCAAGAACCTGCCCGACCTGCTGCTGGTGCGCTGGAAACAGGAAGGCACCGTGCCGCCCCAGGCACCGAAGAAACCCGGTCAGCCGCCAGAAAGCGCGCGCAACTTTCTGGGTTTCCGGGATGGCTCGGCGAACCCGGATTCCAACAACCAGAAGACCATGAACGAACTGGTCTGGGTGCAGCCGGGCAGCGACGAACCGGCCTGGTCCGCCAACGGCAGCTATCAGGCGGTGCGCATCATCCGCAACTTCGTCGAGCGCTGGGACCGCACGCCCTTGCAGGAGCAGGAGTCGATTTTCGGCCGCAGCAAAAGCACCGGCGCGCCCATGGACGGCAAAGTCGAGAGCGATGTGCCCAACTACGCAGCCGACCCGGAAGGCAAGAAAACCCGGCTGGATTCGCACATCCGCCTGGCCAACCCGCGTACTGCCGAAAGCCAGCGCAACCTGATCCTGCGCCGCCCGTTCAATTACTCCAACGGGGTGAACAAGAACGGTCAGCTGGACATGGGTCTGCTGTTCATCTGCTACCAGGCCGACCTGGAAAAAGGCTTCATTACGGTACAGAGCCGGCTTAACGGCGAGCCGCTGGAGGAATACCTCAAACCGGTCGGTGGCGGCTATTTCTTCACCCTGCCGGGGGTAACCGGCGACCAGGATTTCATCGGTCGCTCGCTGCTGGCGGCCGTATCGTCCACTCAAAACGCATGACCTATCCACTCCTGACCCGGAAGACCCTCATGAAAAAGACGCCCCTGGCTTTGCTCCTGACCCTTGGCCTGCTCCAGACTCCACTGGCGGCCTTCGCCGCCACCGCGCCGCTGGATCTGGTAGGCCCGGTGTCGGACTACAAGATCTACGTGACCGAGAACATCGAAGAACTGGTCAGCCACACCCAGAAATTCACCGATGCCGTGAAGAAAGGCGACATCGCCACAGCCAAGAAGCTCTACGCCCCAACCCGCGTGTACTACGAGTCGGTCGAGCCGATTGCCGAACTGTTCAGTGACCTGGACGCGTCCATCGACTCACGCGTCGACGATCATGAACAAGGCGTGACGGCGGAAGACTTCACCGGCTTCCATCGTCTGGAATATGCGCTGTTCTCGCAGAACACCACAAAAGATCAGGGCCCTATCGCCGATAAGCTGTTGAGCGACGTCAAGGACCTGGAAAAGCGCGTGGCCGACCTGACCTTCCCGCCGGAAAAAGTCGTCGGCGGCGCCGCAGCCCTGCTGGAAGAAGTGGCAGCGACCAAGATCTCCGGCGAAGAAGACCGTTACAGCCACACCGACCTGTATGACTTCCAGGGCAACATCGACGGCGCGAAGAAAATCGTCGACCTGTTCCGCCCGCAGATCGAACAGCAGGACAAGGCCTTCTCCAGCAAAGTCGACAAGAACTTCGCCACCGTGGACAAAATCCTCGCCAAATACAAAACCAAGGACGGTGGCTTTGAAACCTACGACAAA
>LIDZ01013782.1_pt1 | contig 17219 bp, 12 predicted proteins | sample 644651 | NCBI WGS metagenome assembly LIDZ01 (sample SAMN03856242, study PRJNA289617) | food metagenome | isolation source: wine grapes on drying loft during traditional withering process | host: Vitis vinifera cv. Corvina | place: Italy: Gargagnago di S. Ambrogio di Valpolicella | collected 2014-01 | reverse complement strand
GACGCAGTCAACACTTGGCATTATCACACCCGCCATCGGCTCGTCACCGCACACGCCGGGTGCCAGCACAAAGCGCCACAGCGGGCTCACCAGGTAAGCATCCAGCCACCGCTCGCCCATTTGGGCCTGGCTACGGCGCAAGCCAGCCGCGAGCCAGCAGTCCCAGCGCTGAATGAAACCCTGAGGTAGATCACGACTGACGAAATCGCCGCGACTGGCCAGCTTGCCGTAGAAGCCTGGCTGACTCATAGCCGCTCCGGCAGGCTGAACCCTGCGATCAGGCGATTCCTGAAGGGGTTGAAGGCACTGTTGGCACGCAGTTCGTAGGCAATACTCGCTCCCTCGACGCGCAAGCGCAGGGTGAACCTATCGGGAGAACCAGCGTTACTCAAATCGGACTGCTCCAGCAGGCGAAATAACGCCCACGGGCCTTCCAGGGTTACACCAGAGCGGCCACTCGGAGGTGGAGGTTCGATGCTCAGGCGTACCCCACCCAGGCCGCTGGCGCTCGGCCATTGCAATGCCGTCGGCCGAGCAGGCCCGTGGTCATAGTTGAGCCGCTGCCCATCGAGGTCGAGATTGAATTGCGTGATGGCTGTGTCCATTGCCACGGGCTTGAGCTCGAAGCGCACCCCGGGTTGAGTACCGCCGTTACGAAAGTAGGCATCACGGATCGACGCGGCGCGTTGAAAGGTCTGTAGCACGCCCGGAGCAATCCCCAGGCGCTGCGCAGCGCCCGGCTGCCAGCGCCAGGTGGGTGCCGAGGTATCGACATAAGGCTGCAAGTACTTGCGAAAGTAGTTGTCCATCACGCCGCCGGCGCCGAAGAACTGGCCGAAATCATCCAGTGTGGCGTCGCGGCTGCTGCTGGAGACCAAGGGATAGCGGCCCGCCAGCGATTGGCGATAGACGTTAAGCACCTCGCTGGTCCAAGCGCTGTTCAGTTGCGCACGCACGCCCCCCATCATGCTGTTGGTGGTGGCGTTGACCACCGACTTGACCAGCCCCTGTACAAGTGGCGGCTCGCGCTGGGCAGTCAGGCTCACCCGGGCTGCGGCGGCGCTGGTCTGGTTCTTGGCCTCGCCTAGCATCGCCTCGCCGCTGGCGCCTACCATGGCGCTGACCTGAACATACAGGGCATTGATGTCAGCCAGCAGGGCGTCGACGGGGGCGGGGTCGTCTTGGTTCTTTCCGACCATGGCACTGAGTTCGGCAAAGTGCGTGCTTACCGGATCCTCTTCCGTAGCCTGACTTGGCGCGGCGGCAGGCGCCTGTCCGACCAGCGTGCCGAGCTTTTGCTTAAGCTTGTCGACGCCGCTGTCTGTGGTAGCGTCCAAGGCGACAGCAGCTTGGTCCGACTGCTGAAGGTCAGTTTCGCGGGCGACTGCCTGCAGCAGTTTTTTCAGTGGTGATGTTGGCCCGGAGATCACTCGCAGCACATCTGCCGCTTGGGCGACATTAGTCACCGGTACGAAGTCGATGTCGCCTAGCAGTGCGTCCCATTGACGGATGTAGTCTTGGAAATACAAGCGCTGCACATCCGTGGCCAGTTCGCTTGCGCCCTGTTGCTGTGCCTGGCCCTCGCCCAGCACCCATTGTTCTTCGGCCAATGCGGTAGCCTGGTTAAGGCTGCTGCGAAGGAATGCCTTGCGGTAGCCCAGAGCGGTAAAGAAGCCGCTCAATGGCGCATTCAAAGGTTGACCACTCTTGCGCACGAACACCAGTGCTGCATCGCGCCCGGCAGCATCGCTAAGACGCCAGTCGGCCAAGCCTGCGGGCAGTGGCTGGCGCTTGACCCGGTCATAGACGCGCTGCGCCACAGGCAACTGCTGCAGTTGGCGACGCAGGTCATCGATCAGATTGTCATCCAGCCGCGCGGAGGGTGGTTGGCGGTCGAACAGCGCCTGCAAATGTTGGTTGAGGGCCTGACGCTGTTGCGGCGCAAGATCGCGAGACAGGCTCTGCTCCCAGTCCAGTCCGATCCAGGCCTTGATGAACGCCGCATCGTAGTGCTCATGATCAGCCAGCATCAGGTAGGCCTTGAGGCCTTCGTAGCGAAAATCCGATGAGCCGCCGCTGCGCAGTTGCTCTTCGATGCGGCTGACCAGGCGAGGGGCGAACACGGCGATCAGTAGCTTGCGGTATACGCTTGAGGCTTCACTTTCGAGCATGTCGCCTTGGTACAGCCCCAGACCTCGTGCCCAATTCGGTGGGTCATCGGCCAAGTGCCGGGTAGCATTGAGCAGCGGCAGTACGGCCAGCACATCGCGTTGTGCCGGGCTGAGGGCTTGCACCGCCTGCCCCAGTGGTGCCACCCGTTGATCGACCTGGGCGATGTAGGTCTGGTTGGCGCGGTAGCTGGCCATCCATAGAGCGCCAACCACTATAACCAAAGCCACGCTCGCGGCCAGTGCCCCGCGTGCCAGCCATTTGCGTCGCGCTTCTACTGCTGGGTTGCTGCCTACCAGTCCTCGTTCAGCAAAGGCGACATCGGTAAACAAGCGTTGAATGAAGTAACTACGCCCCGAGCTAGCCTGCCGCGCCAAGTGCTGGCGATCAAGGTTCATGCTTTGCGCCATGGCCCCGATCAGGCGGTCGATAGGGCTGCCTTCTTGGGTGCCACTGGTGAAGTAGACACCGCGCAACAACACTCTTCCTTCAAAGGGGTTGGGGCGAAATACACCCTGTAAGAGTTCTTCCAGGGTCGTTCTAAGGGCACTGAACTGCTGCGCGAAACCGTAGATCAAGTTACGTCGCGCTGGATCGCGCTCCTGCTGCAGGCGCTCCACGAGGCGTTCATTGAGGCGTTGCTCTAGCGCGGCGAGTTCAGCCGGCAGCTGGGCGAGCGGACCATCGCCGTGCTTGCCGTCGTCAAGGTTGAAGGTCATGCCCCAGACTTGCGCGCGTTCTTCTTTGTTCAGGTTATCGAAGAACTCCATGAAGCCTGGTACCAGGTCGAGTTTGGTCAGCATCAGGTAGATCGGCAGACGGACGCCCAGCTGCGTGTACAGCTCCTGGATTCGCGCTCGAATGGCGGCCGCATGGGCGGCTCTTTCAGCGTCGCTGGCCAGCAGCAGATCGGACAAGCTGATGGCTACGAAGGCGCCATCGATCGGCCGCCGTGGGCGCTGGGTTTTCAACAAATCGAGAAAACCCGTCCATGCAGCTTTATCGATGCTGGCGTGGCTGTCTTGGGTGGTGTAGCGCCCTGCAGTGTCGAGCATTACGGCCTGGTCGGTGAACCACCAGTCGCAGTTGCGGGTTCCGCCCACACCCTGCACCGCGCCCTGGCCCATTTGCGCTGCCAGTGGAAAATCAAGTCCAGAATTGACCAGCGCGGTGGTCTTGCCCGAGCCGGGCGGGCCGATAATCACGTACCAAGGCAGCTCATAGAGGCTGCGCTTTTCGTCGCCTCCGAGGCGTGCTTTTTTGAGCAGCGCGAGGGCTTCGGCCATCCGCTCTTTAAGAGTTGCCAGCTCGTCGGCCGAGGCAATGCTGTCTGGATCGGGTGGAGTATCGGCTGCCAGGCTGGCAAGCACCTTGGCTGCTTGGCGATGGTCCTGCACGGTGCGCCAGATGCGATAGGTCAGCCAAGCACTGAACAGCAGGATAATTAACGCCCAGCGCCGACCTTCCGGCACCAGTGCCTCAAGCAACGGACCGATAAACCAGATGATCAGGCTCAGGGCAGTAAGCCCCAGCGCCGGAATGATCCAGCGCACGACAAATGCAAACACGGCCTTCACTCGACCCCCTCCGCAAACACAGTAATTTCAACCCGGCGATTGCGCGCACGGCCCTCGGCGGTGGAGTTTGCCGCCAGTGGTTCGGTGTCGCTGCGGCCCTCGGCGGTGAAGCGCTCGGCCTGTCCGGTCTTTGCTGCGAGCAGTTGTTGCACCTGCGCCGCGCGCGCTTGGGACAGCTTCCAGTTGGACGGGAAGCGCAGGGTGGCGATTGGTTGGTTGTCGCTGTGGCCGGTGATCAGCACACGGCCCTTGACCTTAGCGATGGCGTCAGCAATACGCAGCATCAACGGCTGGAAATCATCCTTGATAGTGGCGCTGGCCGAGGGAAACAGCTCGTCTCCACGCAGCGTGACGATCGAGCGATCGACCGCATCGGTCACGCTTACGCGCCCGGCGCGGATGTCGTCGACGAGGAAACCGGCCAGACGCGGACGCTCAACGATTTTAGGCTGCTGACGCGGACGCTCGAGGGCCTGCACCGGGATGTCGCCCAAGGCGTGGATATTCTTGAAAACGGGTTCTGCATCGGCGGCAAGTTTCAGGCGCAACCCCAGCAACAACAGCAACAAGATGGCCACGGCAATGGCCAGGCCGACCCAAGGTGGCAGAAACTGGGTAAGCCGATCACGGCTGACCGGGCTAGGGTGCCAGTGCGGAGACAGTTCGCGTTCATGCTCGCCCCGGGCGTTGCGAATGGCTGCGCTGGTGCGTTCGCGCAGCGCCTCAAGCTGGCTGCGGCCATCGTTGACGACGCGGTAGCGCCCTTCGAAACCTAGGCAAATGCACAGATACAACAATTCGAGAAGGTACAAGCGCTCCCGCGGGCTTTGCAGGCAATGGTCCAGAAGTTGGAAGACCTTTTCACCACCCCAGGCTTCGTTGTGTACCGTGATCAGAAGGCTTTGCTTGCCCCAGTCGCTACTGCTGCCCCAAGGCGTGCTCAGCACGGCTTCGTCCAATGCAGTACACAGTGCGTAGCGCCCGAGCAATGCGTCGTTGCGGGCGATTCCTGCGGCTTGGGCGCGCTCTTCGAACTGCCTCAGGCACGTCAGCAGTTGCGCCCGCAGGCTGGCAGGTGCTGGGTGAGCCAGGGTGTTACGCAATCGGGTGAGCAGCGCGAGTAGTGGTCCGGCGGCTTGCTCCAGCGGGTTCAAGCCTAGCGCGTGGCTGGCCACGGGAGGTTGACTGGGCAGCGTCAAGGCGGGCGTCGGCTGGTCAGATGGCGGCGTACTGCGACCACCTGGGCGTGGCATGATCAGGGTGCGGTCGTTGTTGAAGCTATCGTTCGAGGTCATCTGCACTCAGCCCCTGATCGCCCAGAATGCCAGGCTCAGCCCCGGGAATTGCCCAGCGATATGGAAGGCGAAACCTCCGGACTGGCTCAGCTCTTGCCAGTGTTCGCTGCCACGATCCAGCTCGTAGTAGGTCGAGCCTGCGTGGTAAGGCAATTGCCGCGGTGCGACCGACAGCGGCAACAGGGCGATACCCGAGAGCTGCAGATTGACCAGATTACGAATGCTTTCCACCGAGCCCACTTTGCTTTGCTGCGGGAAGCGGGCGCGTAGGGTTTCGCCCGGCACGTCGGCACGCACTACCAGAACGAAACTTGCGTTTTCGATCAGGCTGCGATCTGCAAGGCCCACATGTATGCCGTAAGCCTTCTCGATCAGAGGAATAGGCGTGGCCTTGCTGTCGATGACCATCGACAGTGCCTCACGCAGGGCCAGTATCACCGGCTCGAAGCTCAAGGCCAGATTGTCGTGTTGATACAGGGGGAATTCTTCTGCGCGGCGCTGGCTGCGGGTAAAGGTCGAGAACTCGCCGGCGAGGCTCACTAGCTCACTGAACAGGCGTTCTGGGTGCAGCGGACTAATGCGCGCGAGGTGAGCAATCAGTGGTTGGGCACGATTAACCAGCTGCAAGAGCATGAAGTCGGCGATTTCCGAAGCGCCGCCGGCGTTGCTGGCAACCACCCGCCCTGCTAGGCCTTCACCCCGCTGATGCAGCAGGCCCAGCAACTCGCGGACAAAACCGTGGAGGGGCTTGCTGGAGGTGGTATCGAGCAGTGGCGAAATGTAGGCGTCGTCTAGAATCAACGCGCGATCGGCCCGTTTTTCCTTGATCCGTACAACGCCGATCGCCGAGTGATCTGCCAGGCCGTCCTGCTCGGTGAGCAAGCGCAGGGCGCGGGAACCTACCGCGACTGGCGCACGATTCTCAAACGCGGCATTGTCGTCACGGACCTCGCGGATCAGGCTCTGGTAGCGGGCACCGGCTGCCTCGGCCTCGTCATCGACGGTGTCGCGCACGCCTGCTCGCTTGAGCGGCAGCGCCAAATAAACCAGCCCATCGCGAAGGTGCTCGTCGATGTCCAGCGGTGCTGGTGCCGGATCATCCAGTGGGATGTTGAAAGGCGTGCCGTCGGGCAGCAGGCCGCGGGCCGTAAGGATGGCCAGCTTGCCTTGAGCAAGCAGGGCCTGGTCCAGCTGCAACTCGGAAAACCCCCAGGCACCAGCGCCGAAAGGACGGCTGCGGGCTTCGATCAGCGTTTCCAGATAACGATCATGCTGTTGGAAATGCTGGGGGCGTAAGAACATGCCTTCCGACCACACCACTCGATTGTTCCAGGACATGGGGTTTCCTTTGCGCTAGGGGGCAACTACGGCGGCGCTGCGAACGGCGCGCACATCGAGGCTTATCTGAATTTCACCACCCTGGCCGGGTGTGACCGGTATGACGTCGCGCCACACGGCGCGGTCGAGCTCGCGATATCCCACGACCAAGCCAAGCTGGCGAGTCGTGGGATCGAGCTGGCGGCTGACTTTTTGATATTCGCCGGGCTGGATCAGCACTTCGTCCTGGGCGACGAGATCGTTGCCCAAGGTTGCCCGAGCCTGGTCGGCCAAGGCGAAGTAGTCGGCGCGCGCGAATACCGCTGCGCTTTTCAACTCGAACAGGCGCACGCGCACCGGCGCGGACTGGCCATCAGCACCGGGGTTGAGGCCGGCAATGGCCTGCACGTGCAGTATCAGCTCCGTGGGTGCCGGGATTGGTGCGTTGCTTACCGGCTGCTTGGCGCAGGCCATCAGCAGCATCGCAGCTGCTGTGGCCAGCAAAACCTTCAATCTCATCCTTTGTCCTTACTGACAAATAACTATCCGTTTGATCCTGTGACGCTCAACCCTGACGCTGCCGAGCGCTGTGTGCCTCGTAGGCTCGACTGAATTCGCGGCCGAAAAGGTCTTGAAAATCGTCTTCGGCCTCGCCTGCGATCTGGCTATAGAGCTCCGTAAATTGTTGCCAGTAGCGCGCCTGCCGAGGACCGCTGAGCAATCCCGCTAGGCCGCCTGGACTTTCCAGGCGCGCTTGCAGGGCGCTCGGTTCGAAGCGTTTGAGCAGTTGGCCGATGGCCGCTTGAACCCCAGCCATGACCGCCAACTGATGCGCTTTGAGGTCGTCGAAGCTATCGCGGACGGCTTGATCTGGGGCCATAAAGGCCTGGTTACCTTGCCTCAACAGCAGCAGCAAAGCCTCGTCGGCGTTCGGCGCAAATTTCAGCGGGTTGTTTTCGAGCGGCTGGATCAGTGTCTGCTGCATGCGGAACTCGCCCTTGAGGCTGGCCCGCGCCCGCAGCACGTCGATCAAGCCTTCGACCATCAACCGATAGCTGCGCCCCAAGCTGTGCATCTGCGCCTTGGCTTGCTGAGTATCGAGGCGCAGATGGCCAATGCCCGCGCCGTCAAGGAAAGCAGAGAGCAGGTCGTCGCTGCTTTCAATGTTTGCCGCCGAGGGGTCGGCCGGCGTTACCTGGGGCGCAATGGCCGGTTTGTTATGCGCAGCTGCGGCTTGGGGCGCTGCTACGGGGGCAGGCGTTGGTGTCAGGTCAGCGACTACCGGGGGTGCAGTCGGCCCCGCTGCCAGAGGCGCAGGGATGGGTAGCGGCGCACTCATATCGGCGACTGCGCCCGGCCAATCCCAGTCCTCAGGGATCAAATCGGTAGGCGCTGGCGCGGCGGCAGGTGCAGGGGAGGCGCTCGCCACTGGTGGCCGAAAGTCATGCTGCTGGGCTGGCAGATGATCCGGTTGAGTTACCGCCGGCACTGGCACTGGAGTAAGGAAATCAAACAGATCGGGCAGGGTATCCATGGCCGACGCATGTTCGAATTGCGCGGCCAGGCGTACAGGCGCGGGGGCCGCTGGCCGGCTGCCCATCAACGCCTCGAAACTCATTGGATCGGTGCCGGGCATTGCACTAACGGGGTCGAACGCCTGAAGTTGTTTTATGCGTGCCTGGATTTCGTAATCACCAATGCGGATAACTTCGCCATCGGTAATGCGCTCGCTGTTTCCCCGACGCAAACGAATACAAGAAGTAACAAACTCAACGCCATTGGTGCTGTTGTCAGTCAACGTGTAATTGCCGTCGCTGTATTGAATAGTGCAGTGGCTAGTGGAAATGAGCCGATCCGGATCTGGTAAGACCCAATCATTGTCAGGGCCGCGGCCTATTTGCAAGATGCCACTGTCGAGCGTCATCTCCGAACATTGCCCCGGAGTGATCTTGTGATAACTGGTAATAACCAAGTGCAGTGACATCAAGCCTCCGTGCTACGTCTCGCGGTCCGTCGAATGCGAAAATTTGTCGCATGATCTATGGCTAAATTCGGATATTTCCCAGCAAATTGCGGCCATCTTGCAAGCTTTGCACGATTCGTGGTGAGGATCTGAAAGATCCTCCGCTGGGTCCGACCGGCGCATAGCATACCTTGACATTCGAGTATGACTACACCAAAAATGTCGAACTTCGTACAATGCGATGGTAGCCCGGTAATAGCACCGGTTTATTTGGCGCGTTCTCAGCTCAATCTCGAGTTTGGGGCTTTCGTGCTAAAACCTGCTTGCCAGCAGGCGATAAGGAGATCGGATTTTGGTGGATGTCGCGTTCCTGCTCGAGCCTGTTTCAGGGGATTTGCCTTGTGGCGAAGACCTCGAGTACGACCCAACTTTCTTGCAATTGGAACGCGATGCAGTGGGTCAGCCTGAGCGTATCATGGGCGATGCTGTTCTGGCCGCCGAGCCGGTGCAGTGGCGCACTGTTCGCCAACAAAGCGAGCAACTTCTGCAGCGCAGCAAAGACCTGCGAATCGCCCATTTCCTTTTGCAAAGCGCGTTGGCGATTGAAGGCCTTGGTGGCTTGGCTGACTCTCTGACGCTAGTGCACCAATTGCTACTGCGGCACTGGGCCGACCTGCACCCGCAACTCGATGCGGATGATGCCAACGACCCAACCCTGCGCCTCAACGCGCTGATGAGCCTGGCTGGCGAACCCACCCTAAATCTATTGCGCGAAACGCCGCTGGTACGTTCGCGGGTGTTCGGAAGTATCAGCTTGCGCGCTGCAGCCAATGCCAGTGGCTTTCAGCATTTCCAAGGAGAGAGTCTGAGCAGCGATCAGCTCAGTGCCGCCCTTCAGGACGCCGATGCGCAGACGCTCCAAGCCAGCCGCGAAGCGCTCGCGCAAGCACGTCAAGGGTTGCACAACATTGAACAATTGCTCGGCGAGCACTTGGGTGTGGGGCAGGGTGTCAGCTTTGAGGCCCTCGACCGCCAGTTGAAGCTAGCCCAGCAGATTCTTGGTGCGGGCGCAGCCCCTGAACTGGTTGCGACCAACGAATCTCAGGGCGCCGAGGCAACCGATGCGCCGCTTTCCCCCGGCGAGTCGCGGGCCAGTGCCGATATCAACAACCGCGACGATGTGCTGCGCCAGTTGCAGCATATTCTCGATTATTACACCCAACACGAACCGTCCAGCCCGGTGCCTGTGCTGCTCAACCGTGCTCGGCAGCTGGTCAGCGCCGATTTTGCCGCCATCGTGCGCAATCTGATACCTGACGGCATGTCCCAATTCGAAAATCTGCGTGGTCCCGACGCTGACTAGCGTTGTCGATCTCGTCGTTCAGTCAGCGGCCGGCTTTACCAGCAGGCCATGACCTCAAAGGGTCGCTCAAGCGACAAGGAGGAGCACCGTGGCCACTACCAGTTCCCAGAAGTTCATCGCGCGCAACCGCGCCCCGCGCGTCCAGATCGAATACGACGTCGAGTTGTACGGCGCTGAAAAAAAGGTCCAGCTGCCGTTCGTCATGGGCGTCATGGCTGATCTTGCCGGCAAGCCAGAAGAGCCCCTGGCTGCTGTTGCCGAGCGCAAGTTTCTGGAAATCGACGTCGATAATTTCGATTCGCGACTCAAGGCCATGAAGCCACGCGTGGCGTTCCATGTACCAAACGAGCTGACCGGTGACGGCAATCTGAGTGTGGACATTACCTTTGAGGGCATGGACGACTTCAGCCCGGCCGCTGTGGCTCGCAAGGTCGACTCGCTGAACAAACTGCTCGAAGCGCGCACGCAACTGGCCAATCTGCTGACTTACATGGACGGCAAAACCGGCGCCGAAGACGTGATTCTCAAGGCCATCCAGGACCCCGCGCTGCTCCAGGCCTTGGCCAGCGCGCCTAAATCCCGGGATTCCGAGCCCAACACCTGATCAGGATGACCCCCAATGTCCGAGTTGATGAAAGATGCTCAGCCGCCAGCGGCGGCGACTGAGCAGACCAACGATTTCGCTTCGCTGCTGCTGCAGGAATTCAAGCCCAAGACCGAGCGCGCTCGCGAAGCGGTCGAGACGGCAGTACGTACCTTGGCCGAACAGGCTCTGGCGCAGACCAGCCTGATCTCCAATGATGCCATTACCTCGATCGAGTCGATCATTGCGGCCATCGATGCCAAGCTGACCGCGCAGGTCAATCAGGTGATCCACCACCCCGAGTTTCAGCAGCTCGAAAGCGCTTGGCGTGGCCTGCATTACTTGGTCAATAACACCGAGTCAGACGAGCAGCTGAAAATCCGCGTGCTCAATATCGCCAAGCCAGAGCTGCACAAGACCCTGAAGAAATTCAAGGGCACGGCCTGGGACCAGAGCCCACTGTTCAAGAAAATGTACGAAGAAGAGTACGGCCAGTTTGGCGGCGAGCCTTACGGTTGCCTGGTGGGCGACTACTACTTCGATCAGTCGCCACCCGATGTCGAATTGCTAGGTGAGCTGTCCAAGGTCTGCGCTGCTATGCACGCGCCCTTCATCGCAGCGGCCGCGCCCACCGTAATGGGCATGGGCTCGTGGCAGGAACTGTCCAATCCACGGGACCTGACCAAGATTTTCAGCACCCCTGAGTATGCTGGCTGGCGCTCGCTGCGCGAATCCGAAGACGCACGCTACATCGGCTTGACCATGCCGCGCTTCCTTGCGCGCCTGCCGTACGGCGCCAAGACTGATCCAGTCGAAGCGTTCGCCTTTGAGGAGAACACCGACGGCGCTGACAGTAGCAAATACACTTGGGCTAACGCCGCCTATGCCATGGCCGTGAACATCAACCGTTCGTTCAAGCACTACGGCTGGTGTTCGCGTATCCGTGGTGTGGAATCCGGTGGTGAAGTTCAGAATTTGCCAGCCCACACGTTTCCGACTGATGACGGTGGGGTGGACATGAAGTGTCCGACTGAAATCGCGATCTCAGACCGCCGCGAGGCGGAACTGGCCAAGAACGGCTTCATGCCTTTGCTGCACAAGAAGAACACCGATTTTGCTGCTTTCATCGGCGCTCAGTCGCTGCAAAAGCCGGCTGAATACGACGATCAGGACGCTACCGCTAATGCCAACCTGGCGGCGCGCCTGCCGTACCTGTTCGCCACCTGCCGCTTTGCGCACTACCTCAAGTGCATCGTGCGCGACAAGGTCGGCTCGTTCAAAGGGCAAAACGAGATGCAGGCCTGGCTACAGGACTGGATTCTCAACTACGTCGATGGTGATCCGGCGCATTCAACCGAGACCACCAAGGCCCAGCACCCCTTGGCAGCTGCCGAGGTAGTCGTCGAGGAGGTCGAGGGGAATCCGGGTTACTACAACTCCAAGTTCTTCCTGCAACCACACTATCAGCTCGAAGGCTTGACCGTGTCGTTGCGCCTGGTCTCGAAGCTGCCGTCGGCCAAAAGCGCCTGATCCACTTTTGCCTGCGTGGGTCAACGGGGCTCACGCATTCATACCCACATGAATTCCAGGAGGAATAATGGCTGTAGATATGTTCATCAAGATCGGGGACATCAAAGGCGAGTCTTACGACACCGCGCATAAAGATGAAATCGACGTGCAGACCTGGGCCTGGGGCATGAGCCAAAGCGGTTCCATGCATATGGGCAGCGGCGGCGGTGCCGGCAAGGTCAATATGCAGGATCTGTCGTTCACAAAATATGTCGACAAATCGACACCTAACCTGATGATGGCCTGCTCCAGCGGTAAACATTATCCGCAAGCTACCCTTGCTGTCCGCAAGGCCGGCGGAGAGAGCCAGATCGAGTACATGATCATTACGCTCAAGGAAGTGATGATCTCGTCCGTGAGCACCGGAGGCAGTAGCCACGATGATCGCTTGAGCGAAACCATCACACTTAATTTTGCCCAGGTGCTGGTCGATTATCAGCCGCAGAAAGCCGACGGTGCGAAAGACGGTGGCCAGGTCAAGTACGGCTGGAACATCCGCGAGAACGTCAAGATCTGACGTGCCCGGCAACCGTCGCCACTAAAGCGTCGGTTGCCATTTCTTTGCTCTGCCCCTTCGGTGCCTGAACCATGGCCACGCCCTCTGCCGCCCTGATGTCCCGCGAGCGTTTGCAGCCTTCGCTGCTCGATCGCCTGAGCGACGACCGCCCCGGCGACTTGCACGAGTCCGCCGAGCAGCGCTCGCTGTCGCTCAATCAGCTCAAGGACTCGGTATTGCGCGACCTGGGCTGGCTGCTCAACAGCACGTGCCTGCTGGATTCAGATGCCAGTCAGAACACCCCCGCCGGATCATCGGTGATCAATTTTGGCTTGCCTGCACTGGCTGGCAACTGTGTGTCCAACGTCGACGTCGAGGCGCTGGAACGGATCATTCGTCAGGCCATCATTCGTTTCGAACCGCGCATCCTCGCCGCTAGCGTGCGGGTCAAGGCCTGCATGAAGCCAGACGAAATGAACCACAACGGCTTGAGCTTTGCTATCGAGGGTGATCTCTGGGCGCAGCCGGTGCCGCTGCGACTACTGTTGCAAACTGACCTTGACCTGGAATCCGGCAACGTTCGAGTAGCTCAGGCTGAACGGAGGCGCACATGAATCCGCGCCTGCTGGAACTGTATAACCAAGAGCTGCAGCACGTACGCGATAGCGCGGCGGAGTTTGCCCAGGAATACCCCAAAATTGCGGGCCGCCTGGCGCTCAATGGCACAGACTGCGCCGATCCGTATGTAGAGCGACTACTGGAAGGCTTTGCTTATCTGACTGCCAGGGTGCAGCTCAAGCTGGATGCCGAATACCCGACCTTCACCCATAATTTGCTGGAGGTCGCCTACCCGCATTATCTGGCGCCGACGCCGTCGATGACGGTGGTGCAGTTCAATCCAGATACCGAAGAGGGCACGCTGGGCGCGGGGTTCACCCTCAAGCGCGGCGTGGCGTTGCGCGCGACCTTGGGTCGTGACAGCCAGACCTGCTGCGAGTACCGCACCGCTCACCCGGTAACGTTATGGCCGCTGCACGTGGCCCAGGCGCAATACTTCAGCAATCCCCAAGCGGTATTGGGGCGGCTGGCCAGCGCTGAACGTGACGCCCGAGCTGGGTTACGCATTACGTTGCGCACCGGCAGCGATCTGGCGTTTGCTGCGCTTGGCCTGGATACTTTGCCGTTGTACCTGCACGGTGCCGACGAGCTACCTTTTCAGCTGTATGAACACTTGCTTGGCAACACGTGTGCGATTTTTGCCCGCGAACCGGGCAGTGACTGGGTAGAACGACTGCCGGCTGACAGCCTTCGAGCGCGCGGATTTGACGATGTCGATGCGGCGTTGCCGGCAGTGCCGCGGGCGTTTCAGGGTTACCGCCTGTTGCAAGAGTACTTCGCGTTGCCGCAGCGCTTTTTGTTCGTAGAGTTTGCCGGGCTGCAGCGGGCCATCAGTCGCTGTAAAGGCCAGGTGCTGGAGCTGATCGTGCTGTTCGATCGTCAGGAGAAGGCACTGGAAGGCCAGGTCACTGCCGAGCAGTTCAAGCCGTTCTGCGCGCCAGCGATCAATTTGTTTGCCCGCCGCCTTGACCGTATTCATCTGTCCGACCGGGTTCACGAGCACCATGTGATCGCCGATCGTACCCGACCTATGGATTTTGAGGTGCACTCGCTGACTGACGTCGCCGGCCATGGCACCGGGCCCGAGCAACCGTTTCTTCCTTTCTATGCAGTGCGGGATGCGTCGCGCTATGGCCGTGATCAGGCGTATTACATCGTACGCCGTGAGCCGCGGGTGCTTTCCAGCATGCAGCGTCGGACCGGCCCGCGTTCCAATTACGTGGGCAGCGAAACGTTCGTCAGCTTGGTTGACCCCGCTCAGGCGCCTTATCGTCACGACCTGCGGCAACTGGGCGTGGGGGCGTTATGTACCAATCGCGACTTGCCGTTATTCATGAACATCGGCATCGGTAGCACCGATTTCACCCTGTCCGACAGCGCCCCGGTGCTGTCGGTGCGCTGCCTGGCCGGTCCCAGCCGCCCCCGTGCGAGCCATGCCCACGATGGTAAGGCTTGGCGGCTTATCAGCCAGTTGTCGCTCAATTATCTTTCGCTGAGCGAGCATGGGCAGGGCGCTGCCGCGTTGCGCGAGCTTTTACGCCTGTATGGTGACGACAAGGATTCGGCCCTGCAGTTACAGATTGAAGGGTTGCGCGAGGTCAGCGCCAAAGCCTGTACTCGGCGCCTGCCGATGCCGGGGCCAATCGTCTTCGGGCGTGGCCTGGAGATCACCCTGACCTTTGACGAAAACGCCTTTCGCGGTACCGGAGTATTTCTTCTGGGGGCGGTGTTCCAGCGGTTCCTGGCGCGCTACGTGTCAATCAACAGCTTTACCGAGACGGTAATCCAGACCACCGAACGCGGCGAGATCATGCGATGGAAAGCCCAACCCGGCTGTCGACCAACCCTGTGAGCAGTCAGGCCGACATGCAGGCAGCGCCTTGGGACTACGATTTTTTCCAAGCGCTGCGCCGTATTGAATGCGAAGCCGCGCAGCTGCCACGTATCGGCCATTCACGACGCCTGTTCGAAGACCCGTTGCGCCTGGGGCAGCGGGCAGACTGCACCTTTGCACCGTCCACTCTCGCGTCGCTGACGCCAGACCCTGACGGCGGCATACCGCACCTGGAGCAGTTCTTCTTTGGTCTCGGTGGCCCCAACGGCCCTATGCCCCTGCAATTGACCGAGTATGTGCGCGACCGTGAGCGCAATCTGGGCGACAGCACGGCCAAGCATTTTTTCGATCTGTTCCACCACCGTCTGCTGAGCTTGTTCTATCGCGCCTGGGCAGAGGCCCGGCCGACAGTCAGCCATGACCGGCCCGATGATGATTACTGGTCGGCACGGTTGGCGGCGTTCAGCGGTCGCGGCATGAGCAGCCTGCTGGGCCATGGACCTCTCAACGACAGCGCAAAGTTTCACTACAGCGGCCATCTTGCTGCTCAGACCCGTTATCCCGACGGCCTGCGTGCAATCCTGTCCGAGTATTTCGGGGTGCCGGTCGTGGTGGAGGAATATGTCGGCCAGTGGCTGGCGCTGCCCGAGAACAACCGGCTGGGCATCGAGCAATGCCGCCTTGGCGAAGACCTGTGCCTGGGCAGTCATGTCTGGGATCGCCAACACAAATTCCGTCTGCGCGTAGGGCCTCTGTCGCTGGAGCGCTACATGGCCTTGCTGCCCGGCGGCGCATTGCTTGTCGAGCTGGCGGCCTGGGTCCGTGAGTGTCAGGGCGACGAGCTTGACTGGGATCTCAACCTGGTGCTGGAGCACGGCCAGGTACCGCCGGCCAGGTTGGACGGTACCTGCCGACTGGGCTTCAACACCTGGCTAGGCGCCCCTGATGCAGACGCCGCCGACCTGCTTCTGTCCCGGCATTACGCCGATTCTCCAATCGAAAAGGACTCCTCCCATGGGTGATATCAGCCGCGCCGCGCTGTTTGGCAAACTCAACAGCGTCGCCTACAAGGCCATCGAAGCGGCCACGGTGTTCTGCAAGCTGCGGGGCAACCCCTATGTCGAGCTGGCCCACTGGTTTCATCAATTGCTGCAGCTGCAGGACAGCGATCTGCATCGCATCATCCGCCAGTTCAGCCTCGATCCGGCGCGTCTGGCTCAAGGCTTGACCGAGGCGTTGGATCGCCTGCCCCGCGGGTCCACCTCAATCACCGATCTGTCATCCCAGGTCGAGGAATCAGTGGAACGAGGCTGGGTCTACGGCAGCCTGATGTTTGGCGAAAGCCAGGTGCGCAGCGGCTACCTGTTGATCGGTATCCTCAAGACTCCCAGCCTGCGCCACGCGTTGTCGGGATTGTCAGTCGAGTTCGACAAGATAAAGGTCGAGACCCTGACCGAACGCTTTGCCGAATACGTGGATGGCTCGGCCGAAACAGACCTGAGTGCTACCGATGGGTTCAATGTTGCAACGCCCGGGGAAGCTAGCGGTGCGATCGCCCCCAGCGTGCTGGGCAAGCAGGAAGCCCTCAAGCGCTTTACCGTCGACATGACGGAGCAGGCCCGCAGCGGCAAGCTGGACCCGATCGTTGGACGTGACGACGAGATTCGTCAACTAGTAGATATCCTCATGCGCCGCCGGCAGAACAACCCCATGCTTACCGGGGAAGCGGGGGTGGGCAAGACTGCCGTTGTCGAAGGGTTCGCCCTGCGAATCGTTGCCGGGGACGTCCCGCCAGCCCTAAAGGATGTCGAGCTGCGCAGCTTGGATGTCGGCCTGCTGCAAGCAGGCGCCAGCATGAAAGGCGAATTCGAACAACGTTTGCGCCAGGTCATCGAGGACGTGCAAGCCTCGCCCAAGCCGATCATCCTGTTTATCGATGAGGCCCACACGCTGGTCGGTGCCGGGGGCTCTGCCGGCACCGGTGATGCCGCCAACCTGCTCAAGCCAGCCCTGGCCCGTGGCACACTGCGCACCGTAGCTGCTACCACGTGGGCAGAATACAAGAAACATATCGAAAAAGACCCTGCTTTGACCCGACGCTTCCAGGTGGTGCAGGTCGAAGAGCCCTCCGAGCGCAAGGCCTTGCTGATGATGCGCGGTGTGGCCTCGGCTATGGAAAAACACCACCAGGTGCAGATCCTCGACGAAGCATTGGAGGCTGCGGTCAAGCTGTCCCATCGCTACATTCCGGCGCGCCAGTTGCCCGACAAATCCGTGAGTCTGCTAGACACCGCCTGCGCCCGCGTGGCCATCAGCTTGCATGCTGTACCGGCTGAAGTCGATGACAGTCGTCGACGCATCGAAGCCCTGCAGACCGAGCTCGCGATTATCATCCGCGAGCATGCCATCGGTATTGATACCGGCACCCGCCAGGC